>Ga0115844_100676_pt1 | contig 10060 bp, 8 predicted proteins | sample InSIn1gowninarea_FD_83858 | JGI IMG/M metagenome (GOLD analysis project Ga0115844, IMG submission 83858) | reverse complement strand
ATAGTAAGATGCATTGGTCTTATCAAAGATTTGGTGGTCAGTTTGGATCAGATTCCAGCTAAAAATGTTTTGATGGATGTGGTCATGGTGGAAATACCTCCTAGATTTGGCATGCTTCTTTCCAGATCTTGGGGAGCAAAGATCAAAGGGACAATGCAGCTTGATTTCTCCTATGTTACCATTCCCGTTTTTGATCAAATGAGAAAATTATACTGGGAGCAAAAGATGAAGTACATGATTACCAGTAAGGAGAAACCAGTAAACCATCCAATCAACTATGTACATACTGATTTAGAATCATTTGTGTTGTATTCAGATAGCTTTAATGATGTAAATAGTCAAGTAGTAGAAGTAGAAGACATTCCCGAGATCACTGAAAATTTTAAAGAGGTCTTAAAGCAAGAAAGACAAAGACTTGATAGTACCACTGAGCAATCAACCTTCCGACAACAGCAACATATTGATGGGCAGCAAGGAAGAATAACACAACAAACATTATTTCAGCATTTGGAAGAGGATGAAGCAGGCCTGTGGAGAATGGATTTTGATGACATGGTGGGAAGGGGAGGTGCTAGAATTGGCATTTGGATACGCAACCCTGTATTTGTCCCAAACAAAGTGCCAAGCAATGTAAGGGTCTATTATTATAAACTAGCTTTTGACTGTTCAAATAATGATGATGAATATGAGGCTTTAATTGATGGTTTGAAAATTCTTAGAAAGTTGAATGCTAAAAGGATTTCGGTGTATGGTGACTTCGAGTTAGTTTTCAAGCAAGTGAAAGGGGAATATCAAGCTAAGAATCCTCGAATGCGGGCCTACCACAATGCAGTATTAGACTTCTTGAGAGTATTTTCAGATTACACTTTGACATGTGTCCCTCATGTTCAAAATGTCATTACAGATTCACTTGCAATAGCAACAAGTAATTTGAAAATTCCATTGAATTCAAACAACAAGTTTGAGATTCATGTAAAACATCACACAGTTGTTCTTGACAATCAAAGGTATTGGCAAGTGTTTCAAGATGATGAATAGATCGATGAATTTTTGCAAAATGAAGGTAAATTCAAACACACTTCTATTGATGTGGAGTATGATGATGGTGAGGTGGATATAGAAGTCAATCAAATGGAAGTTTTGTAGTTGAAGGACAACGTCATTCCTAAAGGTCTAATTCCTTTAGACGAGCTATTCAATCAAGATTATGTGGCTCAGAAACCGAGCTTGCTGCCAACCAAAAAAGGAGTTGAGGATGAGAACATTGGATCAGCTGAAAATCCTAAATTGTTGAAGTTATCAAAGGCATTGCCTCCACAAATAAAAGCAAAGTATATCAGTTTACTATCTTCTTTTAATGATGTATTTGCTTGGGCTTATTCAAATTTAAAGGCATATGACACAAGCATCATTCAATATATCATCCCGATCAAGCCAAATCAGAAGCCTTTTCATCAGAAGCTGAGAAGAATAAATCCAAAGCTACTGCACTCAATTGAGAAGGAAGTCAATTGGTTGTACAAAGCAAGTATCATTGTTCCCATACGATTTTCTGATTGGATTTCTAATTTGGTGACCATGCGCAAGAAAACAGGTGAGATTCGGTTATGTGTTGATTTTAGAAATCTGAATAAAGTGTCTTTGAAAGATAACTATCCTTTACCCAAGATGGATCATATACTTTAGAGGGTAGTTAGGGCTTCCTGGATGTCGCTACTTGATGGGTATTCTGGGCATAACCAAATTCTGGTCCATGAGGATGACAAAGACAAAATAGCATTCACCACTCTGTGGGGAACTTTTCACTATGCAAAGATGCCTTTCAGATTGAAAAATGCTGGTGCAACCTTTCATCGGGCAATGGATATTGCATTCGCTAATGAAAAAGATGTTTTTCCAGTTGTTTATCTTGATGATTTGACAGTTTTCTCTAATTCAAATAAAGAGCACCTTCATCATTTGAAGATTGTATTTCAGCATTGCAGAAAGTATGGTATTTCTCTCAATCCAAAGAAGAGTCTATTCGTTATGGATGAAGGAAAGCTTCTCGGTCATATCATATCAAAAGAGGGCATCCACATTGATCCAACACGGGTGGAAGCCATTCAAAAGATTGATTTTCCACGAAGTAAGAAAGAAATCCAATCATTCAATGGTAAGATGAATTTCTTACGTCGCTTTGTGTCTAATCTTGTAGAACATTTAATGGAAATCACAAACATGCTCAAAAAAGATAGTGTAGTCAAATGGACCGAGGAAGCAATAAAATCTTTCAATTTGGTGAAATTGGCCCTCTCCTCCACTCCAGTTTTAGTTAGCCCGGACTATACTCAGGATTTCATTTTTTTTATTTTTCCTCGGATCACACTATGGCAACAATCTTGATGCAGAAAAGAGACCAGCTTGAGAAACCAATTGCATTTTTCAGTAGGACCATAAGGGATGCGGCATTAAAGTAAAATATTATTGAAAAATAGGCCCTTTCTTTGGTAAAGGAATTGAAATATTTTCGAGTTTATATTCTGCATTCTCACATCCTTGCTTATGTCCCTAATGATGCTGTTAAAGATGTCTTAGTGCAAATAGATAAAGAAGGAAAAAGAGGAAAATGGATTGTTGCCTTGTTGGAATATGACGTGGAAATCAAACCGACAAAGCTCATCAAAGGACAGGGGCTGGCTAAACTAATGGCTGAGTCAAATTTGCACACCTTGGACATCAATCTAATTGTTGCTATGTCCGAGGAAGATGAAGAAAGTTTGCCCGCTCAGGTATCGTAAATTTTTCTTCTTTCTCCTTGGTATTCGGACATTGTTTGTGTACTCCAAAATTTGTCATTACCACCTGGAATGGCCAAGAACAAAAGCAGGACTCTGAAATTGAAGGCTGCTGAACTTTGTATCATGAATAATGCGCTTTATTGGAAAGATCCTAGTGGTGTCTTGCTTAATTGTTTGGTTGAAGAAGAGGCAAAACAGGTTATGGAAGACTTTCACAATGGAGATTGTGAAGGCCATCTTTTCTGGAAGACAACAACCAATAAAATTTTGAGAGCGGGGTATTATTGGCCAACTCTTTTTACTGATGTGTACAAAACAATAGCAAGCTGCCATGAATGTCAAATTTTTCAAGGTTAGAGGAAGTTGTAGCCTTTACCACTCAAGCCCATTGAAGTAAGTGCTCCATTACAGCAATGGGGTTTGGATTTCATTGGTGAGATTCATCCTTCTTCTTCAGTGCAGCATAAATGGATCCTCACAGTGACGGATTATTTCACCAAATGGATTGAGGTGATTCCCACGAGGTAGGCAACTGATTTGGTAATCATTTCATTTGTTGAAAACAACATTTTGTCTCGTTTTGGCTGTCCAAATAAGCTGATCACTGACAATGCAGCAACCTTTAAATCTAAGAAGATGATTGAATTTTGTCATAAATATCAAATCACTTTGGGGCACTCAACCACCTATTATTCACAAGGCAATGGATTGGTAGAGTCCTCAAATAAATCTTTGGTAAACATTATCAAAAAGCTGCTGGAAATGAACAAGAAAAGTTGGCATAAAAAGCTGGTCAATGCACTTTGGGCAGACAGAGTAAGTCAAAAGAAATCTATAGGCATGTCTCCTTTTGAGCTCGTATATGGTGTGGACACAGTTTTCCCAACCTCTCTTGCAGTCCCGGTGGTCAAACTCCTACAAGAAGCAGGCAATGAAGATGATCATTTGCAACAGAGAATCAATAAAATAATTCACTTGCAGCAAACTAGGGAGGAGATATTTCAAAATGCTTTCAAGGTGCAAGAGAGAATCAAAAAGATATATGATTGAAAAGCAAAAGCAGACAAGTTTCAAATAGAGGACATAGTGTTGAAATGGGATGCAAGGAACGAAGAGAAAGGTAAACATGGCAAGTTTGAAAATCTTTGGAAAGGACCTTACAAGATTGTTGCATATCGGGGCAAAAATGCCTTCCTCTTGCAAGAAATGAATGGAGAAGACTATCCTGGTGGGTCAGTCAATGATCAACTACTCAAACAGTGTTATTTTTGAAGTATTTTCTATCGTCATATGTATCATTGTACATACCGGTTTGTTTAAGTTGCATTGCAAGTGTGTACTATTTTCATACTTTCTGTTTGGGGCCCGAGGTGAAGGCTATAAAACTGAGGTTTGATTTTAGTTTTGGTTTGGTTTGTTTGAGTCAAGTCTTTTAGTCAATTTTAGTCTTGAAATTAGGTTAGTTTTGAGTCACATTTTAGTCCTGAAATTGAGTCAAGAGTCTCGTTTTGGTTTGTCAAAGTTATTGACTCCATAGCCCAATGGACGAAGGCACCGCCTGCTTTCCCAAAGATTTGTAGTTCTTGGCACCTCCAGGGAGCTATCATCCCCATTGGAGCCAATGTTAGTGTCGGTATCTTCATCCCTATGGTAGAGATCAAATTCTCTTGTTGCATTACATATTAGATGTCTCGGTCAGTCAACTGCATTCCATTAGGAGCATGGATCATCTAACAGTTGTGGCTTGTACATTTTCCCTCATGTCCTTTACCTGTTGGCTCATTTTCACTTGCAGCCACATTTTGTCTTCAAATTTGCAAAAGTCTTGTTTAGGGTTTCAGTTTCATTAGGTCTAGGGTTTCATTAAAGAGGTCTTCAAAATATCCAATAATAGCCAGCAAGCACTTGAGGAAGTTTAAAAAAGTTCCAGTATCAATAAATTTCACTCAGAAATGTATTTTTTGTCAAAACACTATTTTGAGGAAAAAAACAGAGTATTTTAGGTTTTATTTGTATAAATTCATGTATTTTCAGTTCTTTCATATGTACATCACTTCAGTGGCAACCCTGATCACCTTGCCAAGCATCAGTAGCTCCATCTCCTGTAAGGCAAACAAAGATCGAATCATTCAGTTCATCAAAAAGCACAAGTAAAGCAAACTTCTTAAAACCAGAAGTGAAAAAAAAAGTGACATTGCAAACATTATAAAAGTGGGTTTTTATGAAACAAAAATTAAAAGCTCTTGTGTATAAATCATTTTCCCAAATCAACAGCTCATTTTCATTCCAAGAAGCAAGATTGAGCAGGTGGAAAGCCGTGTTGGGAAAGGGAAGCAAATTGCAACAAAAAATACACAGTTTTGGAGGTGTGACACACTCGGTGAGTGGCACGGTGCACATAACAGGCGCAGCGCATAGGGTCGCAGTCTCCAGTGTTAATTTGAACTGGCGCGACACACATAATAGGCACGGTGCATTGGGTTTGAGGTGTGGCGCATGGAGCTGCCAAGCCTGTTTCACTCCAAAACTCCCTCAAATTCCTAAAATCGCTCAACTCTTGTAGTGTGCAAGTAAGTTAAGATCTCTTCCTTGCCAGTGAAGGAGTTTTTCATACAATTTATGGTGGTTATGTAAAAGAAAAATCAAACCCTACTTCCTTGCCATTTCTCAAGAAACTATTGCCTAGGGTTTGCATTGGTCATTTTAGCTGCCAAGTTCATTCTTCCACTCCATTTTTCCACTTCTCCACTCATTTTCTCATCCTATACCCCATTCCGTAACTCCCATATTCCCAAAACTCATTACCCCTATCCCCAATTCCCATTTTCCCAAATCCTAACCATCAATCCCAAAACCCTAATGGCTATTATTAAAGCCTAAATATCACTCCCCAATCCCCTGTTTCCCAAACAAAACCTGTCCTGGTAGTCCCAAAATCCCTCATACTCCTTTCCCCCACAGTCCCTCATTTATTTTTTCCCTTGGTGGCAGAAAATTAAAAACACCATAAATCTCCTACTACACATCAAGAAAACACACCTACTAAGAAAAAATGGAGTCTGATCCTTCATATGACCATGAGGAAGAGACACACAATGACTCTCCAATAGACATACATGCACCAAGGAGACCTCATAAGGGTGGCAAACATATACGAGAGGAACCAACCACAATTGCTGAGCTGCAGGCCTGCCCTCTCTCTATCACATGCTTCAACACCAATCCTACTATGAGTTCTGTGAGATGGTTGCTAGAGTCCAGTATCATCATGAGTTGGCCCGGTTGTTTGTGCTTCATTTACATAATGGTCAAGCCACTTTAGCTAGTGTAACATTCACTTTAACACCAAAGTCTATTTCTCTAGCAACCGACATTCCCAATATTGGAGAGCAATGGAATAAGAGGTAGCAAATTGACAGGGAACATTATGAACCATACATCAAGCCCGGTTATTTGAGACAACTCAGCAGAGTGTTTCCCTTTCGGTACCTGAAAGATTCATATGCTCCTATAATGAAACTGATAATGAAATATTTTGGCTGTGAGGGCTGGTTTTCTCGCCTATATGCCTATCATATCAGGGTGTTGATGCACTTTACCAGGGCGAGAATGATGAATCTCCCCTACTTCATGTGCCAAAATATTGAGAAGATGATCACCGTAGTACACAAAAGACTCCTCAGCAATAGTTCAACATTATATATCATTTTTCTCTCATTAAGATTGTGATCATGCATCAACTTGGTTTGCAGGGCATATCATGCGAGGATTTCATTTCTCGTGAGTTCTTCACAGCTCCTCAAGTACCTCCAAAGACTTTTCATGAGGTAGGTGGACCTTCTCATCAGTAGGATGCTCATGAGACACAGACCACTAGTGTGTCGGTGTTTGTCACATATCAGAATGGCACTAGACGGTTATTTGCAGCACCAAAGCGACTATTATCTCTACCCGGGGTGGAAGGGGTCTTGCTTCCTTCATCAGCACAGCAGGTTCAGGACAAAGGAAAGAGGCCAGCACATTATGAGGGGCCTTCAGGTGAGCAGGAGACCGATTTCATTCTCATTGAGGGTGATGATACTGATTTGGGCCTACAAAGCTCAAATCTCAAAGAAGTCATCCAAGAAAAACAGGCGGACATCAATGCTTTGTCCCTCAGCTTGGAAAGAGCCGAGTGGATAATAAAGTACCTGGAGCAATGAAACAAGCATCTTGAGGATCAACAAGTGATTATGGAGTTGTAAAACATATGAGAAAATTGCCAAGCTGCCAAAAGAAGGAAGGTGAAGCTCATATCACTTGAGCAAGAAATCAATGCTGACCGAGAATCATGGCTTGAAAGAGCTAATATCCACTTAGATAGGAGGTTGGAAAAATCCATCAATGAGAATAATATGTTGAGAAACATGGCATATCATTATTTGTCAAGGAATATGGTGTGCTAAGCTAGAATCAGGAGCTTGAAGGCAAAATTGAAGAAAATATCGAGGAGGCAAAAAGCGCAAGATAAACTTCAAATCTTGGCTGAAGCTTCCTTAGCCCAACACAGCAATTGATGGAGAGTACTCAGCCAAAATTTCAAAATTTAGGAGACTTTTTTCATTTTTGAAAATTTTGGGCTAAAACACAAAATTTTCTGCCCTATGCGCCGCGCTACCTGGCGCTCACTTTTTATGGGAGCCTCCAAATGACAAAAACTCAGAATTTTTGGATTTGGCATGAAAAAATATGCTTTCCTACCAATGGACAAGAAATTTTGATAGGTTTTGAGCCCTCAAAAAGGTCAAAAACACTCAAAAAATGACCTTACTACTCGTATTTTGAGACACAAGAATCAATGTTGGGAGAACTCAATTTTGGAGGGGAAAATGGAGGCCAAATGAAAAAATTCCACTTGGGTTGGAAAGTAGACAGGTAAAACTTTCCAACAAGAATAGTTGGAGCAAATTTAGACATTGGGAAGGCCTCCAAAGGTGGCTGAAAACAAGTGCTACACATAGAGAATTCAGCGCGGCGCATAGGGGAAATTTTGCTCAGTTTGACCAAATATAGTCTGTTTTTTGCCTAGTTCTTTGATAGTTTGACTGTTCTCTTTCTTGATGTCAAAATTATGATGTAATATAATGTAAATTGATAGATCTTAATGTAATTATGTCAAATTCTCACTCATGAAGGTAGATTCATCCATAAGAAGTTAGTTTGCAACTGAATGAATCAGTTCCCTAGTTTTTAGAGGCATGCTGTTCCACTACCTAATTTGTAGTTCTCAGTTTAGAATTAGTTGGAACAACTCCTAAACTCATGAGCTCGACCCCTAGAGGCTAGGATGAGTTCTTGTTTTCCTATATATTATGTTTTTCCAGTGATTAGCATGGTTGGACTTTTGGGAAAGCTTGGAGGTTATTGTATACTCATTTCAGCAGTTTTGGCTAAGTAATAGACCAATTGTTTGTAGCACTCTATGGGATTCCTGTGGCATGTTGCTTTCATATTATGTTTCCTTCTATAAATGTAAGTTTATATGTGTTTTATCTATGCCATTATCTCTCTTGCTTCTTCTTAACTAAAACAAACAAGGATAAAGGTATAATCCATTGAAATTAAGTGCTCTACCTAGGGTTTGATTGGTTATTGATGTTTTTAGCTATTTGAAGAGGACCCTTGAGGATTTCTTGCCCTCTTCAACCCCTAACCTGTCTAAATTTTTCCATTTCATTCAATTTAAAGTATCAAATCACTTTCCTACCTTGCCCCATTGAGACTTCTGCAAAACTGAGCCTCATTCCGAAGACCCAAAAACTACCTTTCCATTTAAGCTAACAAAACATCATCAAATTCAATCAAGCCCTTTTTCACAGATACCTAGCCTAAAATCAGTTTTCATTCAAGTCATATCAAGCCTCATTGATCATTTTTGCTGAGATTGACAGGAGAGAGCCCTCTCCTGACCTAGGAGGGCTAGCTACCAGGTTAAGCTTGGTTTGTTGTTACCCTAGATCCTACCTTTCTCAGCTTGAGGTAGATTTAGGCCCTAACACTAGGGTGAAATAGGGAGTGTTAGGGGGTTTCAAGGAAACATAAGGAAGCATTAGTTAAAAATGCATGGAAAGTAACAAATAAGAGTGTGTGAGAGGGAGTTTCAATGAGTTTTAGATGTGTTAAGGAGGGAGTGACAAGGTTATATGCTAGGCAATGCCAAGGTATGCTAAAGCACCAAGGCATGTTAGGAAGTGCCACAGTGTGCTAGGGAGTGTCAAAACATGCCAAGGAATGTAGGGGATGTTAACTCATGCCATATAGTGCCAAGGCATTCTAAGACATGTCAGGTGTTATGGCATGTCAAGATGTAAATTGTGTTGCTTAATTGTTTTAGACCAAGGTTGGATGTAATGAGCCTTGTCTTGGTAACTTGTTAAGTGGGATGAGTGAGATTGTACATGAGAACCCTAGGATGAGTTACAAGTAGTTCTTAGGTGAAAAAGGCATATGTTGAATTTCCATGACACATGAGAATCCGGGTTTGGCCTTAGAACTTTTTATGCGAACACACTCAAGTGCCACAACACATCTACTATGCAGAACGAAATTTGCCATGAAAGAAAAAGTAATGGATTGAATGGACATAATTTAGGGTATGCACATCTTTATATGTTAATTCTTATTATTGTGATATACAATAGCCATTTATATGTCTAGTGTAAGACTTCTCTAGAGATTTCTATCCAACAACAACATCTCTATGGTAAAATGTGTACTGTCATAGGTTGGTCCATCAAAAATAGCAACCAAAAGGGACCTTATTGTGCACACAAATGAAGAATTAAGAATATTGTTGTCTATGAGTGCTGATGTGGAGGTATGGGACAAAATTGCACATGCATTGAACCTTTTTATTCAACCAATCAAGATCTAAAAATGAAAATGTGTGATTATATATACATGTGTGATAGTATTTCGAGAAATGCCAACCTAACCCACAAATCTGTTGACATTTTGTTGGAGCTAACCTATAATTGTTCCTAAATTTAATAAACATGTAAAATAGGACTGACTTTTCAATACAAAATATAAATTGATAGGAACATGGCCAAATTGTGAAAGTGTAAAAATTGCTATGGTTTAAAGGGACCGATCCCTTTGAAAAGTCTTAAATGTGCTAATGAAGGTTGAGCCTCGTTCAAGAACCCCTTTGGGCATCCATCTTAAGAATTGGTGTAGGATGCAACATTTTAGAATAATTTTTGTAGCAGTGATGTCAACACTTGTATAGTGACATGGGG
>Ga0115844_100675_pt1 | contig 10064 bp, 14 predicted proteins | sample InSIn1gowninarea_FD_83858 | JGI IMG/M metagenome (GOLD analysis project Ga0115844, IMG submission 83858) | reverse complement strand
TTTCTTCCTCTCACCTTGAGAAAACCCAATCATATTTCTCTCTCCTGGTGGTTTTTGGTAGACCCTAGGTTCCTTACCACCTCATTCCAACTTTCATATACCTTTTCTACCCACTCTTACACCATCAAAATAGTGAAAACTGCTCTCGACCTCCTCCTATAGACCTCTTGTAGACCTCTTGTAGATCCCCAATGTCCTCCTGTAGATTTTCCTGTAGGCTTTCTCTTGAATTCCAAGTGTGGGAAAAGCCTCCAGAAGGCCACCTCAGACCTCCTAGAACCCATCTACACTATCCTATAGCCTCTCAGGTCGCAAAGTATCCCTTCAGCACCACCTATTCACTTCCACCTTCACACACATTAAAATACATGCACGTCAAATTCACATAAAAATACATAAAAATCCAAAAAGATGTTTCTTGCTTATTTACTTCCAGAAATAGGTTAAGGAGATGTTTCTTACATCCTTGAGTAGGTAATGGCATTCATTTCATGGCTTTCATAGTGCTTTTTTCAAAAGTAGGATTAGTTGGTTAATTAGGGTTTACTAGGTTTTCTTTACATTTAAGTGTTTCTCCCTTCTGCAATTAGAGTAGCCTTTGTAGAGTAATCTATCCTTTCTTTCATCACATATAGAGCTTCTTCTGGAATCGATAGAATTTGGCTTAAGCTCCTAGTGATCTTGCGCCAACTGACCAAGTGATAGCCAGCAGTAAGAACTAGTACTTGTGCATACAACACCGTCACTTCCAAGTTTGTTACAAACTACTGGGTTGATAAGAGTAAAGTAGGTAGCCCAGGAGTTGCAACATTATTGTTGCAATACTAGTGCTCACCACTTTTTGGTGCCATTGTTGGGGAAGCGTCAGAATATTTTGTGATTACTGCTTTCTTCTATTTCCTATTGCAACATTCTACTAATAGTTTATTTCATCAAAAATAGACTAGTCCTTTCTTTTCCTTCAGTTCCGCATTTCTTTTCTTTCATTTTCAATTCTGAAAATTTCATTTCAACAAGAGTAGACTAGTCATTTATTTTTCTTCAAGTTCTACATTTCCTTGCTTTCCCTTCCAATTCTTCAAATTTCATTTTAGCAAGTTCATTTCAGTTAGTTGCAATTTGTTTTGTTCAATCAATTTCAATTTTGTAGGTGCTATTAGTGTGGGGAAAAGAAACAAAAACCAACCAAAAATATTTCTTTTCATGCCTCATAGGAATAGAGATAATTCAGGAAAAATTCTATCCAACGCCCCCACTGCCTCATATAGCCAACCTTCTCTCTTCTTCAGTGGATGTGATCAAGAAGAACCCTTAGGTGAACAACAAGACACATTTGAAGAACCCATAGGAGAAGAAGAAGAAGAAAACATTTCTCTAAGCCAATGGCTGAAAATAGAAATGTTGGGGGCAATACCTCTTCTTCCAATTCATCCATTAAAGGTGAAATTGGAAACATGCTAGAAGACCTCAAGAGTGAGATGCTACAGATTCTTGCCATGCAAATGGATACCTTACATATCAAAAGAAAACAAGAGGAAACAGAGAGGGCTTTGGCCATTTTTTTCCCTAGATGCACCATGAGGCATCCTAGGAATGAATGCCCATTGAACTCTATAGGGATTTCTTTAGTATACGAAGAAGATCATTTGACAAATAAATGCCTTTCCTTGCCTGAACTAAAGTTGTATACCAAGGGGCTGCAGGTGTCATTGAACAGATCTATTACATAAACCAAAGGGGCCTGCATGGACCTAGACCGTACCAGTAAGGGATGCAAGGGACATCTCAGGCATACTACAACCCCAACCAAGTCACCTCCATACCTTCTTGGGGCCCCCTTGCTCATCCCTCCAGGTCCATTCCTCCTCCATGGTCCTTACATCTCAATATCATTCCCAACCAGCCACCCATTCATTTCAATCCTATGCTCAGCCGCAACCTCAATGGAATAAATCTCATCAGGGGTGGGGGCGCCAATACCACTCTCTTCCCACTCTTCTGCCTCCACCACCTGCCCAACCACCACCCCATCCACATCCATCTCAAATATACACTCCCACTCAACTACCTGTACCACCATTTCCAAACCCACACATTGAAGTAGCTCAAACCATTACAATGTTGAGGTACAACACTTCCAAACAACTCCTTTTGAGCTCAATGGTATTCACCATAGCTCAGGAAGAGTATTCCAAAAAAGATATTATATTGATATCATTGAAGGACCATATCCAGAAGAAGAAGATTCAAAAGAGAAGATCAAAGAATCATGAGCTGCACTTGATGAAGAGAAGACATCAAAATCAGAGATTGAGAGAGCTCCCTCATGGTTACCAACAAATCCTCCATGTATTCAAAAGGAAAATCAACAAAAAAAGGAAGATGTGAAGGTCATGGTAGAAGAATACATGAAGAATGATCTAGATCAAAAAAATCACCAAGGACATCATAACTATATTGAAATATGGTTCCAGATAGTCACTAAGTTGCAGCATCACTCTCTTCCTCAACTATGCTTGATCCCTTCAAAGTCAGATCATTTGGTCTCTGAAATCTAGGTACATGTCAAAGCATACATTTCAAGCCTCCACATGATTTTGTCTATCATCTTGATGTGCACATGGCTCCATTGGAAGTATTTCTATACTTGAAACTGATCATTTTTTTCAAGTACGGTGGGGTAGGAGAAAAAAAAGAAGAAAAATGAAAAATAAGAGGGAAAATATAAGAATCTAAAGTGAAAACCTCCTTGGAGACCTCAAATTGGCTCATTGATAGAAAACCTCCATGAGGTGGTCAATGGGTTGGAAATAAGAAAAAGAGAGAAAAATATCCCTGGGTGAAAACCTCCCTTGGAGGCGCCCAGGGCAGGCAATTAGGGTGAAAACCTCCCTGAGGCACCCTAGTTGTTTTCAAAAAAATAAAAGGGGGAAGAAGGAAGAGGAAAAAGAAAAATGATTTTTCATTTGTATTGCAGGTTTGTAGGAGGACTACAGGAAGCAGAAGGAGGTGCCAAGGGAACCTTGACATCCACACTAGCACCTATCCTACCTTATCGACACTTTTCTCCATTATTTTTGGCATTTCTTTCACCCCACTGTGCTTCGTTTTTCAAAGACTGTGTTTTCTACAAGAGGCTCTGTGTTTTCGAAAGGAGGCTCCTGTAGGAATTACAGAGAGCCAAAAATGGATATAAAAAATAGTTTGAGGGGCAGGGAAGCTTCATGAAGAACATATAAACCCTCCTACAATCTTCAATCCTCCTTGCCATCCATTCCAAACCTCCATCACACCCCAATCATCATTTTTTTCCTATCCCAGAAAAACACAGAAAAATAGGTTTCCAGCAAAAAGAGAAAAAAACAAAAACAAGAGAGGAAGCAGCACCTTAAATCTCACCTACAGCTTACCTGTTACCTCTCCATATCCATCTTCATCTCTGGCATCATCCTCATAACTCCTAGCATAAAAGGAATATGATGTTTCAAAGGGAGAAGCAGCTACTGGAGCTCCTGTAGGAATTCTTGTAACAGTTGATCCCATTAAAATCCAGCCACAACAACAAAAGAAGTGCAACCATGAGGATTGAAGAGGACATTTAAAGCTCAAATCTAGCCAGAGGATGCCTACACAAGAAATAGCCACACATTAGCAAGCAGACAACATGCATCAAAAGAAATACAAGCATGCAGCAGTAGAAAGAGCCATAGTACCTCACAGCACATGCATTCGAATCACAGGTATGTGATTAACCCGCTCCTCTGTTTGGATTTTTGTAATTGAAAGATATGCATGAGCAATGAGATGGTTGAGGTTGAACAAGGAAAATGTGGCTAGTTAACTTGGCCACCTTCATCTAGTTGACTCCACTCATCCAAAGATGTCACCCACACGTGTGCACAGTCAACTCAAGAGAGATGTCAAGGACAAGTAGTGGAGGATGGGTGAAATCCAATGCAATGATGAGAGGTGATTGAGGGAGATACCATGATGACAAGGCAGGTGGGGACAAATGGTCCAAATATGGCCAACGTACACTTTTTCCAGCTCACGCCTATCACCAAAAATATCTAAAAGAGTAATAAGTGCTCCTCCTTGAGCACTCTCACCACCTTTTACTTCATTCTCTCCTCGTAAACTTAGCTATAGCAGACTCCTTGTGCCACCCACAGTATCGAAACCATCGTTCTCCATAAATCTCTCCCATCTTCATACTCTTGGCTTGTTCTATAGGAGCACTTACAGGTTCTACAGGAGCACCTACAGGCAATTCTACAGGAGGGGCAGTGAGCTGTTTTGAAGAAGAAAACATAGGTTTTTAGCATGATTTCTCGCCTAAGGAGGTAGGTTCCATACATTCCCTCATTGATTATCAAGTATATGCAAGAAAGGATATCAATTTAAGGAGGAATTAAGTCTGTAGGAAAAGAGGAAATACATTAAAAAATTCTCCTTGTTTAAAAAAAAAACATAGTTTCCTCTGTTTTCCTCAAAATTATTGTTTCCATCTCTACATTTAGTGTTCAAAAGGGGTATAAACAAAATGACAGGAGGATTCATGAGGAAGGAGCCCACTAACTCCACCAGGCTCCATGAACATCCCCAAGTAGTGTCCATATTCACAAGGGCAAATTGGATGAACTTTTTTGAGAAATTTTGAGGTTTGATGAAGAAATTGCCCAATAATTTGCCCTCTCTTTAGTCCCTCACTCAAGAAAACATGCCACTGTCACTTTTAGAGGTATTTCCATGGAGATAACCCTTGAATTTATCAATAGGGTTACTACCCTTCCTCTTGCGTTGCCTTGGAGAAAAGATGAAAAACTTATTGGACAAGCTTCCAGGAAAAACTTCTTCCAAAACAATGAAATCCTTGTAGAGGATAAAAATGGCATTAGAAGGGCTAGCATACCATACCCTTGGGATGAGGTTAGTTATCAAATCATCAAATACATTTCCTGTGAGGGGAGGTACAACATAGTCTATGGTTACCATTTTAGAATCCTTCATGAACTAAGATATGGCATGGACACTACAACACCCTAGAAGCTCAGCATCCCTTATTTCCTCCTGCAGTCCCTCATAAATTCTAGCATTAATGTTAAGGAATGGAATTCAGAGCAGCTAGCTCACCATAGGTTAATCAAAATCTTAGTGGAAGAAGCCCTCCATACATTCACACTCCCTATAGCATCGGAAGTCTTCGAAACATGACAGCAGAAGATGACATAAAGGCCGTAACCTATGATATCAGTCCTTCTAGTAGTGAGGAGGAAGAGCAGCAAGGGGGAGAATGTGAAGCAACTAATGATTCAGCAAGACAAGAAATGGAGGAGGAAGAAACTAATATAGAAGAGGAGAAGGGTGAAGAAATAGACTAGGAAGAAATAGAGCAAACAAAGATAGAAAAAGAAACAAAAGGAGGAGAAAAAGAGGCAGTAGAGGCAGAAGAAAGAGAAGGGTCCCCTGAGACTCTGGAAAGGGAGGAAGCAACTACCCTCACTTCCCTAAGCACACCAATTAAGCCAAAAAAAAATAGAAAAAGGCAGGCCTCCATGTATTTCAAAACTAGGAAAAGCACAAGGATCAAAACAAGCAGACCCCAACCATCTTCAATAGTGCCAATTATAATTGAAGATTCACCGTTTGTCAAAGAGGAAGAATCTACTTCCAAAACACCTATCACGTATGAAAGACGGACTCCTAGATCTTCCACCTGGAAGGAGAAAGTACAACTATAGGACCCAAGAATAGTCCTACAGGAGGCTCAGAGAGTTCCACAAGAGACACTGTCAAAACCATAGGAGACACAAAAGCTTGAGGAAAGGATAGAAGGACAGGCAGAGGTGAAGGAGAAAGAAAAAGAGCTACAAGAACCTAACCCCGGGCCTAGTCTTGCCTCCTACTCCAATCTATTTGAGGGTGGCAGAATAGGAGGAGCAGTGGAAGGACATGGACAAGAAGGCATAATTTTATGGCACACATGAGTAGACCACATCAGAAGCTTGGGATGCTAGGGAGGCCTCCAGGGCCATAAAAGATGAAGAGCTTGACTAGGTTGCTCATATGATGAGCAACACTTTCAGTAGGGGGGTAATGATGAGCCTCATAAATGGGTAATTATATGGGCTCATTTTACCTCCTAACCTAGTCAAATCAACCATTCTCTTAGCTTATTGTATGATTTTATTATTATATTTATTCTTATAGAGTGAGTTGAGTTAGTTATTATGCCATGTGGTCTAACATGTATTTAATGTAGATTATTGATGGATTTCGAGGTCAAAGTCAAGGATTTAATGGCCAAGCTGCAGCAATAACTAGAACTGGACAGAGGAGAGGACTTATAGGATGGAATCCCCCTCATTTATTTTTCCTCACTTCGAATTCCCCTTCATTCAGCTCGGAGTACAAGCAGTCAAATCATTCACTTGAAGGCAGATGAGCAAGTGGAGGATGACTGATGTTTATCTCGAGTTTTTGGAACCAAGCCTCCCTGATTTTAAGGAATCTATTGGTAGCTACATTTGTATAAGTAGAGAGGCCTAGGGCCTCACTATGGTTGATTTTTTGTGGGATTTTTGTTGTATTTTTTCTCAAATAAACTTTTCTTAGCTTCGAGCTTGTTTTTAGACAATTTCATGTAGTCTCATTATTGTTCTGATAATAAAGATGAAGTCCTTTTTAAGCTAGCACTGAGTTACCTCAGAGGGCTGAAGCTTTTAGGTTAGGGCCCAATCCAAGCAGCCAAGCTCCTCTTTATTTGTATTTATATTCTTTGTTTCAATTTGTAAATTAGTTGTTGTTAGATATATTCCGTTCATGGTTAAGAATATGTTGCTTTTGATGATTTAGTATTTTTCTTCCATTTGTGCTCTCTATAGCAGGTTAATTAGTCATAAAAAGGAGATTCAAAAGGCTAGTAATAGTGCCTTGGCCTCTCTTCCTCCCTTTTGGGACAATGAATTGAGGCAAAGACCCTCTTGCTGCCCCAAAAACACATATTTTCCTCATTCATAGGACTTCTAGTGTTTGCAGTTTGTTAGAAGGTTAATGCTTTGCTTTAGATGTTTTCCACCATGCTCACTTCTTTATTGGCAATAAGTCTTCTTCCATGCTTTTGTTTCTTGTAGCACTTCTTAGCATTTGCTTTCATAGATCATAGTTTAGACTAGCTTAATGCAAAATTATGTTTTTCTAGATGCACTCATTTCATTACTTATTTGATCTTATTGGTTGACTATTAGTTATTTTGCAAAAAATCTCTTGTAACAGTAGGTCAGCCTATCAACCATCACATCCTCTCTCTGATCCATGCCCTACATGTCACCCAAATCTCATCTCAAATCTGCCTTAGTTTTTTGCATTTTTCCATAGAATTTATTCCTCTCACCTTGAGAAAACCCAATCATATTTCTCTCTCCTGGTGATTCTTGGTAGACCCTAGGCACCTTAACACCTCATTCCAACCTTCATCCACCTTTTCCACCGACTCTTATACCCTCAAAATAGTGAAAACTATTCTCGGCCTCCTCCTGTAGACCTCTTGTAGACCTCCTGTGTCCTCCTGTAGATTTTCCTGTAGGCTTTATTTTGAAGGCCGTGTGTGGGAAAAGCCTCCAAAAGGCCACCCGAGACCTGCTAAGACCCATACACACCATCCTACATTCTCTCAAGTGCCAAAGTTGCTCTTCAACACCACCTATTAACTTCCACCTTCACACACATTAAAATACGTGCATGTCAAATTCACATAAAAATCCAAAAAGATGTTTCTTGCTTATTTACTTCTAGAAATAGATTAAGTAGATGTTTTTTACTTCCTTCTGTAGGTAATGGCATTCATTTCATGGTTTTCATAGTGATTTTTGCAAAAGTAGGATTAGTTGGTTAATTAGGGTTTACTAGGTTTGCTTTACATTTTAGTATTTCTCCCTTTTGCAATTAGAGTAGCCTCTATAGAGTAATATTTCCTTTCTTTCATCACATATAGAACTTCTTCTGGAATCCATAGAAGTTTCCTTGAGCTCCTAGTGATCTTGCGCTGACTGACTAAGTGACAACCTACAGTAAGAACTAGTACTTGTGCATACAACATTGTAGCTTCCAAGTTTGTTATGAACTACTGAGTTGATAAGAGTAAAGTAGGCAGCCCAGGAGTTGTAGCATTATTGCTACAATATTGGTGCTTACCAAATGCCACAATGAAAAGTATCTCATCTTCTACCCTCCCAAATTTCCATGGGTTAAAAAGTGAGGATCCTGAAGCAATTTTATTTGAGTTTGAAGTCCTATGTAGAACCTATGATTATCTAGAAGACTCTCAAAAACTTAAGTTGTTCCCTTCAACACTAAAAGGAGCTGCTTTGAAGTGGTTCATGGGGTTAGTCACCCAATCCATTAGAACATGGAATGACATGAAAAAAGTGTTTTTGGATAGGTATTTGGATTATTTCATGCCTACCAATCACAAATATGAAGCGTTCAAAATGATGCAAAGAGAGGATGAGAATTTAGAGGATTTGATTGAGAGATTCAACTATAATTTGAAAAGAGCAAAGATGGAAAATTAAGTTGAAGATACCTTAAAATCTCTTTTATTAAAATCCATTAGAGATGAGTGGATAGATATCCTTAACATGATGGGGAAGGGAGATATCTTTCAACTCCCAGTAAATGAAATAGGAGAATTATGTGTTCATCTCTCAAAAGGGAAATCGAAAACTAGGAAAGGTATAAGAGATCCTTCTCTTGTTAGAGTAATAAACGCTGAAACTGGATTAGTGAGTAGGGAAAAAATTGGTAATATGCTTAACGAATTCAAAACAGATATTCTAGGGTGTCTTAGTGAGTAAATAGACACCCTTAAGTTGCAAAAAAAGTAGAAAACTGAGGTTGACGATTTAGCTATTTTCTATCCAAAACACATAAAAAAGCATGCTCTAAGAGAATTCACTTTGGATGCAAAAATTATAAAGGCTTGTATGATTTTCTCAGAGAATCATGAGACCAAGGGTTGTCCTTTGATTCTAGGTCTTAAGGTTGTTTTTCAAGAAGAAAAAGTTCCAAATTCAGTAGAACCTCTTTGTGTTGTCTCTATAAAACCTTGGCAGAGGCCACAAAATTAGGGATTTAACAATCAAATGTATCTTCAGTCCCCACAAAATTGGAATCTTTGGCAGCAACCTTGGCCTCAACCTCAATCTCAATCTCAACCTTGGGCTTAAGGAGTGCAAACTCCTTATGGGATATTTTCTCAATATTATCAATATCCTCCGTCATATCAGAATTATCCTTCCCCACACATTCCACAACAAAATCAACAGCCACAACTTCAAAATCATAACGCTCAAGTTTAATTATCATCTCCACAACAAAACCAAAATACTCAACTCTTACTACCATTTCAACAAAGATAAAATCAGCTACCTGCCCAACCATTACCAAACCCCAACAATAAAAATCCTCAGAATACTTACATGGTGGAAGGACAACAATTTCCAACTTATATGATCACTCCTCCATATCTCAATGATGTTCAACTAAGATTTGGTAGAATATTAGAAAAGGAAAGGCCTTCTGTAGTTATTTAGGAACAAGACAATTCTGAGGAAGATTCTCTACAGCCTAATAAAATTTTTGAGGGAACGTCTCTCGAAAACAAAAATACTGAAAATGAAAAACAGAAAGAATTAGTGAACTCAACTCCTATCATTAAGCAACTAGTATCTACTTCTGCACCTCCTTTTTGTAGGTTTTAACCCTGTACAGAAATTACCTGCATACGAATTCTTAGACAAAGAAAATAAACAATGCGAGAGCAGAACACATAAAACATATATGCACAGAGATTTTCCCCTGGATCCCAAAACCGGGACTACCAGCTTGATTTTTCATTATGTTCCTTTCAATGTTACAATACATATTTATACATGCCGAAGCATCCAATACCATGGACCGAAAACCGTCGCGTCCAAAACCATGTGCGAAAATCATGCACAAAACCCTAGGTAGGTTCGCCCAACCTAATATAGGGCCCAAAAAATTTTTTTTCCCGGGGCGCT
>Ga0115844_100673_pt1 | contig 10075 bp, 12 predicted proteins | sample InSIn1gowninarea_FD_83858 | JGI IMG/M metagenome (GOLD analysis project Ga0115844, IMG submission 83858) | reverse complement strand
CCATTTTATACCAGTTAAGACTACATATAAGGCACCATAGGTAGCCAAAGTTTTTATTGATGAGATTATGAGATGGCATGGAGTGCCTAGGAAGATCATATCAGATAGGGGAGCAGTGCTTACAAGAAGTTTTTGGACTAGTTTCCAAGAAGCCTTAGGAACCCAGTTGAACTTCAGCACTGCTTATCACCTTGAGACAGATGGGAAAACAGAGAGGACTAATCAAATCCTCGAGGACATGCTACGAATGTATGTGATGGACCAAAAAAAGATATGGGAGGAATTTTTACCCCTCGTGGAATTTTATTACAATAATAGTTATCAGAGTTCCATCAAGATCACGCCATTTGAGTTCTTGTACAGTAGACCTGACAGAACACCTCTCAGTTGGGTCCGACTAGAGGACCAAGTATTAATAGGACCATAAGTGATGCAAGGTATGGAAGAAAAAATTACTATGATTAGGAGGAGGCTAAAATAAGCACAAGATCGAAAAAAGAGCTATGTTGACACTCATCAGGTAGACCAAAGTCATGAAGTGGGAGATAGGGTGTTCCTGAGAGTAAGGCCCCAAAAAATCTCTATAAGAATTGGAAAGAGAGAAAAATTATCTCCACGGTTTGTGGGACCTTTTGAAATCTTAGAAAGGAAAGGGGCAGTGGTATATAAGCTTTCCTTACCTCCATCTTTAGAGCGTATGCATGATGTGTTTCGTGTTTCTGTTTTGCGTCATTATATTTCAGATCCTTCGCGTGTTATTTACTTTGGTCATTTGCAGGTTTCAAACAAGGGAACGGTGATGGCCGAACCAATTTGCATACTGGACCAATGAACTTTGTGGCTTAGATGATGGCTAGTGGACCGGGTTAAGGTCCAGTGGGACAATTATAGTCCTAGTTCATCCACTTGGGAGGATGCTGAGGAGATGCGTCACTGTTTTCCTTACCTATTCCAAGGACTTCAAGACAAAGTCTATTATTAAGAGGGGGTATATGTAGTGCCCCACTCTATTTGACTGACATTGATATAACATTAACATTTATTTAGCCCTAAGGCCCGCACTTTATTCTTTGAGGACCTCGGGTTGAGGATCCGGACACATGACTCTACTATTAATGGTTGTGATATTATTGGTTGTGATGGTTAAGTATGTTTTTCATTGATATTATGATGATGATAGCATTAATGGTTATGCATGTTCTCTATTGATATTATGATGATTGTAGCATTAATGGTTATGCATTTTCTCTATTGATATTACGATGATTGTAGCATAAATGGTTACATTTGTTCTCTATTGAAATTATGATGATGATAGTATTAAAGGATATATATGCTCTATTGATATCATAATGATGATATCTTGGATGGATAGGTATGTTTTCTATTGATGTTACAATGATGATAGCTTTGATGGATATATATGTTTACATTGATGTTATGATGATGATAGCCATGATGGATGTGTCCCCTATGTTAGCTACTTACATTAGTTCTAGCTCACAATGAACAATGATGTGAATGGCTAGGTGATGCTGATGATGTTATTATGACAATGACTAACACTGAGAAACCTTGTTACTAATGATTATTGAGTATGACAGGAAACCACCAAAGTCGCTCACATATGATGAGTTGAAGACACCTGGTTTGATGAAAATTAATATTTTGTCTTTGAAATTCTAAGTCAACTTTGAAACATGTTATGTATGGATATATATATATATATATATATATATATATATATATATATATATATATATATATATATATTATTTTTTTTACTTTTTCTTGTGTTTTTTTCATTGTTTTAATTTTTAATTTTATGCTTTCATTATTTTTTTGAAATTTTAATGTTTTATGGAGCCATAACAAAATATTTTACACCATTATTTCAAAATGCTGAAAATTTACCAAAAAACAAAAGTTTTATTCGAGCATCAACACTTACCGTTTTGATGGTGTTTTTTCAACAATTTTTGTACATAAAAAATCAAGTTTACTAGCATTTTTTAAAATGAAGAAAATTAATCCTAAAAGAAAAATTCATCGTTCCATTATTAGCATGGGTTAAAAAATGGTCAAGTCTTCCCTTTATGTTGCCTCGGTCAATCCTTTTGTTGCTTCAAATGAATTTATTGTTATTTGCATTGACATCAACTAAATTATGTTCCTCTATAATGCTTTTGAGCTTGTCTCTATTTGATTTGGCAGGAAAAAACCTCTTCATTTTTCCCCTGTGTTCATAACTGAGTTGATGTCCCCTCCAACTATTATACTTCAATTTTCTTCTGTTTCTAACTGGTCTGCTAAGGATTCCCAACACATTTCCTTGTCTTTGAAGTGAGATGGGGTGTATAGATGGAAAATAATAAATATCAAGTCATCACCTTCCTTCGATTCAAAGTAGAAGGTAAAGTATTCCCTACCACAAAAGCATATTGGGATTTGACCTTGGGTTTTAGCAGCCCAGTTTCTTTCCACCCATTTCTGGACTATTTTTGGAGGAGTCTAGATTCCTGTAAAATGACCAACCAAGCAATGATATCCCAAAGAAAGAGAAGCTCTACAAGGAATAATAGTTGGAAAATTGATTTTAGGGATTTTAGCTATCTTCTTAACAAACTTAGAGATGGAAGGTTGGTCATGATAAGCCCCAAGAGAGGAAATGAGGATGGAGAAATAAAAAGCAGTGACATCATAAGGTTCTGCATGAGAAGGGAAAACCCCTTCCATATCAGACTCCAAATGAGCCATCAGGAAAGAAAACACAGGGAGAATCTAGTTCACAATGAGCTTAGAGGGAGGGTGTGTCACAAAAAACATTACCTCAGTTAATTATTATCAACTGAAGAGACTTGCAAATGTTAAAATTAAACTTTACTATATTGACCAGAAAACATATATTAAAAAAAAAAATGAAAAAAAATGTTTCATTTCATAAGATCATAAACTAAATTCTTTTACACATACATCATCATAGCTCATTATGATTATTTGATAGTTTGCATAACTAGTAGTTTAAAATATAAAATAGGGTGGGGTCTAGAAGTAATATCAAATAAGGCGGGTTTTGGAAGAAAAGTTTCCTTCTTACCAGTCAGCTAATCTCCAGCGTTTATTGACACACTAAATTTTGAATATTTAGTTGGACATCAAATTGGGGATTCAACATTTGCAATTCTTTCACAAAAGTAGAGTTTTAAGGTTTAGTTTGCTTTCTTTCAGTTTGTTGGAGTGGGATGTGGGAGGTGAGCATATAATGACTTGCAACTACATCCAAGAATTATTGCACAAAAATATGAGGTAGTTATCCACATGGTATTGTTTTGTGCAAAGGCTATAATAACAATAATTATAGAATAAAATAATTGTTGCATAGTAACTAGTAATTTAAATATAGATAGATTAAAGTAAAAACTAATGAAGAATTTTTTATGGATAGATGGATAAACTAGGAATGGTACTACACTTTTTGTAACGTTTTAAAATTTCAATGAGTCATATTTTCCCATAGAAAAGAAGCCTTTATCAATGGCGTTGGGCCATGAGAAGATATATTCTCTAAAAGGTAAATATTTAAAAAAATTAAATTTTATAAATCATTTTGTTTTGATTTTGATTTATTAATTTTGATATATATATATATATATATATATATATATATATATATATATATATATATATATATATAGATATAGATATATATATCTGTGTGTGTGTGTGCATGGATTATTGTAACTAAGAAGTTATTTTCTATTATACCACATGGCATCATTTCTATTGCAGAAATGTTCTATTATATTAACTATGCCACTTGGCATTATATTATAAAATACTATTGTACACATGTAATCATTACAAAATAAGAGGTCAACAAATCATGGATAAGATGAAAATTTCTTTGGTCAACCACAATATGATAGAAGGTCAAACATAAAATCAAATGCAATGGATACTACCCTATGAGAAAGCATAATATTATGCATTTGATTTTTCATTTGACTTTGTATTTCTTTTCATTTGACCAAAAATCTATGTTGATTATCCATAGTTTAACATTATTGATTCAATTTTGTTATTTTATTATTATTATTATTTAAATTTATTTATTTGTAATGTGATTGGGTGAGGTCTTATTATTATGTCACTCACTAAACCCGTGATCAACTTATTAGAAAGGAGTTCTCATTGATGACAAAGGATTTCAAAGGTGTTGATAGATGATGGAAAAAGACAAGATGATTCCAAGATGAGCATAGCATGGATGGAGAAGGTGCATTGAATTTGAAGCAATTTCCAGTATAGAAGAACACCTCAAACTGAAGTGGAAACAACTTAGATGTAAAGAGCTCTTAAAGATATTTTCAATGGTATGTGGAAGTCAAAAAATGGCCTCGATGATCAAAAGATATGTTTAGTGAAAGAAAAGGTAACCCTAAAGTCAAAGAAGGTGGAGTTAAACTTGGTGGAGGTCTCTAGAAAAATTTTAGTTTGGAAATTGGAAAAACTTAGCGGATATTTCAGTAGCAGAGATGAACATTAAATGACGGGAAAGTCCCGGGGTGGACTAAAAGCCATTTTCCCCATCGACACATCATTGGAATTTCGTAGGTCCATGCCCACTTGATTGTTAATAACACGGGTGGTCTGCAATGGGCAGTTAACCTAGACCACTGATTGTAAGATCAATGACAAAGGATTATTGCGCACCATCATTAATAATGAAGGGGGTCCACAAACCACCAATAATTTTCCCTAAAACCTGTGAGATAAAAGATTTGACATTTAGCAGGCCATATGACAAGACATCTAGGCTTATATGTTGACACATAAAAGACATATATAGGATCATCAGACGAAAGACAAGGGTCATAATGACTAATGAGCCTTAGTATTACAACAAGAATGTTGCAACTCGTAAGGCTACCAACTTTACTCTATAAACCTAAGGTTTTATACAAACTTGGAGGTGAAAATGCTCTATACATAACAGATGCATCATTCTACTCATGTCACTTCTCAAGTAGGGAACTTGACAATTAGGGTTCCAGACTATTCCTCTACTAAACTAATGGGATTCTGACTACTAACAGTGAGTGCAAAGCTAGTTCTAGTGGAGGAAAAGTAAATGCCTGTCTATTTAGGAAATGAAGGTGCCAAATGGTAAATGCTATGAAATGCCATAAATCATCTAGATATGAAATGACACAAATTACTTGAAGAAAGTAAATTACGATAAACCTGTAATTGATCATATAGATATCAAGACTGCTTGAAAATAGAAAGTTACTATATCATCTTAGAACTTAGACATGCATACACTAACTATCTCATTCACATTTGCAGAAAAAGGTCTTAATTACTAACTTTAGAGATATAAAATCCAATGCTATCTGATCTTGCAAGAGGGAAAGGAATGGGATGGCTAGCCTAGTTTGTGCTTCTTGTCATGGAGTTCAAGCTAAGGGGATAACCTAATCTTCTACTAGGTTATCCTATCATTTCAGGTCAAAACAGGCTGCTATAGGTTTTCTACAAGATGTCCTGAATTGCTATAGGAAGTCAGTTAAGAGGTTTGGAGGGTAAAAATAGTGAGATGAGGTGTTGGAGGGGTGTACAAAAGTTGTAAAAGGTGTGGGGAAGGTGATCAATGGCCAAGTTGTAAAAGGTGTGGGGAAGGTGATCAATGGCCAAGGCTAAGCCCAAAACCCCAAGGAGGTCATATTTTCCTAAGGCATATTACTCATGGTGGCTGGAAAAAAAAGGTTCATAGTGTGGTTTGGTATTCCTTGAGAGAAGGTGGAGAAGACCTAGGTGAGGGAATTCCTTCCTGTAGATCATCAATCCCTGCAATAAAACTTGTTTCTCCTTTCATTTATAAATCACTACATGTCCACATGAAAAAGGCGAGTTGAATTTGAGAAAGTTGATATATCTATTATTAAGGACTAGCGAATGAGATAGTAAAAATAAAAAAATAAGATTAGATTACGTCATCAAATTTTAGAGGGAAAAAATGGAAAAAACTATTTTTTCAACTCGTATTTTCAACTTATCTCCCTGTGGGTTTACTCAAATTTCAAGCGGGAACACTCATTGAATGCATAATTTGATTCCTCATACAAGGAGTACCCATGTTGCATAATTTGAATAGACCCTGTTACAAAAAAAAAATGAAAAATACATAAAAAAATGTGATTGCAAACACATTTTTTTCATGTATTTATCATTTTACGTGTTGCAGGGTCCATCGAAAGTACGCAGCATGGGTAATCCTTGGATGAGGAATTAAATTTTTCATCCAACAAGAACTCCCGCTCAAAATTTTATTAAAACATTACGAAGATAAGTTGAAAATACAAGTTGAAAAAAGTATTTTTATTATTTTATTATCTTTTTACTTTTTTACCCCAAAAACGGTGAATTATCCCCCATGGTTGACATTGTCATTTTGAGTCCTATTGGTTCTTATATAGTTTATTTTGGTTGTACATTTTTCTTAAGAGGTCTATTTTAGACCTCAAAACTTCTCTATTGAACTACAGATGCTTCCAAGAAATCATAAACAATTATCTAGCTAAGAATGAAACTCGATTTATGCAATAAACAAAAGACAAATTATGTTTTTGGGGCTGTGAGAGTGGGGTCCTCTAATCATAATCCCATGAGGGAGATGAGATAGAGGCCACTATCACAAGATTTTCTGGTATAACGTTCTCCACTAAACTGCAATACTAATCTACCTCATTAAACCAATGGAAACAAGGTTAAGAAACAATTCAAGTAGCATGCTAAGTTAAGCATAAAAAAACATAAATAAATTTCAGAAACTAACTATAATTCTAAGCTAAGAATACAGCTACAGAAGAGGACCTTTTTCTGCCATTGTTAGGCCCTAACCCAAGAGCTTCAACCCTCTGAGTCAAACCAGTGCTGGATCAAAGCATAATTTCTCATTATCATAAAAATGTCAAGTACATCATAACAATAACAGTCAAAATGTTTTAGCTCAAAATGGCCTCTTGGATACAAGAAAAAATCAAATCCTAAAGAGTCCCTTGGATCTCTTATTTATACAAAACTAGAGCTACCAACAACTCCCTGGAAAATAGGGATACTTGGCTCCCTAACTCGAGAATAGATTTTCCTTGTCTGTCACTGGCTTGGCTGCCAATGATTGTGGTTTTCGTGGCTTCTAGTGACACTGAGATGATCAGATAGAGTGGAGGAATCCTCGAATGATTTGAGCAGTTAAAGAGGGAAACTAACTCCTAAAATCTCTCTTCCTTTCCTACTTTGAATTCCTACACTTAAGTCAACCCAAATATGCTCCAACTCCTACATTTAACACTCATTAGGCTACATGACATAGTAACTCACCTTTACACTTCTCACTAAGTAAAATATAACAAAATGTATAAATAAATGTGAGAAAAATCAATTTAATAAGCTGGATATTGGCATTGTGACCCATATATTTTACCCATTGATGAGACTCATCATCACTCCCTACTGAAATAATTCCTCATCCTCTAAGAAACCTAGTCATCTACATCCATATCTTTCATAGCTTTGATGGCCTCCATAACATACCGGGCTTTTGTGGATGGTGTCTCTTCTTGACGATAGAACCCTTCATTTTTCTCTATCTCTTTCCACTGCTTTCTTTCCTCTTATTTGTTCCTACCTTCCGAAAAACCTAACATCAAAGGCAGATTGATCTTTGGTCCAATCCAATTGATCTTCAGTATTTGCATCGCCTTCTTATACAAGGGTGTCATTTCCAATGCATTTCTCAATCTCTCAGGAGAGTCGTACTCCCTGATCTGGAGATTGTATGGCATGTTATTCCATCTCCTTTGGCATTCTTGTTGGCTCTTAGTCCTCAACAATCTTAAAGTGTTCTAAAAATGGGAGATGACGTGTTCTTGGGTTGGGAAGAATCTTGGTGCAAGTTGAGCATCATTGGAAATGATGATGTGGTTACTAATAACATACATGGAATTTATATATTCTATTCTATTGTAGAGGGGTTTTGTTTCCTCTTTTTTTATTATTCTCTTCACATTCTCAGCCCTAACATCCTCATAAATCATGCATGGTGCATGGGCCATTAGCTGTAAGTCCCCTAACTTCGCATTAGGGTTCCACACATTTAATTCTATAAGGGCAAGGTTGTGTAGGTAGAATTCAAATAATTTGGCCTTGTCTTCATGATTTATCTTCTCACATAGCTCGATGAATTGTCTATAATCTTGGAATGGCATGGTCTCTGTTGTGCCAATGTCTTAATTTGAAACTACATCCATTGGTCTTTGAGTTAATGTGAATATGATTTGGATGGCAGCTTGCATTGAAGTTCCTCTAGGGAGAGGCTTTCTATGGTGGCTAATTGGCTCTCCTTCTCTTGTAACTTCTCCCTCAACCATGTGTTTTCTACCTGCAACTTTGTTCTCATGGTGCTCGCTCTATCTCTTAATTCACTCAACTACCTACCCATCTTTAGGAGTTTTTCTTCCATATGGACCACATCTTCTACTTTCTTTTACTGAGAAAATTGCATCCATCAATGTGTCCTTCCTCTTTCTTTTTCAAGTTCAAAGAAGTGAGAATTTCAAGTTTATGTGGTATCACTTTTCCTCCCTCAAGAAACTTGTAGTAGGAGCTCAGATTTGGTTGTGGCCTAGGCTCCTGCAACTTTGGAAAATACCCATCAAATGTCTTTGGAGAAGCTAGCCCCTCATGTACCTGTGTTGTTGCTTCCATTCCTTGTTTCTGCCCCTGATGTTGTTTCTATTTCTCCTTTTGTCTTTCTTGTAACATTGTGAGCGTTTCCTATAACACTATTTATGGATCCTGTAGCAAAACTTTTTCTTTCTATTGGAGGGTTACAGGTGCCTTGGATTTCTTAGATGATGTTTACTTAGTGACAAGTTTCTTGAAATAGGTGATGGTATCCTTTGGGGTTTCTTCTGGTGATGTGACTTTATTAACCTTCACTCACATTGATTTTATCTCCTCTTGCTTGCTTAGTGATTCTTCAATTATGATGGGGGTTTGTTTTGGTGCTTGTGGCTTCCCCTACTTAATCCTAATGTTTCTTCTTGTTTTGAAATATAGGGGAGTCTTCATTTTCCTTTTCCTCTTGGAGTTGATGGGTGTGCTCAAGGCAGCCATGGAAACAACCACCTCCTTTTTAATGGGTTCAACAGAAAATCTTGGGGACATCTCCTCTTCTTCAAGTGCAACATTTTTCTCACAGCTAGTCTCTGCCTTCTACTCCTCTTCTCCTTCTTTCTCTTCTTCTTCCTCCTCTTATTTTTATTCTTACTCTATTTTTTTTGTCGCTTCTTCTTGTTCTCCTTCTTCCTCCTCTTCTCCTTCCTCTTCTTCTCTCTCCTCTTCAGCACTAGAGGTTGGGATTCCACTATGTTCAAGAGCTCAGGTTTCAAGTAAGGCGTCTCTATCTGTGTCCCTAAAGTTGGACTAGAGAACATGAATTATCAATTTTCTTAAAACATCGCCCATTATTGGATTAATGAGACCATGGTGTGCTTATTGTTGGTTATTCCCTTGTTTAACCTTCTCACTCATGTCTATAATGGATTGTGAAATGAAATAAGGCACACTAAGCCTCTGGTTTATGGGTACTGTGTCTCTGGATCTTAGCTCATGGAGGAGTTTGAGTTGGTAGCCATATACTACACTTAGTCTCCCTTCACAAGAAATGTACTGAAGGATGTCGCAACTCACCTCATCCCATGGATAGGGAAGGCTCTCCCTTTTGACCCCATTTTTATCATCAATTGGATTTTCATCAATTAGGAATATTTTTTTCTTAGCAAACATGTGGTTGGCCTTGTCCTCCTTTCTGCATTGAATCCCTAGAGGAAGTGTTGTCACTCTGGTGATCACATTAGGGTTGATGGTAATCAGAAACCCTTTCAACATAGTGGTAACAGTTATTCTTGCTTGAGGGTTTAGTGAGTGACATAATAATAAGACCTCACCCAATCACATTACAAATAAATAAATTTAAATAATAATAATAATAAAATAACAAAATTGAATC
>Ga0115844_100670_pt1 | contig 10087 bp, 3 predicted proteins | sample InSIn1gowninarea_FD_83858 | JGI IMG/M metagenome (GOLD analysis project Ga0115844, IMG submission 83858) | reverse complement strand
ATGTGTTTAAACACATGTTTTCAATTTTTAAACAACATTACACATTATTGTTTCTAGTTCACCTTTTTCAGGTTGAAAAGCTGGTTTTAATTGATGCAAGTGTGTATGCAGAAGGCACAGGAAACCTAGCAACTTTACCCAGAATTGCAGCATATGCTGGGGTGAGTCTTTCCATAAATCTATTAGCCCAGACTACTAACAATTTTAAATTATTTCTGCTATCAAAATTTATTTAAGGCCATCACGTCATAAAAGTCATGTTTTTTTTGCTCATTGCCTGAGCCTTAACTTATGTTAATATTGTTTTATTTAGAGGTTTCCCTTCTGTTAGTGATGTCTTCAGCCAGTTTATCTATTTTTATTGTTAAGTACACATGCACTGCTCAAATGGCATCTCTCCTCCTTATAGGAATAAGCTGGAGGTGAGATCATGGCTTCTTCTTCGTCAAATGAACTATATTATTTTTTTATCATATATATATCTTGTATACTTGATTCTCAAATGTCGATACTTAGTAATGCTTCAGGCTTTTCTATGAGAGGCTTCAGAAACAGGAGAATTCTCAAATAATTTTGATCAGATATAAGCTTCGCATCATGCTATTCTTATTAATTTACCTGAAGGAAAATTACCAAAAATTGAAACTTTCTAGTTTCTGAGGTCCATCAGGTTTACAAGAGTTGATAGTGGATATTATATGTAGTAAGTTGTTACCTTCAATTCAGGGATATTTACAGGTTTTCCAACCAAATGAACAACTGTTGCCTCTTGCTTTTTGGACTTGCCTGCAAAAATGTGAGAGAGGAGGAGCAAGCGTTATAATTGCCTCAGCACCCTGTGTTTTGCATTTTGCATTTTGCATTTTTTATACATGGTTCACCTTGTACAATCTGTAATTTTAACATTTTAATTACATGTGAAAGTGTCTCAGAATTAACCATTAAACATTAAAGATCAACTAATGCAGATGATATGTTCTGGTTTTGGTATGCTATCCTTTTATTCATCACCTAACATTATAAAAACTGTTGATTGTGTTTTCTTCTCTAACAGCACCTATTATGACTAAGTACTTTGCAATAATGGATTCTAGTAAGTCACTTAATACAAATGCGAAGTAGATAATATGACCATAGTTGTCTTTTTAAAAAAAAAAAAGGAAGTTAGATGTTAAAATTTAAAAGCAAAGCAAAATAAGGGCCCGTTTGGTAATGTTGTTCTAGTAAAATTGTTTGTATTTTTTGGAAATACGTGTGGGTGAAAAAGTGTATGAAAATATGTGTAATGTTGTTTAAAAATTGAAAACATGTGTTTAAACACATGTATCAAACGAGTCAAGCCTTCTTTAGTTATGCGTAACCCTTTTTTTTCGGTTTTCGGGGGGTGGGGAGGTTGTGTTATGCATTAATTAACAATGACTGTGGGCACTCTTTTTGGATCAGGTTTATTTATTGAAGAGCATCCCGCTGCGCTTATATGTAAATGTTTTGGCCTTCACTGGCATCTCATTTGGTACCAGCTTAGATTGGACTAATGTGAGTGTATACTCAGAAAAAGTTCTAGTTTTTATGTCATTAGTCTTACCATATCATAATATCTTTAAAAATATGGGGTGCTGCATTGGTGATCTTGTATCTAATGATATTTTTTTCCTGTTATCTAATCTAGGTGGGCCGCTTGCATTGTCTATTTCCTTGGTGGGAAGATGCAACTGTGGATTTTATGATTAGTGGGGGTTATAATGTTAGTGCACAGATACAACAGGTATATGCCAAATTGCTTTGCCATTTAAATCAACAATGTTATTGTGTCGTTTTGTCCTGTATATACAAAAGAGGACCCTTGTTATAAAACAAATGGAGTGGGAACAATGCTTAGAGAAGGGGAAACTTAAGTTTGCATATAACAGATATCTACGGACTATGGTTCAGGTCAAGGAGAACATTTGATGGTTCATGGAAAAGGACATTGTGTCCAAGAGGTCATAGATCCTTCATTCATTTTCAGGCATTTCATTTCTCTTATTGCTTGATCTTTTTAACTTTCTGGTGCCCCCAAAAGATGGTCAATAAATCCCTGCAGCAACTTCTGAATGATCTCCAACATGGGAAATTTAATTGGCAGATGCAACTGCCTTGGTTTTTTATCGTGCTCATTAATTTGTGCTGCTCTTCCCAATCTCTTTTCTGGATCCTTAAGTTCTTTGAGAATTTTTTTTTTTTTAAATAACAACAATAATAATTTTTATTAGAGGAAGTTTTCTAAACCCCTCCCCCCTCCCTCCCCTCTCTCCCCCCTCTTTTGCTGGTGTAGAACACGTGGCAGGTGTCCATATCATTGGAGTTGCCATTTTGAGCTCAAAGTTGTTAAATAAATTATCCATGACAAGAATAATTGAAGATGTACTATTCGTGTGTGTATGAGAGAGAGAGAGAGAGAGAGAGAGAGAGAGAGGAGAGCATCCTGATAAGAATGTTCCTTAAATTTTGTGTGGGAATGAATCTGCCTTTAGTTCCAGATGAAGGTTTATTGGCATATACTTTGTTGTGTTTGTGTTTTTACCTCTTCACCCCCCACCTCTCTATCCCCTTCTAATGAAAATTTCATATCTCTATTGAATGCCACAAAATTTTATTATCTCTGAAAATGCTGTTTTCAGTTTTGTTTACCAGGTAAAGCAGAAGACACTTATCATATGGGGTGAGGATGACAAGATCATTAGTAACAAGCTTGCAGTGGTTAGTTTATTTTATGGATATAAAGCATAGATAGAATGCAACAGACTAGTAATGGAAAACATGCTCAGGATTCAGTTGGAATAACAGATTTGCTTAATTCTTTGGTGCATTATGCAGAGACTGCACTGTGAACTGCCAAATGCAACTATATGTCAAATACCAGATTGTGGCCATCTTCCTCATGTTGAGAGGCCAAACTCAGTTGCCAAATTGATTGTGGATTTTGTTCATGAAGATTGCTATAAAGAGGCTGAATGTGTTTCCCAATATTGAAGTCCACTTTCCACTAGTTCAAGGTAATTTTTGTAAATGTAAAAGACTATCACAATTTGCATTCCATTTTGCTTGAAGATGACCAGCCATCTTTTTATTATTTGTTAGGCAAGAAACTTATTCGTAATTGACATAGATGCTGCCAGTCATTTTATTTGTATCATTGCATGCATTAAAATTGAATTAAATATATAACTTATTAACAACATCTTGCATAGAAAACTATTATAACCAATTTCACATCCATGTGATGCTTCAATTACCCATTCAGGAATGGCTTAATTTCCTATATTTGCATCCAATTGTTTGCTTACCAGAATGGAATCTGCATCCAATTGTAAATTTCTTGCTTCTTTCTACAAATTGATGAGGAAGTTGGATAGAAGAACAATACTGCATGCTTCAGTATTGAAATGATTTAGTGCTTTTCAAGATTCAGAGGACTCCCATTATCATTGTCATGTATCCTGTTTTAGTAATCAAAGTATTAGTTTCGATGAGAATTATTAGCACAATAACCTTATCTTGTAAGAGTTTTTCCAAAAATTAATTTACACTTTATTTATGTGGCAATTTTGAGCAGTTGTCCGTTGAAGCTGACCCTAAAATTGTTGTTGGAATTCAAACTTCATGTATATGATATTGCATGTTATCTATAAAAGTAGGGCCTTTCAAAATCCTGGGCTGCAGCTGACCAGAAATCATTTTCATTGAAAGGAATGGCAAGATTGTATTCAAACATCTACTAGTGTTTGAATATGTGATATGCTTAGCAAAATTCTTGCAAGATATGCTGATGATGAAGCTTGGGATCAAAACTCTTGTCAAACAATTTCTCGTTTCACAGGAACAAATAAGACCAAAACACATACAAATGCTTTTCTTTTCCTTTTATGAGCAGATGAATAAGAATGCAATGCGGATTAGCAATAGAAGCTGCACTCAGAAAAGCAGTCTATACAACTTTAGTTAATGGAAGGGATTTTGTAGTGTGAGTAGCTAGCATTAATGGTGGTACAAAAACATGGTCAGGATTTTAATGATATCAATGTAAAGATATGAAGTTGTGAGGCACTAGATCTACTTTTCTGAGTCACTTCCCAGAAAATTATGTAATCCACCTTGAAAAAGTGAGTCTAATACTAGCTACTATTGCTAAATCAAGCAAAACCTTGTTCAGAAATACCATTTAGATGTCAATAATAAAAGGTTTGAAAATATGATTTAAGGAAAGTGAGGGGATGTTTGGTACTGTTGTTTAAATAAGAGTTTTCAGTGTGTGCACAACATTATACATATTTTCACACACTTTTTCACCCACTTTTATTTTCACAAAACAACAACAATGTTACTAGCAATCTCTTACCAAACAGGCCTTAAGGCTATGTTTGTTTTGGTGTAAAACCATTTCAGGAAATGATTTTACACCTCACTGTGTGTTTGGTTGCGCATGGAAAATAAAATTTTCGGGAAGAGCATTTCCCCTGACCATGTGTTTTATGGCTTTGACCCGGAAAATGGTTTACATTTTTATTTTCACTACAAACCATTTTCGGGTCTCAGACGCGCAAAGAGAGAGAGAGAGAGAGAGAGTGAGAGAAGAGATCACCTCACTCACCCCTCTCTCACACAGTACTCTCCATCCTCTCTCACACGCACTCCTCTCCAATCGCACATCCAAGAGAGAGAGAGAGAGAGAGAGAGAGAGAGAGAATAAATCACCTCACTCACTCCTCTCTCACACGGTACTCTCCATCCTCTCTCACACACACTCCTCTCCAATCGCACATCCAAGCACCGGTGAGAGCTCTGATCATGCCATGAACCCAGCCACCAATTGATCCACCTCGTCCACCGGCGAGATCGTGCCACGAACCCACAAACCGATTGACCCACCCAGTGAGTGACCCATTCCTAGATCGACCCACCTCATCCATTGGCGAGTCACACCCACGAACCGATCTCTCTCTGTCCCTCTCTCACGATTGGTCTTGTGATTTTGATTTTTGATTTTTGTTTTTTGTGTTGTTTATATATTTTGATTTTCTGTAATAATATTTGTTTGGATCCTAAGAAAATGTGAGAAACATGATAAAAATGGGTTTTCTAGAGCATTTTCAGCAACACAACCAAACACTAGAAAATATTTTCCAAAGCATTTTTTGGAATGCAGCCAAACGCTTGAAAATATTTTCCTTTCTCAAAAATATTTTACACCTAAAAATATTTTATACTCAGAAAATATTTTACACTTAACCAAACGCAGCCTAAGTCTTTTGTCTTTACTGTTAGTGGTTCTGTTAACACTGTTTGGGGATCCCACGTTTTTGTTTTCAACTAACTTTCAGTTATTTGCCTTTAGCCGTTTATCATCAACAAAAAAAAAAAACTAGCTTTCAGTTTACTGTTGGCAATTTGTGCGTTTGGCTTTTTTCCACAAAGACTATTTTTGATTGACGCGTCTCATGTGCATTTAGCTTTGCTACAGTAAAATATTACCCATCTGTGATTTGATTGAAATTTAAGTTGTCTACTTGTGATTTAAAATTTGAAATTTTACCTACCTTAGGTTACCTTAGTTAGAGTTTTGTAACCAATTCTGTTAAAAATAGGGTTAAATATGCAATTTTGCTCCTCTACTTTTATGTCTCTCTCATCCAAAAACATAAAAAACACAAAAAACATAAGATCAAATAAGATAAAAAACAATCTAGCAAAACGCTTGCATCATGAGATTTCAAACCACAAGTAGACAAATTAAACTACGATCAAATCTCAGGTGGATAAAGTGTCAAATTTTAAACCACAAGTAGGCAACTTAAATTTCGGCCAAACTACAGGTAAGTAAGTTGTAATTTGCCCATATTATTTTCTATTTATGATAATTCATAAATATAATTCCACTTTAGGCCAAAACTTTTTTATCTAATCAATTAGCTCTTCCATAAAAATATTCATAGTGAGTTAGTAACACAAAGTCATAAAATATAACTATCACTTTGAAAATTACTCTCTAGATTCTTGAGTTCCTAGTTTAATCTCTTATGTTATTCCTATATTTATGAAATCAATTTTTTTTTTTTTTTTAAAAATATACATATATATACACTTTAATAACTATTTACTAAAATGGTTAGACCTAAAATTCTAAATAACTAAACTCATTAAACTTATCTTAAATGAATATTTTATATCTTTAGAAAGAGACTATGAATTCCATCTTGAAAATATATGTTTCATTATTACTATGTGTAATTCCCAAAGTACTAAGGTTTTGATCGTTAAAATAAATTTCACTCCTAATACATCAAAGAAAAAAATATTTCATATTCAAATTCACAATTCCCTCAGAATTGAGAGTTTATGTAAATGAAAGTTGTGAGATTTAATATTCTATTTACAAAATTAAATAGAATAATTAATCTCACACAATCCAATTCAATATATCTTACACACTTAAGATACATCAACATATTAACTAGAAGTCTCTATTTTTATGATCAAGACAAATTATCTTAGTTGGTATATTATAATCTTTGCAGATAAAATGCCCAATTTGATTACCGACTACAAAATCAAAATATTTAGTTTGCAAGAAAGTTTTGATTTATATATTCTATAACTAATCATTTAAAATTACATACAATGCATCTCAAGAACTATATGATAATATCAAAATATTTATATTACCATTATTTTAGATAATAAAATAACTTTTATTAATTTAATACCTAACGTTGTACATAATGTCATGCAAACATAATATTATACATAATGTCATACAAACATAATATTATACATAATATAAAACAATACGATTTTAGAGCACTCATCCTAATATTATCTGCATGATAATTATTCACTGCATTAGACATTCAGCTGTTACAGGAACAGGAAGTACCCAAGCAGCTTGCGCACACACATACATATACGCACAAGAGAGACAGTGAGGACCTTTTCCTCGAATCAAAGTTTTTTATCTGCTACTATGGACTCGATGAATTTAAGCTCAAGAAATTGCGATGTAAGCTTCAACTGGCTTGCTTCAGCTTCCTTCGATAAACTAGAAACGTAGAGAGAGCAATAACATTAGTCATTTCTAAAGTACCATATTCATGTCTTTTAAACTGAAAAATGAACGGAACATTCACCGGTAGAAATTTGTTTTAGCTAAACTTTTTTCCCGAGCCATGCACATCTGGTTCTCAATTTCTTGCTGCTTCATAAGTATTTTGCTCACGTTCGCACTCATCTCAGCTTCACTGATAGCCTTTTTTATATTTATCTCTACCTCTTTCTCTTCAGTTTCTCAATAGCAATTACTACCTAACAAAGTAACATCAACATAAAACATAGAATGATGCACTCTATTAACTTCTGAGGCTTTTTACATAATAAATTATCGAATATGTTTGTCATTGACTGGTTTTGGATGCAAACACATGCATGTGCAACAATTGGGTATAAGGAAAAAAAACTTGTGATGTTAGTGTTCGTTGGACCAAGGCTAACTGGTTTAAACTGTTTAAAGGACATTAAAAACACATATAATTTGTAAATATGAGTTTAAAGGACATTAAACTCATATTTTATGTGTGTGTCTATTTGCTTAACTAATAGAGGGAAAAAAAAAAGTGAAAGGACATTCTCTCGTATTCAGGAAAAAGAAACTAAACCTTAGTGAATTCCACTTCCATCTGTTCAAAATTGCATCTTATGCTTTCCAGGATGGTTGGCTTTGTAACTCGAACATTGATGATTTCAATACCTGGAGCATAACGTGTGCAAACACCCTAGAAAGCATCTTTCATCTTTTCGGCAATCTATGAGGGTTAATTGCTTTGTCAATATAATATGAAATAAACGACTAGAGAAGGATTTGATAACCACTACACTTGCATGCGCATGGTAGTAGTACCATGATGTTACACAACTTCATGAATATAGTTATAAGCAGCTCCTTAATAATTCAGGCAACTTAACACCAACATAGATTCCCGAAGAGAGATTATCCTTGGAAGTGAACACGGCAATCCTTGGAAGTGAACATGGCACAACTTTAAGGATCCCTTTAATTGGAGAGATAAAAAAGTAGGAGAATAAAAAATTTAATTATTCTCATTTCTGTTTGGTTTGAAAGTGAAAAAAATGTAGATGAAAAACTCATTTATTTGGTTAAGAAGAAAAGTGAGAGGATAGAAAGTGTAATTTATATAAAATTACTCTCATATCCTTATTGCATAATATAAGAAACAACTTCCTTAATATCATTTAAAAAAAAACTTTGTTATCAATTAAAATTAAAAGAATAACAAATATTATTTTATTTTTCTTTGTAATATATATATATATATAGAGAGAGAGAGAGAGAGAGAGAGAGGTGCCTTCTAAAAACAAGATAGAGGTGAAAGCCACCAAGAGCCCCCAGTTGATTAAAAAAAACAAAACAAAACAAAAAAATACATAACAAAAGTAACTATTTGATTAAAACGTTGAAAAAAAAAAAAAAAGGATACCTAAAGTAAGTTTCGGAAATTAAAAACATTGGAAAAAAAATAATTTAAAAAAAAAAAAAAACAAGGAAAGGAAAATATAGCTCAAGTTACTCAACGCCCAGACACAGTGGAGAGACCGAGACATAATAGAGTGGGGGCAAATTTGGTCTTTAGCTAACATTCATGTTTTCTCTTTAGTTTAAGGAGAAAACAATTTGATGACTCAGGAAGAAAATATCTAAATCCCACCAATTTTCCTTCCACAAACATACCTAACCAAACGCTCCAATAAATTATTTTCCCACCACATTTTCTCTCCTTTTTTTTTCATCCTCTCTAAAATCCATCCAACCAAGCCAATCCTAAATTTAAGATTTCAATATGCTAAACAATCTATTAAGAAAATGATAGAACCACAACTTTTGTCACAACTTGCTCCAATGACAAGTTGCGAATAGTGGAGAAAACCATTCAGAGAACAAAGAAAGGTTCAAGGTTTTTATTTTAATAATTAATAATATAAAAATTAATTAATTAAATGTACAAAATTTAGCAATATTAATTAAAATAATATAATTTTTAAAAAGATTCAAATATATCTTTGATTAAATAATAAAGAGTAAAGACTAAGTAGAATTTCTCTTATTAATTTTTAACAAATTTATACAAGATAGATAATATCTCAAAAGGTTTAATAAACTAATTTATTAAAAAATCGTTCAAGACTTATAAAAAAGAGCTGAAATATTGGTTTGGTCATTTTTCCGGTGGAGATCTTATGTAAACATGCATTAGTGGGTGTTTGGTCTTTTGAAGATTTGGATTTGTATGGGATTCGAAGAAGACAAGGAGGCAGTGGATATCGGTCAGAGATCTGAAGAAGACAAGAGGCGGTGGTATGGACATTCTAGTAGAGGATTGGTGTTGATGAACCAGTGGTAGAGGGAACGTGTTGAGGGTTTTTTTTTTCTTTTTTCTTTTTTCTTTTTAATATTTATTTTGAGAACTACTAATTATACCGTAAAGCAAAATTGGAAGCTGCCAAAATATTTTTCCTTTATGGCTTTAAAGGTTATGTTTACTTTAGGATCCATACCTGATCGAAAACATCAATATAGACTTGCTGAAGAAAATGAGAGCAGCAGAATTGATTGATCTCATGATGAATTTTGTCATATATCCAAGTATTGTCATACTGCACCCCATAGTTCAGCAGTGTCATACACATAGTCCTTGTGAAGCCGGTTAACAACCTGAAAAAGAATATATAAGCTGAGAATTTCAAACCCTAGTGAAACCATAATGTTAACAAAGAGAGCAACTTCTTGTAACTTTACCTCTATCTTCTCAAACTTGATCATTACACCTCCTTTTGTACCACAAGGAATATCTCTCACCTGCAATTATACTCACAGGAAATATTTGAGCATTAGACTGACAAGATAAAATTCCTCAATTTTCATAGCATCGAATTTTACCTGATTGCCTGAAGGCTAATAATGAGATATCGAAGAATTAACCTAACTACTACCTAATCTCTCTATTCCCCCTCTTCCCTCTTTCATATTTCTTAGGAGGCT
>Ga0115844_100669_pt1 | contig 10089 bp, 9 predicted proteins | sample InSIn1gowninarea_FD_83858 | JGI IMG/M metagenome (GOLD analysis project Ga0115844, IMG submission 83858) | reverse complement strand
TTGTTAAGAATTTTTAGTGCATCTCATGATAGAAGAATTGTATTGCATGTTAAAATAAAAAATTTCCTCACCTACTAGCATTCTTCAACTATATCCACACAAGCCTCGACATAAGGAATAAGTCTTAAAAGCGCACCTATAGCCATGTATCAATGGGCTTATACAATTACAACCTCCACTGAAGAAAATCTCATGCAACTGCAAGTAACTCAGCAGAGGATTGAAGGCAACAATTTAGCAGTAGCGGTCACCGAACAACGCATGGAGGAAGTTCAGTAGGCAGCCGCTTAGTGCTTTGCCAAAGTTACAACGATCCAAATATATCTGGGAGGCCTTCACGTAAGATCTCTACACCTACAGAGTGACTCGAGGGTGAGTCATGATGACTTTTTTAGGGGCCTCTTGGGCGCGAGATCCCCCAAGGCTAGTTTTGGGGCTTAAAGACCATATTTTGGTCCAATTTTGTAATCCTAATGTAAAGACTTTTCAATTTGTGGTCGCGGAGCGCGTAGTTGTTAAAGAGTCATAGGGATGTTTGCCCTTATTTTGATAATGTAATGTCGATTAAAAAATATACACCCATGTTTTGTGGACCATGGGATTGTATAAATAGAGTGAAGCTCTAAGTAGTTAAGGCATAATCGATAACTAATCAATCACGAATAATTGAGGCATATATTTGGAGTAGAAGTATAAGTTTGGTTCATAGTGTGGGTAGAGGCTTTGCAACTAAGTGCATAGAGGCCTAGAAGTCCGCAACTAAATGCACGGACCCCTGCAATAGAGTGCCAGGGCGAGTCGAGTCTGTAGTGATATGGAAATATCAATAAAGAGAAGTGTTCTATAATTTCTACGTCTTTATTTCCTGTTTATGAATCTGTTATATTGGGTATGAATTTCACTTCTAATACCTATATGATGCATGAACATGTATAAATGTATTGGTTAACTGAATGAAAGAAAGAACATCTATTTATGCAAAGCTAACTAAGATCTGTTAATAAGATAAGTACGATACTTACTGTAGTTTGGGAAATATCACAGTTCACTGCCCTAGTAGCACGAAAGTAGATCAACCCCTAGCTAGGGCTGCGCAAAAGCTGATTGTAATAGTTTGTGAAGGTAATGAAGGGTAGAATAGAGGGATAAGAAACCTATGCAAAGGCAAGTATAGTTGGAATAAACTGGCATCACATCCATCTCAAGGGTGCAGAAACTTGGTTCTAGCATCCCCCCATACTGCTTTGGGTGAGACTTCAGTCCACGCTCCACAAGATGATGTTGAAAGGGCCAGTAGTGTAGGGATTTGTTTGGCTAACTAACGTTGAACCTGGGTCAGGCCCCCATAAGCCAACATCCATATATTTTACCCAATGATGAGCTTCATCATCACCCGCTGCTGAAAGTGTTGCTCATCCTCTGAGTACCTCAATCTATGTTCATGTTCTTCAGGGCTCTATTGGCTTCGTTGACATCCCATGCTTCTTTTGTAGTCTCTTCTTAATGTGAATAAAATTCCTGCTTCCTCTCTATCTCTTCCCACTGCTTTCTTTCTTCCTCTTCTTTCCTTCCTTCCAACATTCCCAAAAGCAATCATGGATTGAGCATCAAGCCAACCCAATTGACTTTGAGTCTTTGTAGTGAATGCTTTTGCATTGAGTTTCTATTTAGTTCCTCTCTCATTCTGTCAGGAGAATGATATCTCTAATTTTTAGGTTGTAAGGCAAGGTGTTCCATCTCCTTTGGCAAACTTTCTAGATGTCATCTCCTAGCAATCTGAACATGTCTTCAAAGTGTGTGACTACCTGTTATTGTACAATAAGGTACCTTGGTTCAAGCTTGGGATCATTTTCAATGAGGTTTTGGGTGCCAATGACAACCATTGGGTTATATGGTTCTTCTCTAATCATAAGGGGTTATGTCTTGTCTATTTCCATTATCTTTTTCATCTTTGTAGCTCTTGCCTCCTCATGATTCATCCACAATGCTAAAGCCATCAATTTCAAGTCCCCTAGGTTTGGATTTGGCTCCCACACATTTAAATCTGTCAAGGCCAAATTGTGTAGGTAAAACTCATATATTTTTTCTCTATCTTCCAAGGTGATTTGATCACAGAGATCAATGAATTGTCTAAGGCCTTGGAAGGGCATAGTTCCTCTTTGTGTCAGGGTCTTTATTTGGAATTTTAGGCATTGTTCCTTTAGGTACAAGGCATAAGAATTTGATGGCATCCTACACTGGATTGCTTCCATGGACAAACTGCTGAGAGTTTCCAATTAGATTTCCCTCTCTTATAGCTACCACCTCAGGCATGTGTTCTCAACCTATAGCCAAGATTTCATCATTGCTTCTCTATCTTTTATAGTGCTCAGTTTTCTACCCATCTCCTACAATTTCCTCTCCATGTGGCCTATATCCTCTACCCCTTCTGATTTGGCAATTTGCATCCACTTGTGTGTCCTTGCCCTCTCCTTTTTGAGTTCAAAGAATAGGGGAATGGAAAAATTTTGTTGTATCACCCTACCTCCTTCAATGAACCTGTAGTAGGAATTGAGGTTTGGCTATAGGCTAGGTTCTCTAAGTTCTTAGTCTTCTTCCTTTGTTCCTTGATGAGTGATTCCTTCCTGGTCTCTTTTTTATGTTTCCTGTATGTTTGACAGAGTTTCCTGTAGGATGTCCTTTGCTTCTTGTATGTCTATATGTGTCTCATGTAGGAGACCTTTTCCCTTTGATGAGGCTGACATTGTGACACGCCTCCTAACATAGGTAATTGGATATTGGGGGGAAGATTGTTTTGATGACCCTTATCCTTCATTTTTCTTTAGAGGGGTTGCCTTCTCTTATTGCTTTGGTGAATCCTCAATGACAATTGGATTTTTGGTGGGGGTTTGAGGTAATCCTTATTTAATACTAGTGCTAATTCTTGTCCTAAAGTATAGTGGGGTTTGTCTTTGGCTCTTCCCCCTTGACTTGATAGGTGTACTTAGGGCAGTAAGAGCAACTGCTACCTCTTTCTCTGTAGGCTTTGGGGACACCCTTGGTGATTCTTCCTCCTACCTATCTTGAGTTGTAGGCCTCTCTTCCTCCTTTTGTCCTTTTTCCTTTTTTCCATTTTCTTTCTCATCCTCTTCTTTGTCTCCTCCTTTCTCTTCTTCTCCTTCCTCTATTTCTTCACTCTGCTCATCTGTTTCTTCTTTTGTTTCCTCCTCTGTCTATTCTTCATTTCCCTACCCTGTTTCTTGTTCAATATCCTCCTTTGTTTCTTCTCCTTTTTCCTCTTTTGTTTCTTATTATCCCTCACTAGCAATAGGTCTTCTGTCATATTCAATAGCTTGAATTGCTCCTTCCACCTGCATATCTGTAAATGTTGTCCATGCAATAGGGAGTATTAAGTTTCATAGAGAATCCTCAAGGATGAGTTTGATCAACCCATGATGGGATAGTTGTTGATGCTTTCCCTCTTGCACTTTGATGCTCATGTCTATCATGGATTGTAGAAGAAAGTAGGTTATACTCAATCTTTTATGAGCAGGTGTGTTCTCTCCAAATCGCAGTTCTTGGAGGAGTCTGAAGTGGTATCCATACAGTACACTGTATCTCCCTTCACATGAAATATATTTTATGAGGTGGTAATTGACTTCATGCCAAGGTTATGGAATTCTATCCCTTCTAACCCCATTTTTGTCCTCTATTGGTTCTTCTCTGTCCAAAAAGAAGCTTTTCCTTGCAAGGGTGTTGTTTCCCTTGTCTTATTTTCTCCATGGTGACCCTAAGGGGAGTGTACTAATTTTTCTTATAACCTCAGGTGTAATTTCTATTGATAAACCCTTCACCACAAGAATGAAAATGGTCCTAGTGAGGGGTATGAGTGAGAGGGAAAATTCTCTTGCCACATCATCATCGTATCCTCTGATCCTCTCAAAGAACCCCATCCATTGTTGCCTTATGAAAATTTCCACCACATGAGGATGTTGGTGGATCCTTGCTATGTTTGTGGGTTATCTCTTATTGAATCATCCTATCCTATTTCATTGGTAATTGTGGAGGCTTGTGTGGATATAGTTGAAGAATGCTAGTAGGTGAGGAAATTTTTTATTTTAACATGCAATACAATTCTTCTATCATGAGATGCACTAAAAATTCTTAACAAAATTGATGATTTCCTTTCTTTTCAAATGTAAAACATGGAAGCTATGTCTCCTACCTCATTGTGCCACATTATTGTGAGGATAAATTTGATTTGATATCCCTTAGTGTCCATTGATAGCTCTGTAGATTGAGTCCTCTGTATCCTATAGGCTTCCTGTAGGTTTCCTACACTGTAGATTCTAACTATATCCTGTAGGTGGTATTTTAGGAAGGCTGAGAGCAACCTATTCATTCAATGAATTCTCGAAGTTTATTTTTCTCTGTTTGTATGGGAATCAATGTTTTATTTCCATATATGGATGATTCTGTGGGGTGGTGTGCTAGTTGTCTAAGTACAAGCACCTCCTTTTGGACCGTTGGTTCCACTGTCAATCCATAATTCCACCTTACCTCGTAATTATGCCCCACTCCTATCCTCTTTATCTTAACCATTTTTTGTTTTATTCCATTTTTCGTTTTATTTGACTTTTGCCATGTGTGGAGTTGTTTAACTCTTTTCTTCTCATCGACTAGCCAAAGGTGGCCAAATTAACTGGCCACCTTTACTTATAAAACCAACTCTCACATAATCCTACAATTTTGATCATATTGTAAAAATGAGAGAGCATGAATAAGATGACATAATTGTGGGTAAGGTGCTTTGTTGATGATGCATACTGGAGAGTGGTACCTCTTTGTTGCGCTTTTCAATATACATATTTTTCAGCGTATTTCCCTCTTTTGCTACTTTTTCCTCTTGATGTGAAAGTGTTGGACCTTATTGTTGGTGATCTTCTTCCTGCTACTGAGCTCTAGATTTGCTTCTTCATCCTTCTATCCCAATTCTGAAGTTGGATGCAATCTCTATGTTTTCCTTTGTGGGATAGGTTGCTGCAGGATACCTACAAGATGTCCTGTATCTGCCTCTCCCTTAAACTTTCATACTTTTTTTCTCAACTTTGAAGCATAAGGGATGGTGAAATGAGTGGAGAAGGGTGGTAAGGAATGGCATGTGAGAGTTGTTGCCTCTGGGTATGGTTCCTCTTTCCCTCTTCTCTCTCTCTTCTCTTGTTTTTTTCTTTTCTTTTCTTTTTGTAATCTATATTTTTTTTAATTGATTTCTTTGATGGATGTAGGGGTGACATGGTGATGAAAGGAATGGCTATGGTGTGGTGGAGTAAATGGTTTTTCATCTAGACATAGGCTTTTGTCATCACCTTGCTCTCAGACTGTCCTTCTTGTGGTTTTCAAGGTCACTGTCATTCCTATAGGAAACTCCTGTAGGATTACAGGGAATCCTACAAAAAATATAGAGTTTGAGTGAGATGAGTTGGAGGGGTTTATAAATGGAAGACTAGATGAAAAGTGGAAGATATGAGATGGGTAGAATAAAACATGGCTCTTGTAGGTCCTTCTATCCTTCTCATGTTGTGCTTATCATCCTCTTGCTGACCTGCAAAATAAAATTTCCATCTTTTGTATCTTTTCTCTTTTTTTCTCTCTTTTTTTTGTTGTTGTAAAACAACTAGTCTACCTCAAAGGAGGTTTTCATCCTAGTTTCCTGCCTTGGGTGCCTCAAAAGAGGATTTCACACACAAAGATTTTTATTTTTCCTCTTTTAATTAAAACACCCATGGGACACCGCAAGATATTTTCAACCCAACAGTGGGACTCAGGTGCCTCATGGAGGTTTTCACCTGAGTCTCTTTATTTTTTCTCTTTTTCTCTTTTTTCTTTCTTTATTTTTCTTTATTTTTCCTTCTTCGAGGACTTGTTTGGGGGAAAGCTAACACTTTGACCATCACTGTCATTGTCTTGCTGATGTTATTGATTAATTATTTCTTTGAAAGGGCTTCTTGTAGATATTTAATCTATACCCATTGACAAGTAAAGGGATAGCCCCTGCATCAATGTTTCTTATATGCACATCATGGTTATCATGACACTTTTCTATTACATAAGGCCCTAACCATCTAGTTCTTAACTTGCCTTTAAAATCCTTGTACTGGGAATCATACAACAAAGCCCAATCACCTTGTTGAAACTGTTTGTCTTTTATATTCTTTTCATGACAAATTTGCCTGTGAACATCAGTCACCTCTGTGTGTAGGAGGCGCTACATCCTAAATTCATCTAACCCATTCAACTAGAGAAAAAATTCTTGTTGTGCCTTGGTGATATACATATCTAGTTGTGCTACCATCCTTAATGTGTTATATTCAAATTCAATGGAAATTAGGGCTTTCTTCGCATAGACCAGCTCATAAGAGGTGAAGGTAGTGGTGGTCTTCTAGGTGTTATTTTAGGCCCAGGTGGCCTCAACTAAACTATCTACCCAATATGTTTTGATGTTGCTAATCACCTTGGTCGGAATGCCTTCTAGTGCTCTGTTGGTTACCTCCACTTGCCCATTATATTGTGGGTGGTAAGGATTGTATGTTCTATGCTTGATATTATGCTCGCTTAATGAATTTTCAATCATATGAGATGTAAATTGACTGCCTTGATCATTGACCAATTCTCTAGGGTACCCAAACTTATAAAACACATTTTCTCTTAATAATTCAACCACCTTTTCTTTTGTTGTTGCTTTGATGGCTTTGGCTTCAGCCCACTTGGTTAAGTAGTCAGTGCACACAATGATGTATTGCTTCTGTTTTGGTTGGAGGGTTAATGGGCTCAATGAAATCCATGCCCTACTTGTCAAATGGCTTGAAAGTCAATTGAGGTTGCAGAGGAATCTCATCCCTTGGGGTAGGTTTCCCCGTCCATTGGCACTGATCACATTGACTAGTATAACTCCTCACATCTTTGTGAAGAGTGGGCTAGTCATAACCAGCTTTTAGTACCTTGAATGTTGTTGTTTTGGCTAAAAAGTGACCTCTGCAAGGCCCATCATGACAAGCCAGAAGGATGTCAAAGACTTCCTCCTCCCTAACATATATTATCAGAATTCGATCTGGACCTAGCTTGAATAGATTTTCCCTAATCCAAGTGAATGGGGTGCTCCTTCTTATGATCTTGCTCTTTTCTTTGGAGGACAAGTTTTGTGGAAACTATATAGACACCAAGTAGTTTGCTATGTCAGCAAACCATGGAGACAAAACTAAAATGGCAAATAATTGTTCAGTTGATAACTAATCATCAACCATTCCTTCATCCCCTATAGGCAAAGTCAATGAAGATAGAAAATTTGCAACAACATTCTCCTTGCCAGGCTTATCAATAATAGTTAAATCAAATTCTTGCAATAAATGTAAGCATCTAATAATCTTGGCATTTACATGAGGTTTATTCATCAAGTATTTAATTGCAACATGGTCAGTATGTACAAATGTTTGATAACACGTAATGTAACACCTAAATTTATTTAATGAATGCACAACAACTAGGAGCTCTATTTCAGTCACTATGTAGTTCAATTTGACTTTCAGCAGATTCTTACTGATGAAGTAAGTGGCATAAGGTAGCTTGTCATATATCTAGCCTAGAGTTGCTCCTATGTCTTTTTGAGAGGCATTAGCATGTATACAAAAAGGAAGAGCCCTATTTGGGCCTGAAAGAATAGTTGCAATAGTCAACTTGTCCTTTAGGGTGTCCAAGGCTTCTTGACAGCTTTCTGACCATAAAAATGCAGACTCTTCGGCGAATAACCCAAATAAAGGAGAAGCTAAATTGCTGAAATCTTTTATAAATATCCTATAGTATCTATCTAAACCTAAAAAACTTCTGACATCCCTCTATTTTTCCAAAGTCGGGACCCTTTTGATGATGGCTATCTTATTTGGGTCTACTTGCAGTCCTTCCTAGGATACTCAGTGACCTAGAACAGTCCCTACAGTCATCAAGAACTCACACTTTTCAGGACTAAGGGATAAGTTCATTTCAATGGACTTTTTCAAGACCTTACCCAGGTTATACAGAGCCTCCTAGAAATCACACCCATAGGGTGTAAAGTCATCCATATAAATTTCAACTGCATCATGGGCTAGCTCTACAAAGATACTCAAGACTGCAGTTTGCAAAGTGGCAGGGGTATTGCGTAGACCAAAAGGAAGGACCCTATAAGGGACAGTACCCAAAGGATAGGTGAAGGTGGTTTTATACTGGTCCTCTGGGCTAATCTATATTTGATTTTAGCCACTGAACCCATCTAAGAAAGACAACATCTTTTTCCATGCTAGGCCATCTAACACTTGGTCAGTGAAAGGCAGAGGGAAATGGCCCTTCTTTGTTGCTATATTTAACTCTTTGTAATCAACACAAATCCTCCACTTTCTACTTTTCTTTGGAACCAACACCAAAGGAGACACCCACTCACTGTCTGAGATAGGGTAGATGAATCTTGCATCCAACAACTTTTGTAACTCTTCTTTGACTGTATCCTTGAGAGTTGAATTCATTGTCCTTTGGGGTTGTTGGAATGGTTCTCAACTTTGTTTAATATAAATATGGTGAGTACACACAGAGGGGTGCACTCTATTCATCTCTTATTAATTCCAAGAAAAGGAATCCATATGCTCTCCTAGCATATTACCTAACTCTTCTTCTTGGTGTATAGAAAGAGAGGGGTTGATTTTCAGTGTTCTTTCAGGGCCGAATTATATTTTCTTGACATGAGTAAGGTTTGAATCAGCTAAGCATAGATCAATCCAATGGTTTTTCTTGGTTTCCTTCACTACTTCCTCCAGAGACAAGGTGTTGGAAGTTGGAGTTTGGACGATGTGCTCAATCATATCAACTTCATCAGGTTGTCCTCATCCCATGGTAGTTTCTAAGATATAGAGTTGGGTGGAGTAAACTTCATCTTCTTCCTCCTATTCTAGCCATAAAGGTAAGTCATGTTCTAGATATGGCTGAGCAGGAGGGTACAGGACCAACTGTTTGGATAGATGCCCATATTTGATAATCATGTTTCCATCTCTACAATTAATGTAAGCATCAGAAGTGGCTAACCAAGGCCTCCCAAGTATGAGAGGATAACCATTGAAATTGGTTGTTAGGCTGGAGAACCAAGAAGTCTGCAACATACTCCAAGGACTCAATGGAGACCATCACATCCTTAAAAATCCCCTTAGGTGCTACTGTGGATCATTCTGCATGTTGCAAGACTGTCGTGGTCTTTCTTAATGAACTCTGGATATTCAGCTTGAGCATGGTATCCTTAGTCATTACATTAATGGCAACCCTACGATCAATCAAGGTATGTGGGAAAATGGTGTCATTGATGTGTACATCTACAACAGGGCTTCCAGGGTCTAAATACTTTGGGAAAATTACTTGTCCCAACATTAAGTCAGATCATTTTCCAATGACATTAATGGTAGGGGTGTCTCTTTTTCGCCTTTGTGGATGTTTGAAACACATATCTTTAATTAATTTGTTGTAAATAGGTACATCCTTAATAGCTTGGAGAAGTGGGATTTTGACACATAGATTTTTCAATTCTCCCAGAAGTTCATTATCTTCTGGATTAGGATGGACTGGATGAGTTAATCTTTCAGAAAAGGGTGTTGGATTCACTCTAGGCATACTTTCCTCTCTTTCTTCCTCACTCGCCCTAGGTAGAGATGGAGGTTGATTATCTGTGAGCACTCTCCCAGATCTAAGGTTGATTTCTTGAATTTCCATGGCATAAGTAGGGTATGATGTCTCTCCACTATAGACCTGATGTGCTTATCTATTTTTTAGGTTTGGGTTTGGTTGGGTAGGCATCTGAGGTTGTTTAGGTGGAGCAGGGTGTAAAAGTTGTGGTTGAGTAGAAGGTGAAGGTAATAAAGCTAGAGCATTATTTTATGGGAGCCTCAACTCTTAGGGTGGTGCATTCCACTGAGGTTGTGGAGGTGTATATGTTTGAAAAGAATATAAAAGACAAACAGTTTCAACAAGGTGATTGGGCTTTGTTGTATGATTCCCAGTACAAGGATTTTAAAGGCAAGTTAAGAACTAGATGGTTAGGGC
>Ga0115844_100668_pt1 | contig 10090 bp, 5 predicted proteins | sample InSIn1gowninarea_FD_83858 | JGI IMG/M metagenome (GOLD analysis project Ga0115844, IMG submission 83858) | reverse complement strand
AAGGAAAATCCATAGCGAATCTGGATAATACTGAATCAATGTTACGCGCTTTTCCCTTAACTTAGAAAAAAATATACGCCATCGTTCACCACTACCACCTTCACCATTACCAGCTAAAATTGAAAATCAGGGTGTGTCATCTTGCATATATACATTACTTACTATACATTGTAAAATCATGTAAAATTATTTTTGAGTTTCTTTATAAATGCAATGCATGCAATTCTTTGGAATCATATGTAACAGCAACACATTAATCCATGCGTGTACCTAAATAAAATTGTACATATTTTCATCTAGTAAAAATCTAGAGCGCTTTAGGGAAAGGAGGAGAACCAACAAGATGAGCATACGTCGATTACATCGGATGTGGGATACTCACATCACGTGCAGTTCAAAGTTTGTGATGCTGTTCAAGTTAAATCTCCTTTAATGTTTTGAGGGAAAGGAATGAAGCTGAAAGTTAAGTCTATACAATAAACGTGTATGTAACATCATCAAGTCAGCATTAAATGAAGCAAAGGTGTGATAATAGTGAGAAGACTAGGTAATAGCGAACGAGTGACCGACAAGGAAAAGGTTATCACTATCACAAATTCACAGTAGGTCTTTGTATAATAATGACCGGCTTTGCTACTCACGCCAACAGACCACACAAAACACAAGCAGAAGAAGCATAATCTTTATAACAAGAAAGAGAAAATAAGGGTGGAAAACTGTCAGAAAGTTAAGAAAATTAAAGACGAAACTGCAACCTGCCCCTTTCCTGCCAAAGTTGGTGTAGATAAAAGAAACTTTAAGAAAAACAGAACAGTTACGAAGAAAAGGGAAGATACTGATAGGAGAATAGGAGAAAGTAACAAACTAGGCAATGTAATACACACACAAGTAGCGACAAGAACCAGTAGTGGTTAGTGTATAAAAGCATCAGTCCAGTAGAAATTGGGACTGTTGGGAAAACATCATCAAAACATAAGACCAAGCCACGGTAGTGGTTAAAGGCTACAGGCTACTACTTATCTTCTTAACTCTTATCTGCAGCTCCCAAGTAATATTTTACGCAAGAAAAAAAAGCAAAACCGTATCGCCAAATATAATATACTACACAAAAAAAGCTTCAGTATACTACTTCTTTGTTCTATTTTCGACGACGGGAGTACATCAAAAAAAGGAGAAAAAAATCTAAGTTTTTACTAATGTATGTGGTGTGGTTGTAATATACTTTTGTGAAGCTCAAGGACCAAATTTAGGAGTAATGTGTATAAGCACAATGTGCATAGAGGTATACAGATGTACACACACAAACTACATGGCAAAGAGAAAAAACAGATAAGAATCTACAAGCCGAAATGATTAAAAAATGGAGACTACTGCCGACAGACAAACGAGAAAGGAAGTCCATTTTATTCGTCGTTCTTATTTTGGTTGCAGTATCTTTATAAAAGCTTAAGACAAGATGTAGAGCTTTCTAATGTTCTTTATTTATAGATATAAATATCACAAATAAGCCAACGCAATTTATACAAGAACAACATTAAGTACTAAACACTGTACTATTCCATCTTCAGTTACAACAAGTTCAAGATACAAGTCAAAATAAGAAATACAGTGAAAGCAAAAGTTTCCTACGAGAGAACTTGCAGATGTGAACATTGGCGGTAGCAGCAGTAAAACAGTGCATACGAGTCTCAAATCAATGTAATCAATCTCGGTGTAATTTTCTTCATTTTTTTTGTCATCAGGCTTTACTAAAAGAAAAACTAAATTTAATTATGGATTCCCTTGTTACGACTAGAAAAGAGCAAATTTCACAACAAATAAAATACATTGCTTTTTTCCTTACTTAACTTACTTTCCTCAAAAGTACAAAAAGACCAAAATGTTCAATACCACAACAAAAGAAGACTACTTTTGCGTTAAGCTGAATGCACGAGTACTTAAGTATTTATAAATTTATTTTCCAGATTTTTTCAGGAATGTAACCTAATAAAAGCCATCAACAGCCCAACAGCAGCAGGCTAAATACTGTAAAGTTAAAAAGTACAAAGCAAAGAGGAAGCGATACGAGTTTTGTGTTAATTTGCCAAAAAAAAAGAAATGTTAGAAAATTGAGAGATACTAAAGCAGTGCATGTGTTTTCAAGTCTCCTACTTCAATCTTTTCATATAATCAAAGCATATATGTATCTACTTGATACTACGCAAGTATGTATTATGTATAAAAATAGTGTATATATTGATACTTAAGCTGGGAGAATCTTTGTAAAAAATTCTAACCAGTATTGTTTAAAACAAATCTTACTTTTACTTTCGCCCACCATCTTACAACAATAGGAAAATATACACATCTGATTCTGCAAAGCGTCATTATCCACAATACTAATGTGAATCTCTGGTAATGAATGGGACGAACGTACAATATAAGCGAACAAAATGCACATGAGAAAGCAGAAAAAAGGAAAAAGACGAAGAAAGCTAATATATAGTAATAATAATAACATTATGCCCATTGTCTTTAGAATCTCTTTTGCAGTTATAGCATCAGGGAAAAAGAAGTAGGCAAGATATGTGGTGATATTTTTCAGTGAAAGCGCAAAGTATCAAGTGAAAACACTCTTCCTTTTTGTTATCATTTACCCTTGCACAAATATTACAATGAATATATATTAAATAAAATAAAAACTACGGACTGCTAGCTATAAACACACAAGTTCATTTCATCCTTTCCATCTTGCTTCTATACTTACGTATTTTTAAAACAAAAAATAGAAGCTGTTTTGCTTATCTTGTCACAAACCCTACTCTCACTCGCTCATTTACTTACTCGTTTAGCAGTTAACCCAGGAGAAAAGTGCTCTCTCACTTTATACTATACTTACACATTGCTTGCTTTTAGTAGAATTCAGCTATCTTCCCATTTTCTTATTCAAAAAGATGGCCACATTTTTAAAAGAAAGGGAAAATGTTGCTTTTCACGAAAGCAGGAATACTGGCTAAGTTTAGTGAAGAAACACTTGATTTGTACCAGGCAAAAATAAAAAGGGAGATGAAAGCAAAGTGGGGGCAATATGGCAGTATAAATGTCTAGTGGAAAGTCTTAGCTTAGACAGTTCCTCTTAATAATGCATGCATGCATCAGCAGCAACATGGAAGCATACTTTCTTTTTGTATGTATGCATGTATGCATGTATGTATCTTTCTATCTAAATACACAAGACCAGTTTATAAAATATTGTATTCGATTACACTATATTTCGTTTGCCCTTATTTTCCTTTTGTTTCACTATTCTTTCTGGCAGTCTGCTTTTTCTCATTTTTTGGATAGTGCCGGCAAGTCGGGAAGTATATTATCAGAAGTTTTAAGTAAAACTCAGCGAGAGAAGAACATAACAATAGTTTTTACAGTAATAACATTAGGATGAGTAAATGGAAGAAGAAGCCTAATGTATGTTATTTCGTCTTTGTGGACTGGTGAATATGGCAGTAGAAGTAAAAAGCAGAGAGTGGTAACTAGCAATGTAATTTTCATGAAGATAATATAATGGGATGAATCAACAGTGCATTTATTACTTGCTTGGCCATCGTTGTCATCATCATCATCATCATCATCAAACAAGTACCTTTTTTAGATTTTCAGTTATATCCAACAACGTAACTAGTGTGAGACCCTTCATTTTATTTAATAATAGTCATTATAATTGGGATACGCTTTGTGGATACAACCAGAACTTGGATTAAATATATGTACATATTTGTACATTTGTATCTGTGATTTTACCATTAAAATAAAAGTTTGTGATAAATGTTTTACATTTTTTAAAAGCATTGTTCAAAGCAAAACCAATTGTTTTAATTTAATATCTTGTATATATTAAAATTGGTAGAATGTTTAAAAATATGTTAAAATGCTATCAATGAATTTAACAAAATTTCAGTTTGGGAATGTGCTCACCAACATTTCGCATGCTTACGATTTCTAGAACAAAGACAAATTTACAGTTCAGTCTACAAATGAAACGAAGTCCGAACTGGCTAGAAAAGACGGTGGAAAATTATATGGATGAACAAAAAATCAATATGGATCTGTGATTGTGTGGTATAAAGATGGAAATAAAAATGTTCACTGTTCAGCTTTTTATGTTATTTTGTTACATAAGTTCTGTTCCTACGCTTTGCTTTACAACACAACATACGACAATGTTGTATAGTGGACCAAGGTAGCATTTAATTTTCACATCAAAGCGATCAGATGAATCAACCTCCAATATCTAGAACGGTCGACTGAATTGGTGACTCCGTGGGCAAACCCATTAAAGCACAATTTTGTTTGTAGTGGAATATCCTGCAGTAGACTTCTAAGGAAATAACTAAACATTTTTCAAGAGGCCAAAAAAAAGGACAGGATGAAAAAAGCCGCTTTGCTTACCTACTTCCAAACTGTATTCCTATTGTTCTGAAAGAGACAAGTTATCGTGATTTAATTTCTCTTACTGTTTAGGTATTGTCCCTATAAAATCTTTCAAATTTCAAAAAAGAAAGCTACAACAGCAGCAGTACAAACATCGGCTTACTCAACCTTTCATGTGGATGGTCGATTGTTGGTTGGTGATAATGGCGATAAGAAAAAATAAAATAAAGACAGTAAAAGCAAGTTTTTTATATTCATTTCCTCACGGTACAGTTGGTAAGTATTGCATGGTTTCGTTTTGGCTCCTCTACTTCAGTTACTGCATGGCTAGATTGCTGGGTTTGATGTTCTTCTGTCTTTCTTCAACTCTCTAAAGAGATAATATGTGTTCATACTTACCGTTCCTGCTACTGCTGCTCAACAATTGTAACTGGTGATGCGGTAGTAGTGGTGGTAAAAGTGCAATTTCGTAAAAAGCAAGTCGGAACTCCCAAGGGGGGCTCGAAACATACACAAGAAGAAAAAAAAAACTCAAGATACCAGACAAGAGACACAGAGAAAATGTTGACTAAAGACGACTAAAAAGTTACAAAAAAGGAACAGGGATTTATGTAACTCAAAAGAAAAGGTGGTTTATTACATTGAGCATATGATGCGTGCACAACTCCTTGTTTAGGTTCACTCAAGTTGAAAAAACATACCTACATACTTAAATAACACAAGGAAGGAGAGATCCTTATAAAAATGTGGAAGCGACGAAAGCTGAGAGAAAACACATTTTGTTAAAAAGCGAGATGTGAATATTGTGAATTGTAAATTTGGAATATAGATGCATGTAGATATGTCTGTTTCCCACTTTTTTGTTTTTCTGCTTTGGTTTTCTAAAGGACAACTCGAAATTTATTTCAAATGAGTGCATGTATGTACCTTATATGTTTATTTTTTCTTTACTAAGCCTAGTCTTATTTTAGAGAAAAAACGCAATAGGAAATTAAATAGTTGTGTATATGCTCAATCCTAGCTCAGGTACAGTGCACAAGCTATATGCACATTTGCGTCATACGACCTAAAGCCTTTTTCTAAGCAAAAAATTGTTACGCTTCGTAAATTCTTTTGAAGGCAAAACAAAAATGGTAATTTTATAAAAAGATCTGTGGTCCATTCAATGTGTTCATAACTGGGTTTCTGTTTGGGAACAAAAAAACTTTGAAAGTATGACTGAAAGGAAAACTAATATATTATTTTTTGTGAGTTATTATTAGTAATACACATTCAAAGGCCCTGCAATTGCTAGATTGAAAAGATTGTTATTTGGAAAGCAAGGAAAATTTACATAAAGATTAAAACTAGGTCAAGGATTGTTTTCATTTTTTAACAATTCAGACAAATGTTTCGGAAAATTTGTTTAAATTGCAAACTCTTTTTTGAAGTCATACAGAATAGTAATTATTTCCACAAGCAGTGCTATTTTTATCCTACTAATCTTCATTGCTGCATTGGGAATAATATCTAGAAATTATTTTTTTTTAAACATATTGAATTCAGTAAGCATTCCTTTAAAAGTTGTTTTTATTTCCCAAGTCCCTTATAAATGCTTCATTTGAGTAAAGTTTAAATCAGGTTAGCAAGTAAGGAAAGTGACATTGGTACAGCAACAGCTACAAACATTTTCGTTATTGCCCTGCATTCCCAATTTTTGTGATGCATTCAACTTCTAACTCCTCTCCTTTATCTGCCAGTCAGTGTAATTTTATAAACTTTCTTTTTTTTGCTGGTGGATGTAGATAATTCCCACGAGATAAAAAAGGAGTGCTTTTTGGGCATGGTGAAGGTGGTAGTGGTGAACGATGGCGTATATTTTTTTCTAAGTTAAGGGAAAAGCGCGTAACATTGATTCAGTATTATCCAGATTCGCTATGGATTTTCCTTTTGTGTGACTGCAACCATAACATTTACAGAAAGAAATGAATCTTGAAAGAATTGTGTACTTGTCAAACTTTCCCAAAGGAGAAAGGTGGTGTTTGCCTAAACAGAAAAAAAGGATTGTGGCGTAGTAAAAGCTTGAAAAACTCATGGACATGTAGAAGAAGTTACTCAGAGCAATACGTATAAGCATATGTGTTTTGTTTGCCCATGTATCTGTGCCCAACTAAAAGCCTTACAAACTGTATTGGAGAACGCTGATGCTACGTTGGTGGTACCAGTGACACTACTACAACAATAACAACCCCACAACAATCAGTGATCCATGTGGAATTTATGTAAGTTGAATATATAAAATATATATGAGCTTTTATAAGACAGTTCTTCGGAATTCCTCACTTTTTTCTCCACTTTACTCATTCATTCACTCAATCCTTCGGTCCATCTGACTTGACTACTCCAATCTTTGGCATGTGTGTGTGTGTATGGGTGTGGGTACTAAACCGAAGTTTACACTACATTCTTATCAAGACTCCCCTTCAGTGCTTTAACTTCCTCTCTTATTTTCTCAACTCCCAGCTGCTTACCAGATTTTCTGACACCACACATATTGTTGGCAATGTGCTTAATATTATCTTTACTCGTAACGTCTTGTGATACAATATGAGCTGGCTCGGCTTTTTAGATGATGTATCCTGAATCCGCTGCTTTCACTTCATTTCGTACAATCTTATACTTCTATCATTTCTTATCACTTTGCTTTGACTTTTTTCTCTCCTACTTTGGTTCCTGAGAGATCGAAAAAAACTATGTTTCTTAGACGCACAAAAATTATCCGAGTCAAACATCAAAGAGTCGTTTTCTCATCCAGCTTTGTGTGCTATCACAAATGTATATTTATTTCAAACACGTCATTTTGAAAGGCATAGGAGAGTCAGATTAATTTCGCTTTTCTTTCCGGTCTTGCTTCCTAAAATTTCCTGTTGATTTCGTTTCGTTTACTTAACAATATGAACCCATAGGATTTCGAATCTGATGTACCGTGGGTTTCGGTGAAAGATTTTAAATGTTGTGTGCAAATCCCGCAAGCCAATGCATTATACAATAGTATGTTATATAATGTAAACACATTACGATTCACAAGTACAACTTACGCGTGTCTTATGCTTTTCACTCTAGATTACTCTAGTTTTGTGTGTACTAGTATAGTAGGTAGACTTGAGTCCATCTCAATTATTCCCATCGCTTTGTAAAAATTTCCTCTTTTTTTTCATCAATATTTTAAGCATCTATAGTTTGATTTCCTCGTCTGCATTATTTACATTTTGTCCTGACTCAATCTGGAAGTGTGAAACACCTGACGTCTAAATGTTCTACTTACTTCTTTATTCAGGATGCATTTTTCATCAAGACAAACACTTCAAACTTGTCTTCCATATTTACTTTTCTTGTACTTATTTCATATGGACCAAAGAAATATACTCTTATTGGTCTAACATATTTTAAATTATTTAATGATGTAAACCACATTACAAATGTATAAAATATTAAAAGAAAACAAGTCGTCCTTTTCGAAATATTGCTTAAAATAGATGCAGCCAAGACGCAAAAGATGACTGTAGTTTTTATATGATTGATTTTGTAAAGGTATTTTCTGGACAGATGATAAATAAATGGTTAAAATACCGAAAAACTCACAAAACTATGTATTATCCTACATTAATACCACATGTATTATACTACTGATATAAAAGCAGTGAAAATAGGTTTACCATTTTGAAATGGATGACTAAAATAAATACCCATAATCCATATCCCAAGACACAAAAAATTAGTATCTATTTTTACTTAAAGGTAATATACATAGCTATATAAACCAAATAACGCTATATATTTATGTGTCCCCCGTGAAGAACTTGAACAGATTTGACTAAACCATCTACATCAATGCTTCCGTGAATGTCAAATTATTCTCTGAATAAAGGAGATAGAAGAGAGACGACTCGTCTTCATATGATGATGAGCTTTTATCTATGCCTGACAATGACAACTATTGTAATATAACGGAATTAGAAAGTAACAAGAAAAATTCAGCAAGTAGTCGTTCTTTTTTCGATGTAACATCTTCTCGTTCCCCTTTTGCAATGACGATAGTGATGCATGATGAAAGCTCATATTGATTGTAGTAGTCCCCTTTCGTTTTCTTGCTCAGGTTTACCATTACGCGTTTTCCTCAAAGATTATTTTATATTTCATGTAAAGATAATAACGGATTCACGTACTCCTGTTTTTTACTACTGCATATTAGGCATCCTATACCCGTACTTATACATATACGCACCATGCATGTATTAAGCTCAAGATTTAAGAGCCTTAAAATATGACAGGGAAACGAAACGAGAACTCTGCTTGGGGGCAAGTAGTGTAAAACCGACATGTATAGAAACGGAAGAAATCATGAATTATACACAGAGGTCCTGGTCAAACAGAAATAAATTTTTGTATTTTTGTTATCTACGTCACTCTTCCGAAATATTCCATTCTTCTTCATTTCACAATATATATTTTTTCTTATCCGATGTACATGTACAATAATCAGCCGTAAACTAAAACTGTTACATTCCTACATTCTATTATGTATGTCATCCTGTTCTCTCTATTCAATCTTTCTATACATATGCTCCTTTTACTTTCCTCGTCATCCATAATAATATGATACTGAAACGTTTAAAAATAAGAAGGGCTGAAGGACATGTGTAGTGGAAATAATAGCAAAATATCTAAACGAATACCAAATGTAATCCTACTATTCGTCCTCCGGAGCAGTGAAACCATATCAAGAATTCGATCAACCAGGCGTCCATTCGAAACCTCCTCCCTCATTTTTTACTTTCTCTTGTGTTACAAGTCAGACTGTTGTCCACTGGTCGTGTCAGCTGGTTACTTGTCATTTTACAATGTCAAGAAAGCCTCACAAACCCAAGACAACAAAAAACGAGAACGAATTCTCTATCTTTCTTTCTCTATCCATTATTCTGGCCTTAGCTGGGGCTGGGTTGCCATACAACTGCATGTCATGCTTATCGTCTTTTCTATTCCTTCTTTTTTTTTCTCTTTCAGCATTCATAATGTGACATTTTTCATGCGTACATTTATAGGTTTCTTCATGTTTTTGACTACTAGCTTCTTATCATCATTCCATTCTTCACGTAGGTAGGTATTTTTTGATATGTACTCGCTTGTCTACGTTTTTAGCTCCTTGGGTGCAGTAAATAGTGTTGCGCTTTTATATTATCAAGTTAGTCAATGCAATGACGACTTTCTCTTGATATCTGCTTGTCCCTTGGAATATTATATTAATCTTGGATATGAACCCAAGTCAATAATACCCAAAAAATCTGCAGTTCGGTAGAGCTATCCTCTGGCTTCAGCTTTTCCGATGCATTTCTATCAACCCACAACCCACACATGTACGTACAATGATATACACATCTATTCTTTCTCTTCTCTTGAAATTTGAGTCAATTTCGTATTTCTCCTCTTTATGTTTTCTACTCTTAGTTCTCCGTGCTGAGAATTTCAAAGGTCTACGACGGACAAAAAAGAGAAGGGTAAAAACGCGTTTGAAAAGAAGATATGATGATGTTAAAAAATAAAAGCAAAAATCAGAACAGATACATTCATAATTCTTTTTTTTTCTTTTGTGAATATCTAGAGTTAAGATACGCTGCTTTATATGTAAGTATGAAAAATGTCAAAT
>Ga0115844_100430_pt3 | contig 10144 bp, 12 predicted proteins | sample InSIn1gowninarea_FD_83858 | JGI IMG/M metagenome (GOLD analysis project Ga0115844, IMG submission 83858) | reverse complement strand
AAGCTACATTTAGAATACTAAAAATAAACTATAATTAATTTAATTTAAAACTAATTAATTAAATATATTTGAATGATCCTATGATGTATACTAAAATAAAGTACTAATTAAATTAATTTAAAATACATTAATTAAATATATTTGAATGATCTTATGATCCTAAATATATTTGAAGTATTTTTGAACAATTTTTTATATCTTTTTATAAAGCAAAAAATATTCACATCCATTATGATTTTAGATCCACCTTAATTAATTTTAGATCCATTTTAATAGAAAACATGATGCATTAACTCCTCTTAGCACTGATAAAGTTAAGATGGATGTAAACTACTATTGATATATAGGTTTTGGGAGATAACGAAGCGATTTACTAATGATTCACAGAGTAGAAGTTATGGTTTGTATCGAATGGCTACTAGAGGTGGAGGTAGCGGGGCTCCCTCCTATAAGAATGTGGTCAAGGACAGAGGTAAATGGATCTGAATGGGTTTTGGATCACATGGCCATGCAGAGGGTACGTAAAAAAAAATCCAAGGCTTAACATAGACGAGTGGGAAAGGACAAAGAATGAATAAAGACATGGGCCCAACAAGAAATCAAACTAACCCATAGCAACAATAGAAGTCAACGGGATCTACAGGACCATGTAAGCCAAAAACAAAGATGATCCCAACGGCATTAATCATCAATCCTAAACCCAAGCCTTCAGAGAACGAATGAGATCATATGTGGTCATATGTAAATTCATGGGGCTCTGGCCCACAGAAAAAGCCTTGTGTGATTAGATCAAACATCACTGGAAACCAAGGGGAGAAATAGAACTGCACTTAGGGTCAAAAGGATTCTTCACAGTGGTATTTGCTAATATGGAATACATAGACCGTATTTTGACAGTGGCCCATATTTCTTTGCATCAGATGGTTTGTATATGCGACTGTGAATGAAAAAATTTACCCCAGAAAAGGAAACCTTCACATGCATCCCAGTCTGGGTCAGGTTCTACTCCCTTCCCCTAGATTATTGGCTTCCTACAACCTTAAAATTGATAGGATATTCTTTGGGTAAATTCATTAAAATTTCAGAAGCAACGTTACAAGGAAGGTACATAGCATATGCCAAAATATGTGTAGAAATGGATTTCTCTAGAATCCTACCGGAAGCAGTCAAGCTAGAGTTTAGGGTTGATTTTTGGCTACAACCAATGGACTACGAACAAATCCCTTTCAGATGTCGTAGATGGCATGATCATGGCCAACTGATAAGGGAATGCGCACTAAGAAAAGAGGAAGAAAAGACGAAAGAGACAGATCGAAAAGATACATAGGGTTTTACCAGACCTAAACCAAGGGGAATACCTAATAGAAGACAACATCAAAGTAATCAGGGAAAGAGAACTTAGAAAAATATCTTTGAAATTATAGCTAAGGAAAACTAAAGGAGCAAGGGAGGGAATACGAAGAAATAGAGAACAAAGAATAGAATAGAGAGGAGAAATGGGGTTACAGCCTGAGGACTATGAGCGGCAGGGGGATATCCCAGATCTATTAAAACATTTTGAGGGAGACGCGGATATGACCCCTAGTGAGGTAGGAATAGAGGATCCATAATTTTAGGAGTTAATTGAGAGGGAAGGAATCGACCTCCAGGATTTTGTGGAATAGGCAAAGAAACAAGGCATAAAATTAATAAATGAGGATCAAATAAATAGAATCCATTATTCATACTTGATGAGAGAAGAGAGAAGATTAAGAGGGCAGAAAAGACCACATCTAAAAAAAATAGGAGGCTTTCCAAAGGGATTTCAGCTAGGAGTTAAAGCAATGAATTCTCATATATTGTTGGTGCCAAAGCAAAGCTAAAAGAAACGAGGAAGAAAGTCGAGCAGTGTCTCCCTAAAGGTGTTGAGGGCTATGTTAGTTAATTTAGGTAATATTATTCAAGAATTGAAATGTTCAGTAGGAAAAATAAATGAATTGTGTAAGAAACTAGGAAGATGGTATGACTCATTAGAAGTAGAAGAATAGGGTTCGACTAGGCGATTGGAAATTTGTCGGAACCCCTAATCCCTTATTCTTCTGGATTTTGAAACCAATATAGCATAGCTATTTATAGAAATGAAAGTTATAGGAACCCTTGGAATAATGGTTTCACTAATGTGTACGGGCCTCAAGGGCTCGAGGAAAAAATCTAGTTGTTGTAAAATCTAAGAAGAATAAAAAGAAGGAAAGGACACCTCCCCTGGGTGGTGGGGGGAGATTTTAATATGATAACCTCTCTTTCAGAGAAAAAAAGGGGACAAAGAAGAACAGGCATAGATTCAGAAGCATTCAAAGAATTCATAGAGGAAACCAGCCTCATAAACATGGAAACAACAAATGTATGCTTCACATGGAGCAATAAGTGGAAAGAGAAACATCAATTGACATTCAGGCTTAACATATTCTTAATTTCAAAGGATCTACTGATGAGCGAGGTAGATGTGGAAGCAAACATTCTGCCTTCTAGGGGATCTGACTACTGGCCAGTGATATTAATCATGCAACTGGCATCAAATACCTTCATGAAGGCATCAAGTATGGATTTAAACTTGTTTAAATCTGTGATTCTCTTTTTCAACACTCACATTGCTATCCAAAGAAATCTAACAACTATCCTAGGTTTCCATATAAAGTCTCTTCCTTCCAGATATCTTGGGGTACCCTTAACGACACAAGCCTAGAAAAAGTTTAATTGGGAAAAATCATATCCAACCTAGAAGAAAGGGTCAAGAGATGGATAGTGAGAGTATTGAACTTGTCAAGTAGGTTGGTGTTAGTAAAGGTGATGCTTCAAACCATCTTGGGATACATGTTATATATTCTTCCAGCACACAAAGGAGTACTCCAAAAATTAAAGGGGATACAGAGAAATTTCCTATGGAGAGGAGCAGAGGAAGAAAAGAAAATGGGCACTGATCTCTCGGAACACAATCTATAAATCCAAGCAGGAAGGAGGCCAAGGGCTTCAGGACACTGAGATAATCAACAACAAAAAATGGAGCAAAGTTGTGGTGGAAATGGTTAATGAGAGGGGTGAGGCCTTGGGAAAATTTATGGAAAGCGAAATATGCCTCAAATTGTCAAATAGAAAACTTGATCACACTCACAAGTTCAATCACGAGGTCAGCCATTTGGTCCCTAACACATTCCAACATGGATATTATACAAAATCACATCTTATGGGAAGTAACAGATGGAAATAAGGCCCTATTCTAGGATGATGCCTAGAAACAACTACCAAAATTAAATAAACCAAAATGGAGAAGTCTATAGGAAGCCACAGAGAGACTAGGACTCATAAAGGTCCACCATTTTTCGTCTCTGGAGCTGTTAAATGACAAATGGAGAGCATGGAACTTAAACATCCTCCAACAAACTAATCTAAGCAACTCAGAAATGAAAGATAGCATAGAAGATCTTATCAAATACAAATCATGTAAAATGGAGACAGAGATTAGCTCATACAGGGACAACAAGAGGTAGGAGATTTCAACCTCAAGGAAGCCAAGTTTTATCTCTAGGCTGAAAATATCGAGATCCATGATCCGTCATGGAGAAAACTTTGGGAGGATTCACAGTGGCTGAAAATAAAAATAAAAACCTTATGGCTAATTTTGCATAGGAGGGTGCTAACTTGGGAGAATCTCACAAAGAGAGGCATGATAGGTCCATCATGGTGTTGTCTGTGTGAGCAGGAAGAAGAAAATATTAAGCCCTTATTGAACACTTGTATATATTTGGAATCCCTATGGGACTGGTTGGTTGTTATATACAAACAAACCGATAGAAACAAAGAAAATATTCAAGACACAATTAAAAAATGGCATGTGCAATATACCAAGAATGAAGTGGTTAACTCAACCTGGAACTTGATCACGGGTTCATCCTTTGGTCACTCTAGAAGGAGCGTAATGGAAAACTTTTCAAAGATAAAAATATCCATGTAACAAAACTGATGGAATAAATTCAACGTCAGATGAAGGAAACCATTCGTAGCAAACAATTTCAAATGATGGAAGAACAGCCATCCCTTCAGGAAGAAATAATGTTAAAGTTTTTGACCTGGATTACCTAGGTGACAAGATCCTCAAACCAAAATAAAATTGTATTAGTACAGGCACTATAGTGTGGTAAGCGCCTTCCAAAGGTTTCTGGAAATTGAACTTCGATACGGCCGCCAAAGGCAACCCATGAAAGGCTGGTGAGGAGGAATCATCAGAGATTGGACTGGTAAAATACAAAGGTTATACTTAATTAACATCAGACAAGCCACAAACAATGCAGCGGAGTTCTAGGCTCTAGAACAAGGACTGGAAACATTGCGACAGGAAAGGAAGATAAATGTAATAGTAGAAGGTGACTCAGCTCTAGCCATTCAGGAGGCATGAAGACTTCAATGTGGTACCCCGATGAACAAAGTCATGAGGAATTGTGACTTAGCCAAATTATTCATAAGATTAAGGATCACCTGGAAGAGCTAAAAATAGCAGAATTCATTCTAGTTAGATGCTCAACAAATGCGTTGGAAAACAAAATGGCCAACGAACGGATCGAGAGAACTAGAGATTTAATGGAAATGACCTGGGATGGTGGAAGGACACCTCAAGACAGATTGTCAGAAGCTGGCGGTAAGAGATCTACCCATGTTAGAGGAGTAACATGGAGGACACGGGGTGGGCCAAGAGGACGACAACAACCCACCTGATGAAAAGAATGTTTTATGATAAAAATGAGTGGACAAGTAGTAGGAAATGGGGAAGATCAAGGAGATATGTCAACAAGGGTTGAAGCACATGACTGTAGCTAATGAGAATAAGTGGAAGCCACGATCGCATAATCGTCCGTCAGGAGGTGGCATTTATGAGAATGGATGGTCGCGGAAGTGACGAAGGACAAAACTTAGTGGGAAGCAATATTGTTATAGTACCATGGCTATAATATGCATGTACAGGCTATATGCAGAGGCAAATGAGAGGGAGGATTGTCCCATCCTTGCACAATTGCACTACAACAGTATTGGTAAACGGAAGTTGCCAAAAATGATCAACGAAGGTGCCCAAAGTACGAGGAGGAATACAATGCTATGGATGTTTCCTTTATATGATAAGGAGGGGCACTACATGGGAGGCATAGTGATGGTTTTGGAAGAAACAAAGGGGAGCTGTAAGAAAATAAGGTCTGGTTATCAGAGAGACACGGTAACCAGAAGAGCTATGGCAAGAAATGAGAGTGGAAGGCCAAGGTGAAGGTCGAGAGCGGAAGTTCAAGGCTCCTTGGTTGGTAAGAGAACAAGATTAGAGGAGGTGAAAAGGAAGCAACCCTCAAATACCATGATATTGTCCCTGACCAAGGCAAGGAAATTATCGAGGTCTGGAAAAATGAAGGCCACTTAGGAGGAACACCCCAAATTACAAGAGTGAAGAAGAGTTTGACTAGATAATCAATACGGGGAAGTCTCGCATGAGACAAATGGTGTACCAGAGAACACTAGAAACAACTTGGCATGTCAAAACATTAATAGGAAATCTCCAGAAGGAGACAACAGAGGAAAGAATCAAGCGGTAGATGGAAAACAGTATGTGAATGAAAGAAATTGAACGAAGGTTAAGGGAGTGAAGGAGGCACTTCAGAGGGTGGTCAACATTGAACACCTGCAAGATGATCGCATTGGTGACATGAACAAGATTGTTTCAATTTACTTGAAGTATATCCACAACTTGGATATTACATTGGGGCACAGACTTGGGGATCCGACCAAGTTAACGAAATATAAGTTTAATGGGTCGCGGGAGCTAGTGCCAAGCCACCAGTAGCAGTGAGAGTGGTAACAATAGTGCTAGCAACCCCAATGGAGAAAGTTGTACATGCATCTAATTCAGGTGTAGAGGAGACTCCACCTTTGTCCCTAGATAAATGATTTTGTCTCTTTGTTTAATTTTGTTGTATTTGGTCAATATGCTAGCGAGGCCAAAGCATAATTATAGAATAATTAGAAGGTCTGTAGATCTAGATCTGAAATATAAATTTACACTCATACCTCCAATATGGTGTAAATGTTTAAGTGTCAACAAGTTAATTTTGTTAATAGGCCCAGGAGATATCATATACAGAATATCCGTTGGGCCTGCTAAGTTAAATTATGGAACAAGGCTTTATTCTACTGACCTCCAGTATGGTGTAAATTTTTAAGTGTCAACAAGTTAATTTTGTTAATAGGCCCAGGAGATATCATAGACAAAATATCATTTGGGCTAGCTTAGTTGAATTATGAAACAAGGCTTTAATCTACTGCAGTTGGTCGGGTTTCCAATGTGGCAACCAACAAACTATGATCTAAATTTTTGTGTTATCGTAATATAAAATGCTTCTCTCACTTACAAAAGAAAGAAATGAATATAAACTCATTTAAATAAGCATAATAGTTAAAAACCTATGGTTCCTTGTAATGTTATAGGTATAAATAATTTTACAAAGATGAATCCTTGTTCCACAAACCAGAAACCAGAAAATCTTAAACCAAACAAAAAGATCATTAGTGTTTAATTTGTCATGACCTAATATAAAACATAAACTCATACATTTGTTTCTCCACACTTAAATAGCTTTCTATTCCATAAACTCATAGTGTCTAAACTATATCTTACTCTACTAAGCAATGTCATGCTCTACCTCACAAATTGAATTGTTATATATACACATAAACTTTTGCCAGCGATAATGTCAAGTTACTTCAGGGTGAGAAAATTTTGTTTAAAAAAATTTATTTTATTTTATTTTATATCTATTTGAATTTATTTCATTAAATAGAGAGGCTCATTCTACATCCCAGTATGATGTGTAACGTTCAAAATTGAATTTTTTTATATGTTGACCAAAATAAAATTAAGAATTAAAAAAAATAATAATAATAATTATTATTATTATTATTATACAGAACATTTATATAATTTACTGTTGAAGAAATTAAATCCATCTAAACCCATATTAAATCTTTATTTAAGATAGATCTATACTAATTATAAAACTATAAAACTAGTGTTATCTCATGAAATACTTCATGTCTAGTAACGTTGAATGGCTGAGAGCACTGGCTGGAATCCTTGGCGAAATATGAATGGTGACTGGGTGGAGAAATTAGGTGTCATGTCAAGTGACGTTGAATGACTGCGAGCACTGGCTGGAATCCTATGAATGGTGACTAGGTGGAGAAATTAGGTGACCGGCCCACTAGCTAAAAAGGAGTTGACCTTATTGTGGGACGTGTGAGGAGAATTTTTGAAGTGCGCCGACCCTGCAACAGCAGGACAACGTGCTTAACGACAGACAAACAAACATTGGGTGTGGCGGAGCAATTGGGATCCTCTGTGATTAATGACTCTCTATGCCTCTCGTTTAGTCCGCATAAAGCAGTGGTAAGCACTGGGAAAGAGACAAAAAGGCTGGCAGCCTGACTCCTCATGGATGGATTACAGTTCATTCATTGTAAAGGACTTCGCCTCCTTCATGCAAATAAAAAAAATAGACGGAGGACCACGTCTTCACACTCTGATCTTCTCTATATTTATTATCTTCACCATCCTCAAATCTTTAAGAGCGCGTTGTTTCTGGTATGGGAACGCAAGGATATCAGTGACTTAGTGGTATAATGGATTAAAAAAAACAGAAGGGTCAAAAAGCGGAGGAAGAGATTAAATTGGTGTTTGAAATGTTTTTTGTTTGTGGATAAGAAATTTATCTGGATGGATACTGTGTTTTGATTTTTAAGTTTACAGAGGTTGGGATTTTTTATTCTCACTAAGTCATAAGGTAAGTATTGAAATTGGTGGGAATTTTATTAAATCATAAGTTTAGGGGAGTGCGTATATTCTATTTTTTGAATTAAAATATTAATTTTTTACTAAATTTATAAATAATTATTTAATTTAATTTATTTCTAAATGTTTGTATGGTTGAAAATATATTAGGGTGGATCTATAAATTAAATAATTACTACATAATACATCTTAGCTCATTAATTTGACTTAAAATCTATAAATTCTAGCCTCACCTATGACCTATTAGAAAGAAACACATTCTTTTAATCAGTACTAGAACTCAATATCAAAATAATTACTACATAATACATTTTTGCTCAGCCGAAGAAACACATGTTTTTAACCAATAATATAATTCATATCATATGACACATGTTCTTGTAACATTTTTTTAATTAATTCAATTAAAAAGGTAAAAAAAAACATAACTACTTTGTAAATAAATCTCAACTTTTGATTTGTGTATAATACTGTGAATATTCTTGACTATTTTGTGAAGATTAAATCTTACCATCCATCTAATAATAATGGATAATTAAATTAAAATTCTAAAACTTAATATTATATATCAACACATACACATTTCAATTAATATTTAAATTCATATTAATTAAATAAATTATTCCATTTTGGAAAATCACTTACTAAATGCATATTATATTATTTGTGATTTATTTATATAGTATAGTTGAATGCATATCATATTTATTTGGGATTTATTTATATAATGAGTGTTATGCAAATGTAGGTAAAGGAAGGTGGAGGAGCATTGAATGCATAATAAAATAACAAACTACTACCAAAAAATTGTTTCCCAAATAAATTATTAACTTATTTAAAATTTATTAAAAAATGTAATAAAAAATTCAATAACAGAATGAAATTTCTTCATATAAATAATAATAATAATAATAATAATAATAATATATAATTTTTATTATTTATATATTTACAAAAATTCCCCATACAGAATAACTCACTTTAAACATTTGCGAAATGATCGATTCAAAAAACATCCTGTAAATATAATTTAAAATTTTCCATTGTCTTAGCAATTAAAAATAAAAAGTAGAAATCTTACCTAATACATTCAACTATAGAATTTTAAACGGAAAGTCTTGTTATATTTAATATGAGAATTTTAAGTTAATTGTGCAGAGTGGCTCATTTTACTGTCCACTATAATGTGTAACTATGTCTGTTCGTCATCAAAGTTGAATTTTTGCTTATGCTGACCAAAATATTTTTTTTTAAATCTAAAAATTAAATAACTATACAAAACATTTAAATAATGTCTCCTCATTAAAAAAAAAAAAACGCAAGTGAAGAAAATGGATCCCTCTGACTAATGTTAGATCCCTATTTAAGATAGATCTATGTTGGTGTTAGATCCGTATTTAAGATAGATCTATGTTGGTGTTAGATCCGTATTTAAGATAGATTTATGTTGATTTTATTTCTGACAAACTACCAAGTTCATTACAAAAGGTCTTTCGATTCAAAAGGTTGTATCAGAAGGAGTTTTCCCCGTAGGTATTATATAGTTAACTAACTTAGATAACATATTTCACAAATATTTTTAAATTTAATGTTAATTGTTAGCCTTGTTTTTGTCATTTGGATTGTGGAATGCTTTTAAAATTTAAGTATGTGATATAGACCAGTATAGACTCATTTTAATTATAGACTTCACATGAGTTGAGAGGATCAAATTACTTCATATACACTTTTTTAGAATGCAAAATGCAATGTGTTAATGAATATTTTTTTATATACAACATTAAAATGTTTTATTTTAACAAAAAAATTTCAATATATATAGATATATATGAATTTTATATCCACATATGTTAGTTAACATAGATCTTCAAATAGTTTATTTAAGTCTCTTGTTGAAATATTTTTGAAAAATATAAGTTTTAATTCATTTTTTTATTATAAACAACATTATTTTTCTATTTAGAACATATTTTTTATTTATTTTTTTATTTTTAAGAAAGACGGACAGAAAGATTAACAAACTTAGATACCCTCTCATACTATGTTGTAGAATAAGCCTCTAGACTCAATAAAACTACCATTGCATCATACTCTACCATCGACATCGGATCACTAAGACCACATTATTAAAAAAATTTACAAAAATATTCTGAGGATGCACTCTGCCTATCTCTATATATCCTCATCTTTTTTTTTTTTTTTTTTTTTGCTTGTTTGCGGCCCCTGGTCAGTGAGCCCGCCAACTCCTGGTTCGAGAAATCTAGGTGGACCCCCCCCGAAGGGGGGCCC
>Ga0115844_100665_pt1 | contig 10165 bp, 5 predicted proteins | sample InSIn1gowninarea_FD_83858 | JGI IMG/M metagenome (GOLD analysis project Ga0115844, IMG submission 83858) | reverse complement strand
TAAAATATTATTAGTAAAAATAAGAATTTAAAAATATAAATAAATTAAAAAAATAACTGGAAATTTAAAAAAAAAAGAAAAAGAAAAAGAAAAAACACTTACTTCAAAGAGCTTAAACTAGTCCCTAGCTACAACAAAGAATTTCTCGTTTGCTCAATGTTCACTTTCAAGCCCAGTAAGTTATTTCCTAGAAGCACAAGTTCAGGGTCAACTTGACACACACAAGGTTTGTGGCTAAGGTTAGTAAAAAGACATGATTTCCTTATTGTTTTCCTTCGATTTAGTGGTTTCTATAATATGTTTAATGGGAGGTCATTTAGAGAGTATAGGTTTCCTCTACTTTTGATATGTAATGTGTCATGGATATTCTACTAGAATAGATTGTCACAACAAATCTAATAAAATACTATATTCCATATTATGAAGATTAATTTCCTTTAGATCTAGAATTATGTAATCATTGGTTTTATTCTTAATTGTATGAAATAATTTGGAGGAGGAATATGGTGGCTAGGGTTCCTCTTTGTTCTGGTCTTCCATTGAGTGCCACTGTTGCAATTTAGGGTTTGTCCTATCTCCCTGAGAATGTGTCATGGAGTGACAATCTCTTTCAAATGAGGAGCTATAATCAAGGCCTTTCCTCTGAATCTTGGGCTTCCATAAACAACTTTGGTCTTTTGTTTGTGGAAGAAGCTAAAATATGAATGCATGAGGAAAAGAAAGGTTTCAGTTTTGAGGTTTCTTGTTGTAAGCGGTCTTTTTTGTGGGCATTATTTTTCTTAAAATATGATTTCACGCACATCACCATAAGCATGGAAGGACATCTATAGTTTTCATTTTCAGTGTAGGTCAAACAATGGTTAGGTTTCTTGGATAAGCTCCCTTGTTCCTCTATTTTTATTTTTTAAATGCAATAACTATAATTTGGAAAGAATTATGTTCTTAGCCCTTGGAGATATGAGTCATATTTGATTATTCAGGTCAACCAAACCCTATACAATGCTTTCATTTGTAGTTCTACCTCCCCAGGAGTCTGTGCAATCTCAATAGTTTCTAGAGCAGGGAATCATCTATAATCTAACCTTTCAAATGTTTCCACCTCTCTATAGACTCAGCATGGAAGGGAAATAAACTTTCATATTTTCATCAAGAGGTAAATATTTTATTGTATGGACAAAGACCATAAACTTGGTTTTATCTCTTAAAATGAACATTGAAGAGAAATGGGGCATAGCCACAAAATTTCAATGTTTGCAATATGAGGGCCATGTGCTCCATGACTTCGCCATGCTCAAAGGAACCAATATATCTAGAAATGGAACAATAATATTGAACTCTAAATTAAACCAATATTAAATTATGCCTCTAAACACATAAATAATGAAACATCGATATATCTCACATTAGAACATGGAAACTTTCCATGTGGCTAAAATGCTTCAACTTCTATAAATCCTCAACCTTGTTATAATGAGCCATCTCTCTCTATATATATTTATGAAGGGCTTATTTTGTTTATTAATAGACCCAATTAAAAATTCAAGTAGATAAGGTGAGTTTATTTATTGATATCTTTTAATTTTAATTAAACTCACCTGTAGCTCTAATTATTAATGAGCTATTTAACATAATTTTTTTTAATGGTGAATTTATTTTGTGGAGAAGTGAGATTTTTAATATTTTTTTTCAAGAAGTTTTTTAAAAGAGTTAATATTTTATTAATTAGAAAAATTGAAAATAAAAATTATTAATTATTAAATTTCAAAATAATAAATAGAATTGATCCATTATTTGTTTATTCTATTATCAAAGTGATTAAATCTATTACAAAAAGCAATAGTTTTGTTACCTTTATTCACGCAATGTTTGCCATTAATTTTGTTACCTTTATTCACGCAATGTTTGATAGAAGACATGGCTTCCATCATGATTTGTCCATGATCATATGTGTTTTTTAAATGGAATCAAATCATATGTTAAAATTTTTATATCATTTTCACCAAAGAGAGTTAAGGACGAATACGATAAGGGATTGGCTTAAAAGCATGAATATATATTCTTTCAATGTTAGTGAATTCCATGTTCTTGACAGAGGTCTTGTAATGTTTAAAATTTGTTATCATATTTTTTTCACATTGTGAGAGAGATTTTCAAAATCGTTAATCATCCTCAATGATTGTTAGCGAGATCATGCTAAAATATATGTTCGCTTTAGTACATTTACGTTTCCCTATAGTTATATTAATTTTTATATTTTTATATTCATATTGTTTTTTCTTTAATTTATTTATGGTGTGATAGATATGGTTATATTTATTAAGTATTGAAAATATAATATTAATATTTTTTTTACTATTATATTAATAATATTATCAGAAATAATAATTTCTATACTAACAAATTGTACTATTATTATTATAATAGCATCTATGGTTAATGACAATAATATTAATTTTTTTAATTTACATTCATTTGACATGGTTTACCTTTTACCATCAATACTATATTATTATTGGTGTTAATAATTAATCTTATTATTTATTAATAATAATAATAATCTTCAGTTATTATTATTAATGATGTTTTGTGTTTTTTCTGTTGTTATTGTTATTTGTTTGTTAATAATATTCTTAATTTACTTTATTAATGAATTTTTATTTCTATTTTTATTTTAAACCATTATTATTAAATTAATATCGCTAAGAATATTTAAATAATTATTACTCAATCAATATTTTCACTGAACATTATTAATACATTTCTATTTATATAAATAGTTTATGTTTAATAATATTATTTGTTTAGTTTATTAATGAATTTCTATTTTGAATAATTATTATTCAATTAATATTTTCGATTAAAATTATTAATATAGTTCTATTTATATAATTACGTTATCATTAATAATATTATATTTTTAGGTTATTAATTTTTATTAATAATTTAACCTTTAGTTTTGTTAATTTAATTATGGTTTATTTTATCACATTTAAATAGTTTTTATTATTAATTTACATTATTAATTAAATTGTATTTATATTATTAATTTATAAATACTTTCTATTTTAAAAGCAACCAATCTCGAATGGAATTCTTTCACATTATAAATGAGAATTTTATTGGAAAACTAAATCTAGCCCAAATATTATATTCGATGGTGATGACTAAGTGAATGGCTTGCTTGGTTGGCATGAAATCTACCATTTGGTAAATTATCATGTAGTAGTTAATATCCATTTTGTCATCAATTGGAGGGTGGGTGGATCTCTCCTATAAAATAAAGGGGTTATTGCCGGAAAGGTGCTACAACTTGGTTATGCTTTGTGAGTAAGCCAGAAATTGGATGGTCAGTGGATCTCTCCTACAAAATAAAGGCCTTATTGCTAAAAAGGTACTTCAACTTCACTGTGCTTTGTGAGTAAGGTAGAAATTTTGTGATTAAGGTAGAAATTTTCTCTTTATCTGTGAAGATTTGGCATTGGTGGCAGATCCTAAAGTACTTATGGACATTAGAGAAAAGAGACAGACCATACAGAACATTGCTCCTTTTCTTGCCCATATTGAGAGAGGCTGGAACGTGGAATATATCCTCAAAGTGATATCATTAAATGTCTCTTACTTTATTGTAATGATTTGTAAATCAGGAACGCGACATTGTCTAAAGAAATATGGTTATCAAGGTATCATTAAAGGTCTCTCTATTTATGGTAATGATTTGTAGATCATGAGTGTAGGGGACATTTCTCTTTTTCTTGCCCATCTTGAGAGAGACTGGAGCCTAGAATATATCCTCAAAGTGATATCATTAAATGTCTCTTAGTTTATGGTAATGATTTGTAAATCATGAACGTAGGCGACATTTCTCCTTTTCTTGCCCATGTTGAGAGAGATTGGAACCTAGAATATATCCTCAAAGCTTTTATGGAGACCTCACGTATGTTGATAAATGTGGAAATATCCAAGTTATGTTTTTTTAATACCAATGGGACAATGCCCATGGTGAGATAGACTGGGGAGTGAAATATGTCCTCAAAGTTTTTATGGAGGCCTCAAGTATGTTGATAAATGTGTAAAAATCTATTGTGTGCTTCTTTAATCCCAATGGAACAGTTCCAATACATTTAGTTTGACTCTTTGACCTAATTTCGGTGCCAAACACCTGGAGTGCTTTAGGTAGAGATATCCTTAAGATTTTCCTATTGGCAAGGAATTTTACAAAGAATATCTAATAATATTGATAGTTAGGCATTTCAATATCTCAATATGGGAAGTATTCTAAGCCTACTCAAGTCTATCATGCAAGATTTTGTGTGTATTCGCATTGAGTTTTAGCTACTCTTAAAGTTATTCCCAAATTCATTACTTCACTTTACAGATATTTTCTCTCAAATCTATCCTCCAAGCTCTTCCTATGTATTAGCCATGAGTCATGGTTACTCTTAAAGTTATTCTCAAATTCATTACTTTTTTCTATAGATATTTTGTCTCGAGAAAAACAAAAAAAATGGTCGCTAGTTTAGTGTGAAAATATTTGTGTCCCTAAGCTAGCTAGGAGATTAAGATTGAAAGACCTAAAGATCCTTGAAAATGTTTTGAAAGCTAAATTATGGTAGTGTTGGTTTAAAAAAAAAAAAACTTTGGAAAAAAATCTAAAGAGTTTAAATTTAAATTACTAAAAAGAGGAAGCGGCCATAAGTTGGGTTTAGGTGGGCTTTTAGGGAATCACCATGTGATCATAGATTCCAAAAATCCTCACACTCCAACTACAAGAAGTGAAGTACTTGAAACCCATAGGCTATTCCAAAAATCCTCGCACTCTAACTACAAGAAGTGAAGTACTCGAAACCCATAGGCTTCCACCATCCTTATCACCCAACACCTCCCTGCCGTCTGCTCTCGTAGGCCTCATTAAAGCACCCACCCACAAAAGAAAAATGATAAGCTCCATAATGTTCCCCAGAATAGCCCAGGAAAGGAAATTGAGTTGGATGGATGAGTGGCCATAATAGGGAAAAGGCACTTCACAATTTGTAAAATTTAAAAATATTAGCAGCAATCATAATTACATATCAGTGTAAAGTTTCTTGTAAAAAATTAAATGGACCATCTAAAAGCACAATAAAATTCAAAACATGAAATTGGACAATGTGCCTACGGCTTCCCGTATTATGACAGTCTGTCAGGCCACGGATCTCAAAAAAAATTAACAATACTACATTAATCTCACTATCATTAAATATGACATCTATGTAGAAGGACTGCATTTTCTTGGATGAGCTGCTGGTGAGGGGTGAAGCGGAGGCGATGAGATATTATTTTGGATGGGCGGCTCGATATTTGACAACAGCAACTCAGCGCTGGTGGAATGAGTGGCTAGACATGTATGGGGATGCTTAGATAGCAGACTTTACTTTAGATTGAGATGGGTAGAAGAGGAGTAGCGATATTTGGAGTTTTGGGCTTTTTTATTTGAATTTTTTTCTATTTCCTCATCTGTTTAAGCATGGGCATTCTTACCTGCTATTAAATTATTGTGTCGTGTGTTTTCTTATTAACGTTTTATTTCCTTTATGTTTTCTTGTTTGGTATTTTGGTTTATTGGACTCTGGCTCTGAGAAGGTTGGTTTTATTAGACTCTGGTTCTGTGACCAGAGGAGAAACTATGTGAGGAATGGGTTCCGAGAAAATATGTGAGGAGTGCGGCAGGCATTAAACGATCGGCATAGCATCCCAGGAGCGGAGGTATTGACTGTTAAATTTTTTTCATATTTCAATTTGTAGATGCCAATATAATTATCGGTAAATGTGCATTTGAGATTTATTTACTCGAGGTATTTGTTGTTTGATAATATTTAAATTTTACAGAGGTAAATATGTATTTTTAAAACGATTTACTGTATGGCCAGAGCACAAAAATATACGGAGCCTATTTTTTTAATTTGTAGTATAGATATACAGATCTAGATCCAGGCCTGGGAAGACGGAATCCTGACGTGAAATAAGCCTACCTATACCTATAGCGAGTAAGGCTGAGCCCAGTTTCTTTTGGTATCTAAGGTTATTTCATCATTTTGAATTTCTTTTGGTATATAAGGTTATTTTATCATCTTGAGTTTTGTGCCGATGGACCAGACGGAACAGATTTAAGTTAAATCTTTTAAACCCCAGTTCAAGTGCTTTTTCCAACATCAGATTATTTAATTCCAATGTTTTTTCCAACGTTCCCCAGATTGTTTCAAATTCAAATAGACCCCTATAAATATGCAAAGCCATAATAGGGTTCAATGCCTGCTAACAATTGTTCAGGATTTCTAATTCCTCTTGTTAGCTACTTGATAACCAATATTTGGGTGGGTTCGCCTCTCATTGGAGTGAAAGAAATTGGAATCCGTTGCTTCCTTCACCCAGCCAGCAATCAGAGAAGAAGTCCTTTCAGTAATATAATATAAGGGTGAGGTTTATTTCATTCTTAGAATCATTTACCATCTCTTGTCATTTAGATTCTTGTTATTGTTATTGTTATTATTATTTAAAGGTCCAGAAGTAGAATTTTGGTTGTTTTGTTTTTCACCTCATTGTGCTTAATCATTTCTTAGCATTGTTGTTGTTGCTTTTCTTAATTTTATTTTTTATTCAAAATTAAAATAATAAAATGTTTTCTTATTATCATACTACACAATTATTGATTCAAATTTTTGAAATGTGTTGACAAGTTTATGGAGGATGAGGATGATTCAATTTATTATTGCTATTTTCTTTGTAAATTACATCATTATTTATAAACACTCAAACACAATATCAATGAAAGAGGGGCTTACCCCCGATCAAGCCTTCAAGATAGCTATACCCATGGCTATCTATGAAGAATGCCTTTTGTGATTATGGTTACTTGAGGATTCTTGTTTTCAATTATGCCTTTACTTGTTTGTTACAACAAACTTATATTTTTTGTTGTGGAATGTAATAATAATTTAAAATAATTATATTTTGTTCCAATAAATTCAATATTTTCATGGCAATAATTTCGATTTTTTTTAATTTAATGGTTGTAAGGTTATAGTTAATGCTAATTAAATTTTATGTGATAAAGTTGTTCCAATTTATGATTTGTTACTTTTTTTAATTATATAATTTCAATTTTTCTTCAATAATTTTAAAACTATAAAAACTATGATGATATCACACAACCATGATTTTCTTATTTCATAAGCATGGTCATTCCATATAAATTTCAAAAATTTAATATGAATAAGAATAATAATAATATTATGAATAATAATAATGACATTATGAATTATGATAGTAATAACAATATTTATGGTAATAATAATAATAATATTATTAATTTTAGTAGTAATAATTATAATAGTATTATTTATAATAATAATTATTATTATAATAATAACTGTATGGACAAGATTAACCCCAATGCCTCTATCATTAAGAATAATAAGAATGAGAGGACCTTTGGTATTAATAATCTTTCCCTTTCTTCTCATTCTTGTAGCAGAGTTATAAATCTTTCCAATCTCGTTTTTCCCCCTTCTGTTTTTAAAGTTCTAGGCAAAGGATTAAATTTTGCCTTAGCCAGTAGGAAAATCCCCGTGGAGGATATTATTTGTGATATTGAGTTTGGGATAAGAGGTTTGCCTGATAGGATCAAGGATACTATTAGGCAGGATTGTGCTGTTGCCTTGAGAAAGGCTAGGCCGCCTAAGAGCAACCTTAACAAGGAGGAATCTTTGGCTCTCAGATCCTTGAACCAGAACAAGGATATCGTTGCTCTTAAGGCAGACAAGGGTGGTGCTGCTGTCATTCTTAATAAGGTTGATTACCGCAGCAAGATGCTGGATCACCTTCATAATAGTGGTAGCTACAAAAAGCTCCCCAAAAATCCGTTGAAGAAGGTTGCTAAGAATGTGGCTTTGGCCATTAAATCCATTGGTTCAATAAGTTCCTTGCACCATAAGCTCATCGAAAGAAACCCTATTACTCCTAGAATCTATGGTCTCCCCAAGATTCACAAGGAAGGAGCCCCCTTGAGGCCCATCGTCAACACCATTGGAGGTCCTACCTACCTTCTGGCGAAGTTCCTTGCATTAAAGCTTAAGCCCTTAGTCGGTCATACAGAGTCCTTCGTTAAGGACTTGGCTTCCTTTATTGAAGAACTCAAGGACATTAAGCTTGAACCTGAGGACATTCTTGTTAGTTTTGGTGTTGTCTCCCTGTTCACTTGCATCCATATTAATGAGGCCATGGAGGTGATTAACCGGTTAACAGATCCTGACACGGCTAGGTTGGTTGAGATCTGTCTCACCTCCAAATTCTTCAGTTTTGAGGGAGAGTTCTTCGAGCAAACCTGTGGGGTTGCGATGGGCTCCCCCCTTTCCCCTATCGTTGCTAATCTGTTTATGGAGGATTTTGAGTCCAAGGCTCTGAACTCTTCTTGTCTTTTTCCAAAGCTGTGGAAAAGGTTTGTGGATGACACCAACGTCATCTGGCCTCATGGCCAAGTTGAGCTTGATCTCTTCTTTGATCATCTCAACAATCAATCCTCAGCCATTAAGTTCACTAAGGAGCAAGAAGTTGATGGATGCCTTCCATTCCTTGATATTCTTATTTCTAAGAATAGTGATGGTTCCCTCGACCATCAAGTTTTTCGGAAGAAAACTCATACGGAACAGTATCTTCATGCCAGTTCCTACCATTTCCCGGCTCAAAAGATGGGTGTTCTCAATACCCTTGCTATTTTGGCCCTAAGGATCTCAGACAAGAAGAGCTTTGAGAAAGAAAAATCCCATCTGCTTGATGTCTTTGTTGAGAATGGTTATAGTAGATTCATGGGTGAGAGGGCTTTCCGTAAAGCTTCCAAGAATTCTCTGACTAAAAGGGAACCGAAGGAACGAATTCCTGGTGTCCATCTTCCGTATGTTCAGGGGGTCACTAATAAAATTGGTAGGATTCTCAAGAAGCATTGTATCCTTGTGTCGTTTAGGCCCCTAAACACCATTCGTATGTCCCTCAGATCGGTGAAGGATCCTATCAACCCTAAGCATATGAAAGGTGTTTATATGATCCCTTGTTCCTGTGGGACCCCCTATATTGGGGAGACTGGTCGCTCCATTAATCAAAGGATTAGCGAGCATGCAGCGGACCTTAAGCATAGGAGAACTAAGTCTTTCGCTTCAACTAAACATGCTGAGAAAACCAATCATCATGTTTGTATTGAGGAGGCTAGTGTTATTGCTAAGGTTTCGCATTTCCATCATCGTAAATTTAGGGAAACGCTTGAGATTGAAAAGAGGCCAAGCAATCTCAATAGGGAGGATGGCTGGAAAATTAGTAGGTGTTGGGTCCCAGCACTCCCTTCCTAGTCATTTTTCCGCCCTTCTCCTTAGGTTTTTCCACCCTCCTCCTTAGGTTTTTCCGCCCTCCTCCTTATTATTATAATTTTTATTTTTTTTAAATCTATTTATATTATTATTATTAAATTTTTTAATCTATTTATATTATTATTATTAAATTTTATTTTTATTTATTCATTTATTTTATTTTTTAATCTATTTTTATTATTTTTATTAAATTTTATTTTTATTTATTATTTATATATATATATATAAGGTCGTTGCGTACTCCCTTACTTTTAATTTTAATAAGTCTCCTAAATATTCCCCCCTTTCAATTATTATTATAGACATTTTTATAATCTATTATAACTAATTTTCCAATTAAATCATCTTATATTGTTAATAATTTTCTAACTAACCTAACAGACTTGTGATATTATTTTATTTTATTATGCCCTTTATATAACTAATTAACTTAAAAAAAATTTAAAAAAAAATTAATAATTCTTTTAAATTAAATTATTATATATTTATTCAATTTATATTCTAATTACTTAAAATTTTTATAATATTTTTTGAACTAAATACCCATTAAAAGTTTATATATTTATATATTGATCCCTGAGATTACTAATTAAATTAATAAAATAATTTTGACCCCGGTCCTTGAGTCAAACTAGCCATTGGTCAAGTTAGCCGTTGGAGGCTCTGCTCATACTATTTAACATGCTAAGCTGGATCTGTTTCTTCAACTTGTCCTGACGATGAACCACACTAGTTGGTTCGAAACGCGTCGACAAATGGTATTCCATGTGATT
>Ga0115844_100661_pt1 | contig 10213 bp, 12 predicted proteins | sample InSIn1gowninarea_FD_83858 | JGI IMG/M metagenome (GOLD analysis project Ga0115844, IMG submission 83858) | reverse complement strand
CACCCCGCAGGTTCTTATGGACAGATGCATCGGGTCCAAGCACATGTGTAGCCATCTGCGGGAAGCACGTGCGGCATTGACATCTGCACTCATGTAAGACGATCCTTTGACTTCTTCACCACGACTTCAGTTCCAGTTCACCCAGTCACAACAAGCTCCGTCGCAACCGCATCCACAACCTGGGCTGATTGGGAAGAGTTGTCAACTACCTCTACCAAGTCCGTTCCTGTTGATCCAATCACCAAGTCCTCCACGACTACCTCAGCAACTTGGGCCGAATGGGAGGAGTGGTCTTCCAGCACGACATCCACCAAGTCAGTTGATCCCAAATCAACCACTAAAGCTAGCTCCTCTACCTGGGCCGAATGGGAACAGTGGTCCACTACCTCGTCCATCCCAGTTGACCCAGCTAAGACTACCTCCAGCGCAACCTGGGGTGATTGGGATGTGGCTGTCACCACCATCGTGACCTCTTATACTGATATTTGCCCAACCGGACTTACGGTCGTGCCCTACACGATTACCACCTCCATTCCGGTCAACCCCGCCACAACTACCAGTAGCTGGGCCTGGCCTACCGGCACCGACGGATGCCCAGATGGATTTTTCATCACCAAGACCCTCTGCACCGCCTGCGCCGCCACCCCAGTGACAGTCACCCTTACTCTGCCAACCCCAGCCGGCACTCTTAGCATCTCCGTCGCCGCCGTCAAGGCTTCCACCACCACGGCTGCCGGCTTCTGGGCGGCAGCATCAAGCTCCACCACATCTTCAACAAGCCTACCCATCATCACCATCACGACCAAGACAAGCTCCACAAACTGGCCCACCACCGAGCCAGCCTCCAGCTCCTCTGCTTCCGCCGCCTCTGTGACCGGCGCCTCGATCGTCAACGCAGACCAATCCTCCTCCACCGCCGCCACCGGCACAGGATCCTGGAGCAAGTCCGCCACATCCCCATCGGCATCATCCTCAGGCATCACGAACGTAGCAACATTCACCGGCGGCGCAGCCCAAGATCAACTCCCCGCCACCGTGATGAGCGTAGCCGTCTGCGTCGTCGTCGCCATCGCAGGTCTGATTTTCTAAATCAATCACAGAAGTATAATCAAATTGGAGAAGTGGAAGAAGAAGAAGAAGGGTTTCTGCAGTCAATTGAACGCAGAACACTCAAGAGACCAAGACGGAAGAATTAAACAGCTGGTTCTTGGATCTAGTCACTCCTTTACCTAAAGTATGGTAGTACTCAAGCATAATATGCGTGGTGCATGGAGTGAGATGTAATGCGGCGCGGAACCCAGACCAGCACGTCATTCATTCCTGATTTCATACGTGGATCAATCCCTGCGAGTGCTTTTCCATCCATCCTATATCTAGTGACGGGGCGACTCCTTTCGGACAGACACTCCTTCAGATAAACACTCCTTCAAACAGATAATCATTTCCTTAGATAACCTCTCAGATAGAAAATCAATAAATATATATATCTTAACTTTTGGAGATGCTTCAGCAAGCTATAGCATTCGCTGAACCATGAAACGGCTGGATGGTCAACGAACGCCTATCCTGGCCCTAATGTGTTTCAGACATCCTGTATCTTCATCTACACCGATCCTCTGGCAAAGTCTCAATGTGGCTGAACCCAGTCACCTGCAAAGCTGTCTTCTTAAGACAGACACGCGGCGATGAGGAATTTGTTGTGCGAGTGTTGGGTCTTTGAAGGCAAGATAGTTTTCTTTACGTTCAAGCTGGCGACTTCATCAACGATTTGATTTTTCCTGGCTGTCGAGTACGCTTTCGCTCAGATTGGTCTACTAATGTGAAGATGCTAGGGAGATTGAGAAAAGTCGATCGCATGCAGCGTGTGAGCTACAGTCTTAACATGCACGCAAACGTGAGATTTCGTAGGGATGTGAGAAGTGAGAACTTTCTGCTTCGTCCAGTATGGAAGGAAATAAGTTCGGCGAGCCTGATCTGGTGTCTCTGGGATTCGAGGAAGATGAAGAAGTCGCGGCTGATGTGGTGCGGTGCGATCCGGCATCACGTTTTCGTTGGTGCCTGTGTCCGGTAAGCAAGTACTGCGAGGCTGTATGCTCATGTGGTATTAAAGCGATGTTCATTGGCTGGAAGTGATCCGAGAGTCGCCCCTCTGGAGAAGACTTCCGACGACGGATGACTACATCAGTTTTCAAGTTTCATCTGAACATTCCAAAGGAGTTGATAATAATGGGGTCGCTGCATTCCAGCCATTCCGAACAGAAGGCGGTCCAGAACGAACGTCGTTGCTTCTACTGTATGGATGGGATGTGGCGAGGTTTACATAACGTGATAGTGAGTGGTTCGAGGATTAGCATCGGATCTTGAGTTACCCGCGCCCGCTCTCACCACCGATCGCCTTGCCACATGTCTTCTTTCCCCGGCTCCCGAGATACGTACTTCAGCAGATTGTTTACATCATGATGGCAAAGAAGCATGTGAATATCACGTTATTCAGAGCTGCAAACAGCGGATTGCTGGTGACTGTGAAACACTTTTCGGCAGCATCGGATCTCTGCGCCGTCGCAAGGCCACTTGTTACAAAAACGCTCAACGAATGATGTTCCCTCTGTTGGGCTCAACCAGTGCCTCATAAACGTGCCCAAGATTCATCCAGGCGCTCTAGGAGTATGTGCCTGTGTTATTGTTCGTAGCAAGACTGATATCAAAAAGTTCGATCGTGTCGCCAAGCCTCTCGATGGGCTTGATCTCTGCAGTGCTCACCTCGGTCATTGGTTCGTCACGTACTATGTAAGTCAGTAGTAGATGCTGCTTACCGTTCCTTTCTCTTGCTTCTTCACATGCTTCCTCCTCCTTGTCTGTCTCTACCTGACGCAAACATCCTATCTTCATTTTGTGTGACCACAGGCACCATCGTTTATTTCAAGTGGAGTCGTATGTCACAAGTGTTGACGTCACCACCGACATCCTAGTACACAGAACAACACGGCCGTATTGTACTCGTAGAAGGTCGCACATCACGTCTGTGCGAATAATCAATGGTCTCCTTCTGGAAGCTTTCTTGACAATTTCAACAAACCCTCAACCTCTTCAGCGCTACAACCAGACTAGGCCGAAGACAATATGAGTGTGGCAACTTCCCAGTCCAACATTGGACTTAAACATCGTACAGCAATACCCGAAAAACCGATAACGATGCAATACAAAGACTTTCCCAATGAAGAAAACAGCTTACATAACAATGCCGTACCTCGAGCGACTATCGCAGCAACTACAGAAGCCCCTAATGGTACACAACAAGATGGATGGGCAGAGAAAGAAAACAACAGAAAGCGAACCGTGAGTCAAGTGTCCATGTATCATGTAGCACGAACATGCTGATCATATCTCCTAGGTTCTGGAGCAACATTGCGCATTCTTCGATCGAGATGGCGATGGAGTCATCTGGCCAACCGACACATTTAAGACGTGTCGCGAGTTCGAATGGGGAATTGCTTTGTCGTTGTTCTTCGCCGTCTTCCTCCATGCCGTGCAGTCATGGGGTACAGTACCTTGGTTTTGGTTGATCCCAGATCCATTGTTTAGAGTCTGGACTGCGAACATCCATTTGAACAAACATGGTAGTAGCACAATGGCTTTCGATAATGAAGGGAGATTTCGACCTCAAATGTTTGATGAGTTTTTTGCCAAATTCGATCGTGATGGGAAAGGAGGATTAACATTCAACGAAGGCCTGCAAGGTCTGAGAAGGATACGAATGACGTGGGATATCTTCGGTCAAATTTCTGCCATGTTTGAATGTAAGTTTGTATCCTTGATTGGTCGTTGGCCAACATACTAACAGGTAGCAGGGGGGATGACGTACGTTCTCCTTTGGCCTGAAGATGGTGTGGTGAGAAAAGAAGATGCTCGTCGCGTATTGGATGGCAGCATATTTCATGAAATGACCAAGCCCCATCGCAAGTATGCTAGAATTAATGGTGGCGAATACATGTAGAATGTTAGTGACAGCAGAAGGAATGACCAAAAAATTAATGATTCATGAAACCACCAGAGAGTACCAGATCATCAAGGTGAGGCCAAATCGACGTGCAACATGAAGCCGAAGACATTGATGCAAAACGCGAAACCAAAATGTAGCATACACATCGAGTCAACATGTTGTTTGATCCCCAGTCGGTTTTGACTTGTCAAATGTTATAGGAGGTCCGAATCGCAGGGTTGGAGAAACACCGCATGGTGAAGAAGTCAAAGGATCGTCTTACATGAGTGCAGATGTCAATGCCGCACGTGCTTCCCGCAGATGGCTACACATGTGCTTGGACCCGATGCATCTGTCCATAAGAACCTGCGGGGTGAAGAGGGGAACGAGGTGGATGATGGTCGATCAGATCCAGCCTCGTGAACACCCGATCTTCCTGACAGATCATTCCTCGGTATGGAGTGTATATCTGAAATCATACCAAGACGTTGAGTCGAGTTCGTTCTCGGGAAACACAGCATGGTGACTAGTGTTGGAGAGCAACTTGTATCGAACTGATGTAAGTAAAGAGACTGCAATGACGTGAGATAACCGCGGTGTTTGACTCGTTGACTTGAAGTCTTTGAGACACCCTCCATCACAACACGAAATGGTCACTGAAAAGCGGTCAACGTGGTCGAAATCGCAAACGTACCGTGAGTGTTGAGAACCTCGTTTGTTTGCTCTTCTGCACGTTGGCGCCTTCAATGAATGGATGCCCTAATCATGGACAGGTTTGAAATTGCATCAACATGCACAAGTGACTGTTTCCAATTGTAAATGCATCGTCTGCAAGTGATTCTAAGCATGAACATGTTGGACAGATTTGATGTGGCTAGGGTATCCTGCTGCTGAGACACACGTTCAGAAGTTGGGGAGTCGAAGATTGACTGAGGGGCCATCTCTATACCTGGGAGAGATGTGAAACTCTAACCAGGGCATCAGTCCGAGGACACGATATTTGTGCTCACATGGCCTTATGGAATACGGCGAACAGAAATGCTGTTTCGGACGGCAACCTGCAGGTGCTGGATCAGTTGGAAACAAATTGTTTACTGCAAGCCATGCCGACGAGACTGGTCCCTGCAAACAGCATACCTTGCGAGAACTTCTGACTGCGTTGTTACAGCGATATTCGCTTGGGTAAAGGTGATCTCGGTCCGAGGATTCCTTCGTCACTCCCGTAATCACTGTGCTTGGCTCAGGAGAATGGGGAAGGCAGGATCAGGGTTCTCAGAATGACAGGGCCATGTTCCCAGCTCTGGACCACATAATGGCCACGCTTCTTCTTCTACCACATGGCGCACTGTGAAGATAACGACTGACGTATAGAATAGTCGAGGCAACCGATACAGTTGTCCATGGTGACATGTCAGTGAACACGGAGAATGGTGACAAGTTATGACAGCCAGCCTTTTTGCACAGCCGATTTGGGGGCTGATAAGAACTCGCTAGTACCCTTTTGATTACAGTACCGTCAGGTCGGGCTTGGTCCGCATGGGAGTCAATGGTGATGGAAGGTGTGAAATACGGGTGGCGGGCTGCAGAAAGCCATGACCAATTTGTTGCAGATTCGTCAGCTCATTCAAAGTTTGCGAGTTAGGGCAATGTTTATTAGCTAGGGAGTTGTGTAGGTTGAAGGTGGTTGAGATGAAGAAGGACTTGGGGAAGCCTGGGTTGGCCTGGAAAGATGAAACAGTAGATGGAGAATTCATCGTTTCCCAACTGAGGGAAACAGGCGTCTCAAAGGGTTTAGTCCCACCTGGCTGGGGAGGATGAGATCCAATGGAAAGCGAACCGGCTAGCGGACCTCCGGGGTTTTGGAATCGAGCTTGGGCGATAGAGTTAGGCTACTGTGGACGGTAATGCAGGTCCCAGGGACAAGCGACCCAAGCTAAGTTCTTGGGAAGGATTGCCGTGGTCATTGGTAGGGTCATCCCAGCACACTCTTTGTTTCACCTCCCGCCCTCCTTCTCTTTGACTCTCGCTCTTTCACTCGTTCTCTTGCTGCTGACGTGGCGATCATCTCATGTTTGTCCTTGGTGATGTCCACCTGATCGTGGCGGCAAAGCCGAGTCTGTTGATGCTGTCCCCCCTTCTTTGTTACGGCCAAGTGCGCGCGGCAGATGCTTCGCTGGGCTACACAACACCCGCTGCAGAGTGGGAAAGCAGCTGGCCAGGGCTGCAATGTTGGACTAAGACAAGGCCGAGTTCAGATAGAAATGTCGAATGGTTGCAAGTCAAGTACAGAAGAATGAAACGGAGATTCCACTCGGTCTGGACAGTCAGTTACTGCTATAACAAGCACGCGCATTCCACGCGTCAAAAGCATTCCTTTTACTACTTCTGCTGCTCGTGTTCTTTGTAGTCACTGCTCATTGTCTTCTCTCGACACCAAATAGGGACCCATCAATTCGGTTCTTCTCATCCTTCTTCACTTCTTCACCCTTGATCAATTTACTTGCTGCAAAGCCTTGGCCCCGCCACCGCATCCACTCCCAAAGCCCTGCACGTCTTGACCTCTTGTTTCAGACCAAATTGGCAGTCCCAAGCAGCCACCTCGGCGCCTTGTCTCGAAAGTCTGAGCCTAAGCGACTTCAGGATCGCCGCAATCGTTAGTGTGTCACCCTGCCAGCTGCACCCCGATCCTCCCTACAGTAAGATCACCTCATCGATCCGTCCTCCGCAAACCGAGTCTTGCCATACAAAACACTCGCCGCCGCCCCCAACTTCACTCTCTCTCTCCTCACTTGCATCACTTCACTTCAAGTCCGTCCATCCTTCGGCCTCTTCGCCATCACCAACTGCGCCTTGCGTGTACGCCCTTCACTCCTTAGAGCTACCCAAGACCTGTCATTCCTTTCTTAACCAACCTATTCACCCTTTGCGACCGCGTCGCTCAGACCCCTTCACGCCCGTGCCCACCGACAGTGTCGAACAGCCCCCCATACCCAGCAACCAAATCCTCGCCTGGTGTGAGCGTATCTGTCAGACAGACCAACCATCTTTCTAACCTCCCTGTCAATTCCTATACAAACTGCCCGGTGCGTTTGTATCCAGCCTCGTGTTGACCTTTTAAACGCCTGTTTCACTCGACAATTCCGGTCAAGTCACCATCAGATCAACACAATCAACTCTTTCGCAAAGAACCTTTCCATCATACCATATTCATCATGAAGTCATCATTTGTCATCGCATCGCTCTGCGCGACCTTGGCCTTGTCTAAGCCACTCGAGAAGCGCTACCTCGTCACCTCCTGGGAGTATGAGACCGTCACCATGACCGTCACCGGCAGTGCTGCTGCTTCTGCCAGTGGTTGGAGCTGGGGCAACTGGGGCAGTAACTGGGGAGCCAAATCCTCCGCCACTGAGGCAGCCGTTACTACCACCGAGGCAGCTGTCACCACCACTGTCCCTGTTCAAGCGACCTCAACCGCAGAAGCAACTTTTGAAGCAACTTCAGCTCCAGCCGCAGTCATCGTCACCAAAACTCATTCGGCATCTGCAGTCAAGTCATCTGCTACAGTAGCAACCTCCACCGCCAGCGCCAGCACTGCAACAGCCACCTCAGACAGCAGCCTGTCTGACTACGCTGCACCAATTCTCAACCAACACAATCTTCACCGTGCCAACCACTCTGCACCAGCCTTGGTTTGGGACGACAGCTTGGCCTCGATCGCCGCGACCATTGCAGCCTCGTGTGTCTATGCTCATGACACTACTACTGGTGGTGGTGGATATGGTCAGAACATCGGTGCTGGTGCTCCAGACTCAGACATCCCAAAAATGATCACCAACCAAATGTACGACGATGAGATCAATTACTACCCTGGTTATGGCTCTGAGCCAGATATGACCAACTTCGAGAAGTGGGGTCATTTCTCTCAAATCGTCTGGGCCGATACCACCAGCGTTGGTTGTTACACTCAGTACTGCTCTGGTGGTCTTGCCAACACTGGTAGTGGTGTTTCCCCATACTTCACCGTCTGCAATTACAGCCCACCTGGCAATTTCGGTGGTGAATATGCTGCGAACATCAAGGCCCCCTTGGGCGATGCCAGCATCAGCTTGTAAGCAAGGGGTTGCTTGGCGAGCGACGATATCACGATATGAGCCAGTGACATCGGGCGCATGCAGAATGGCGGTTCTCACATGCACAACAGTTGTGGTATATGCTGTATGGAGTGCTGGAGGAACGGGTTAGGGATTTTCACGACTATTCATCTGCGCCAGGCTTCGACAACAGTCTTGCTCTGGCATACATTTGTGCACACTTCTTCTCTGCCAGGAGTCGGTATGATTGATCAGTTTTGCTGTCTATCACCCACTCTTGGTTCATTGTTCTTCTCACGAGGATACATTTTGGGGCTTTTAACGGGATTGGAGAAATGAAAAGGGATATGGGAAATGATGCTCATGGTCATCAGCATGGAAGCGATACTGATATGTAGTTTAGTCAATACGAACAGTTGATCCATCGTCACATTGAACATGACCTTGTTGATATCCTCAAACATTATCTTCCTTGCTTTTCCTGTGTATGTGTCGATGTCTTCTCTTCGTGATTCAGAATGAATGTAGTGATCGGCATAGATCGGATGTGCTGGTCGGCATTCAGAGTAGATCGGCGTCTCCCGCAAATCTCCCGCTGAGGACAGCCATCTGCTGACTTGCCAATGGTTCGGGTGGTTTTGGCGGGGAAATGGAGCTTCCATGCTGACTTCCACCCATGTCCGCAAGCCCTTGCATCGCAGTTGAAAGAGCGCAGCCAGCAATAAGTAAAGGACAGCTTTCTTCGTTGATGCAATGGTGAGAAGTGCGACGTCTACTGCTCCACCTGAGGACGCCATAGGTCTTCCAAATCGCAGGCTCGAGCAGGATGGCACATACCATGTATCCATCCGAGGCGGAGCGCAGCTGGTTTAGAGGTCTAGAGCCGCCAATTGATCACCCCACGACGTCATGCGATCCCCTCGTGCGAATCTGGTGCGGCCTGCAAAGCTCAATCGCACTGCTCGCCAGCTTCACCATAATAACACGACGGGTTGATGGAGCCTCATTCCGACCTAAAGAAATATAAGATATCATGCAGTGCAACTCTTGACTATATATTCATTTGTCTTTCTCGCAGCCATCTGTTGTTCCCCACCATCTCTGTAGCCGAGCAGTCCCACACAGCTACACTCGAGCTCCCTCGGTCCGCGCTCGTTGCGAGCCAGAGTCGCGTAAGTCCAACTTTCCTTTCCCCCGAGTTCCCACAGCCTTTTCCCTTCGCCAGCGCTCCCATGGCTTCATTATCTACCGGCTACCTTTTGCCTGATATTCCGAATCTGGTCATCTGCCGAGTCAAGGCGGTGCTTTGCAGTACACAACTTGAAATTGTCACATGCATTCCCTCGGTCATGACCCCTCCCTCGTCGCCTATTGATCCGGAAGGATAGCACTACATCTCCACGTCCATGTCGCTGATAGAATTCAATTCTTGATCTGTCTCCCATCAGTCTGTGGGTGTGGGGATTACCAATGCCGTCCTATTGCTTTCAAGATTGCCATTACTTTTACCGCACCGCACTCCGTCTTCTCAATATCCCTACTGCCCTTGGCCCGTTGTACGCATGATTAAGCATTAACGATGTCGTCTGTTCAAGCAGGAACCCGAAGATTTACTATCCCAACCTCGTTGAATGAGTCGTTGATACGATCCTCCAGAATGTCGCTGGATGAAAAGCGCTCGTTGGACTCTGCAAAGCATGCCACAGAGGCATATACCAGAGACCAACAGGAGCCGATCAAGGCCAGCAACAAAAATGCCCCCAAGCCAGGTATTACATTTGCAGCGCAGGACAAGTTGCCAAAATTACCTATCCCGGATCTCGAATCTTCCATGAAGAAATATCTCGATTCATTACAGCCATTACAATCAACAAGGGAACACGATGAGACCAGAGCTGCAGTCAGAGATTTTTTGGATCATGATGGGAAGGACTTGCAAGAGAAGTTGAAGAGCTATGCACACAACAAGTCAAGTTACATTGAGCAGTTCTGGTACGACTCCTACCTCAATTATGATAACCCGGTCGTGCTCAACCTAAATCCCTTCTTCTTGCTGGAAGATGACCCGACGCCGGCGAGGAACAACCAAGTCACACGAGCTGCCTCATTGGTCATCTCAGCGCTGTGTTTTGTGAGGGCAGTG
>Ga0115844_100660_pt1 | contig 10213 bp, 4 predicted proteins | sample InSIn1gowninarea_FD_83858 | JGI IMG/M metagenome (GOLD analysis project Ga0115844, IMG submission 83858) | reverse complement strand
GGAATAGGGAAAGGACAAGGAAAAGATGACAGAGAAAGAGATTTAGCATGAGGAGGAGGAAATGGGGTATTAATATGATAGATTTTTGGGATGTAGAAATTGTTTGCAATGTAGGGGGCTTTGTGAGCCTTGGAAATTGTAGCACCTAGGACTTAGGGTTTAGGTACAACATTGAGAGAGTATTTGGATAAAAGGTTTTAGGGAAAGGGAATGAAGGTGTAGGGGAGTTAAAATTTAGGAATTGAGAGTGCAAGGGTAGCTTTTAGGGAGATACTAGGGTTTAGGTGTGAAAATAACACCAAGTCTTCAAAAAACTTTCAAAACACCATGAGAATAATTTTAGGAGGAATGAACATATAATCTTCAGTAGTTACTTACTTGTGGGACATTGAATGAAACCTTGGTGGAGCTAAGGAGGTGATTTTAGTTCTCCTAAACAAACACACAACACTTGTGGCAAGTGTGTATCGCTTGTGCCAAGCGCACAAAACCTGAAGGGAATGCACAATTCCCATGGCAAGTGAACAGTGTCGAGCAAGTGCACAGAGCCTGAAGAGAACATGCAGCGACAAAAGAGAATGTGCAACACTTGCGCACTTTTGCTGATTTTCACCAAAAATTATGAAAAATGGTCTCTTGGGGTTTTCTCAAGAAGTGATAAGAGGAAAATGGAGTGGAGTTAGATGCTAGGAAGGCCTTTATACTAAAATGAATTTTAGCTTTTAGCTTTAAAACCCACTTTCTAATGTTTGATTTCTCCTTTTTGGAATGCTTGCTAATTTACTCTATGATTTTCTTTTTTACAAGTTGATGATGCATGGAGTTTTGGCACTCTTCACATTTGAATTTTCTTGGATTAGGTCGGAACATAGTTCCTTGAGTTGACATCTTTAGGAACAGTAACTTATTACATATAATGAACATAAAATTACATAAATTAGAAAACATATTACATATGTTTTTTGAATTAAAATGACACTTTGAAATAGAACTAATACTTGGAATAAAAAATAGAACTTGGGCAAAGATCGTCACATGTTTACCAATCCTTTTCAAATGAAAAAAGGATATTATTTTTCTCACTCTCGTACTTTTTTGTTGGCTTTATGCAGTGAAATTGAGTATTATTGGACCTTGAAAGAATGAACCCTAATGACCTAATGCGACCTTGAATAAGCAGACTCCTAGTGGACTTGACTGACATAAAACATGATGAAATGAGCCTTTATGGTTAATTTATTCTTAATAAGACATATGAAGGTGGGCCAACAAATATTTATTTTTTAAGAGAGAATAGGGATTTTGACATAGGGCTACCATCAGAGAGTAAATTTTTAAATGACCTAGGTGGAATGACAAAAATTTTAGAATGGGAACCTAATATGATATAAAAGAGGGGTTTTGATCACTGGTGGTAGTATACAAATATTGACTCTAACACAAACTATGTATTATGCCTTGTTGCTACTCGTTATTTTGAGAAATATTAGATTGCTACAACTAAGAAGTCTGTGTGAGCATTGGAATTGATTCTTATGTCACTTAAATGTCTGGTGTAGTGGTCAAAAAATGACTCCCATGCTTCCATAGTTGTTGGTATCTCACAAGAAGATACATTGAAGTCCTCCAAATAAGTAGGAGACATGTGGTTGTGACTTGTACATTGTTTCTGAAAGGTTTGCATAGATATGAGAGAAGACATAAAAAATCATGCCATATTGTCACTGCAACGATGCTTGTTAGCAGCAGAGGTCATTTACATAACATCATAAACATGGTGGCATCGGAGTGGTGTAATGGAGAAGGTGGTGGCATCCCCCATCGTAGTGGTAAACTATGGCATGTGTCTCTTGGGCGGTGAGGTCTACCAATTCATAGGTTTTTCTATTTGTTGCGCATCTTGAAAGCAATTTAAATTTTGCACTAGAAGATTAGTGAGGAGATCGAGCTAAATCTAGTGAGAAGGATCTATTGTGTGTGTGGCTAGGCATGAGCCACTGTTATTTGCATTCTCTCAATGCAATGTGCATCGAGTCTGTGCTGCCCCCAATAGAGAAAAGAATGTATAGGAACTGCCTATAGGAGGATGCGAGATTGATTTTCATCATATTTCCAAAATGTTTTGATGTTCCATCATGGGTACCACAAAGCTCCAAGTCATGGAAGAAGATATTGAGTGTTGAAGTCATGGAAGAAGAACATCGTGCATGATCTGGTCATCTGGCCATTGAAGAATAACACATTCTTATAGGAAAATGGGTTGTTTTCTTAGCACACATTCTCTTCACATTTGTATTGACCAGAGAATATAGACCAAAAGGAAATGCTCTTGAGTTTTCCATTTTTTAATTATTTTTAGAAAGTATTATGTCATTAATGTAATTCTCGTTAAAATTAAACGTTGACATTTAGTTTGGCCAACTATTGTCACAAATTTGTGTTTGTGTTGGAATTGGCCATTCCAACAATAGAAAAAATTATTTGCAGGAATGTTGAACAACCAGATATAATGAAGACATGACAGCGAAGATGACATTAAAGGAGCTGGATCAAAGATTGGAAGATTATGGACAATCGAGTTTGTGTGAATTAGTGTGATTTTGTGGAATAGACTCATGGTGTAATATTAGTCACATATCGTCATTAGAACAAAACTGCATTTCATATACTCTTTTCTAATGGTTAGTTGTGGTCTTGAAATGTGTTATGTACCTGTCGTAAGACCCAGAAAGACATGCATACCCTTTTTTATGTGTTCCCTCTGTAAGAGAGTCTTAACACCCTCGAAGAGTGTGTCATGTGGGATGGATATAGTTAGGTGGGCCATATTAGTTTTAGACTCCATGAGGTGAAATTTTATAGCTAGGAGGAGTTCATCGAGAGGTTGGATGATCCATGTATGTGAACAACCTCCTAGTAGACTAGCGGTTGCAATGGTTGTGAATCCATGCATTTTGGTAGATGGTTGTTCCTTTATATGGACATCGACAGTTGCATGAACAAAGTACAAGGTGTAATTATGAGACTGGACCAGATGTAGATTTTGCAAATTAACATCGAGACAAGTACTCATTAAGGGGGTGTTTTGGAATATCGATTCTTACTTGTCTGAGTTGTGACTTTCTATGTAAAGAGTTTATTCCTATTCTATAGGAGTGGTTTCCCTAGTTTGGTGCATGTTTGAGATATTCTCTCAACCAATAGATTGTGTGTCCAAGATAGTTTTCTTATCTTGAGACAATAATCATGTATATATGTAATATGATAGTTGACTAATAGATTGGAAAGATAGTTTGCACTATCAAGTTTTATCAATGACTAGTTAACCTAGAAAAGAATGGTTTTTCTTGCAAAATTTTGATGAAATCCAACAAGAATTTTATGGAAATTTAGGTTATAGCTGTCAAGTTTAAGAATTTAAGGCCCTCTAGAGGTTAAAAAATATAATTTGTGAAATATATCTAGTATAAATGTTATCCCACCATTATTTTATATAATTTTCTTAAATATTACATTTAAATATATAATATATTTATTTATTATTTAATATAATATATTTAATTATATTTTTTATATAATAGAAATAAATAATATGTAAAATACAATATACTAATTATATTTAAAATATATTAAATAAAAGAAATGGTACTTCTATATAAAATTTGAAGATATAAAACTTTAAAATATCATTCATTTTTTAGAAGTCTATATGTGAAAGGAAAGCAACTTATTATAATATTGTTAAAAACGATTTTAGATCCATATTATCTTTGGATTTATTAAGTTCTCAGAGTGTTCAAATCTCTTTTCACTCTAAAAGGCGTTTGCATCTCAAGAGATTTGATGCCTTTTGTTGCTTGTTAGATCCAGAATTAAGATGGATAAACTAAAAATAAACTTCATATTTTTCATAATGATTTTCAAATGTTTTCGACATTTCGAATATAAAAAAGATCTATCTTCACGAAAAATATTTAAAAAAATAAGTGAGGTGGAAAAATAAATAAACTTAAAAAATAATCAATCAAATCTAAAAAAAGTGGGCTGAAAAAACTAAAAAATAAAACCTAAAGGAATAATGGCCAAAACTTACTAAGATGTCATCCATATGAACCCTTTCAATTTTTTATAAGTTTTACAAAATCATTAGAATATTTAATAAAAGAGTCGGTGTTTCCATCAAGTCGTTTAAGATTAAAAATGCAAACAAAGATGGGGCAACATCACAAGAAGCTGAGACTATTAACTTGAAATCAGAGGAATTGCAAGATTGTTGTGGAAGTAGGTCACATCATCTAGGGCCACATTCATCGGAGGAGATGGAATTTTATATACAAATTATTTTTTCTAGAAGGAGAACCAAGAGACGGATTCTTGTGATGATAATCAATCGTGAGGTTACCAATTTCATGACACAAAAAACATCCAAAAGAAATCCTCCTATAGCCAAAATTTTGTATCCATTTTCCCCCTAGAGTTTTATTATGATGTACACCATGAGGCCCTACCTTAGACAATTCTCAACCTCTATCAAGGCCCATTGGTGATCAGGATTTGAGCTCAAACTAGGCTCAAGTCCAACAAAAATGCCCATTTTATTTTTTATAGCTTTAAGTATGAATTCTCCCAAAAATACAAGAGGCAACCTAGTAAAGATATCCCAAGCTCTAGTGGTATCTACCAACTCCTTTAATGGTCCAAAATTAACAAACCACAATTTATAGATAATCTTTCTCTGCCCCAAGACCATGAGGTACCCATAATTATTTTGTGATCCTTTTCTATCTGAAATGTGAATGTTATCTAACCTTAAGGAAGAAAGTGATAAGAGACTAAGTAGCCAATAAGATGTTTCCATGATTTTGAGAGCCACCTCCCAATGGCTAAAATTTTAATGGGGATACCATTAAAATTCCTAATTAGGGTTTTTCCCCACAAATCCAAAATATTAGAAAGGGGTATCCTTCCCCACCAGAAATCTTGTCTCGACTTATCTATTCCTATATCAGAATATTTTATTTATTATTTTAGAGTCTTCAACCCTTTGAGAAATTGAGGATGTTGAGCCGTCAGGGTTACGAAGGGAGAAAGGAGCACTAGATTGTGGTTGTGATATAGGTTAGGAAGGGAGGAAGGAGCACTAAATTGTGGCTGTGATATATGTAACTATAAGGGAGAAGGGGAAGTCATAAGATTAGAGTAGGAATACTTTCATTTTATGAAAATGGGGAGAAGACAAATATAAACTAGATGTGAGAGCAGGGAAAATCTAGAGAGAGAAACAAAAAGACAACCAGATTCACTTTCCTATTAAGTTATGAATATGGGCTTCGACTTGGGCTAGATGTGTATTACACCTCATTTTCCCATAGTCCATGTCACAAGAGCATAACCCCCAACAAGATGGAAAACTAGGTTGGTGGGACATAGAATTATTGCATAAGCAAGAGAAGGAATTTTCGAAAACCCATCTAAACCCATGTATTTTTAAGATATTGAAATATAGTTCTAAGGAATTGAAGATAGTATAAATACTTTAAAAGAAAATTCTAAAGATGGAAAATATAATATAAGCAATCATTTCCAAGAAGTAAAAATGTAAATAAAGATAAACAACATCCAGAATGATGAAAAAAGTGGTTTTAATCATTGGAATTGTGATGTATTTTATATAGGAGATTTAGATTGTGAATTTACTATTATGGTTAAAGGACAAGCAATGTAATTGATGTAAAACAAAGTTATTAAAAAATGCATCTCTAATTGTTTCACAACCTGGAAGAAAACAATGGGTGGCTATGATTCCAAGGGATAAGAAAGAGAAAGGGATTTAGGGACCCAAAGGGTCAAAATACAAAAATATTCGTATTTTATTATATCAAGCCCTTGTCCTAGTTTATGAAAAATGAAAAATAAATTTGGGGAGACCTACCACTCCAATTTGGGAGGACTTCCTAGAGTGACAAGATGCTTGTTGAAACAATACATACATAACTCTTAGATTTGACAAGTTATCCATTTTCTTTTATCATTCACTATACTCATAATTCCATTTTGATTCAAGTTACAGAGAAAAGAAAAAAAGAAAAAAGAAAAGGAAAGAAAGCACACATGCATATCTTTGATGTTGTTGGTTATTTGATTGGTAATTATATCACATCACATACTATTTACCATTTTTCTTTGGTTAGTGGGTTTTACATGATTTGTGTAATATGTGTCTAATTCTTCTCTAAAAAAAGCCATGGCCCAAGGAAGATTCCCAAAAAATTTGTTCCAAAGACTTTTGACAATGTGGCTACTTCTTAATAAAATTGTTATTGAATCTATCTTCATCAATATGCTTTTGTTTTTCTAGAATGAGGTGTAGTACCCTATTCGGTTACATTCTCTGTATACTACACTTCAATAAAAAAATTACTAAAGCCAAGGACTTCAATAAAAAAAGTACCGAAGCCATATAAGAGTTAAAGAAGTGTTATATCGCTATGACTGGGTTTGCATGGTTACCTCAACCTTGCCAAAATGTTTCTTTTACTATACTTTCAAAGAGGAGAAACATGTCTCCATGGTTCCTATCTACCTTCCAAATATTTGCTACCAAAACCTTGTCTTTTTTGCTAAATGGTATAGTGATCTCTTTAATATTGAATGTAACTAATTACACTACCCCATTTAGATTTAATACTTAAAGTTCTTAATACAGTTTTAGAATTTCCTAAATTAATATGTACTTTTTTAATCTATATTTTTAGCGATTTATATGTTCCAGACCCCATTTTTACTTTAATCCATCTTATGCTACACACCCATCTCTACTTCAATCCATCCATACCCTCAAAATAATATATAGAATCATATTAACATAAAATTTCTTCAAATTTAAAAAAAATACCTCATCCCTACATTAATCCAATGCCTTCAAAAAAAAAATATCTACATTTCAAAAAATTTAAAGAAACAAGTGCTATTTAAAATTGACTTAAATTCATTATACTATTCATTAAATATATTAACATTTCAAACCCCAATTTTCATAATCACAACCAGACTTAAGGTTATTATACTATGCATTAAATATATTAACCTTTCAAATCCCAATTTTCATTATCAAATCCGAAACCATAAAATCAAGCATTATCGTATCTTATATAAGTTCATTCCTCTAATACTATCATAAGAGTTTCATCTTCTCAAACACTTGAAAAATTAAAGTTCCAGGGAATGGATTCCAATAACGAAGAAAATGACAATTTTTGTATGGGGGAGCATTTTTTTGTTTGAGAAAGTGTAGTGTATTGTCAGCATTAATGGAGTTTTAGTTGTTCATATATGGGAAGAATTAAATGTATTATAAGTTTTATGAACTTTATCGGGCAAAGAAGAATGCATTTTAAAAGTCATTTTATTTTTATAATTAAAGTTATATGGTATTTTAATTTCCGAACAGAAGATTTTTTTTGGAATTTTTTTTTGTGAAGAGTGTATTTTAATAATAATGATTAAAAAAATTAATTAAAAGAATTTATAATTTCAAATAATTTAGATATTCCAAAAAAATTATGGTTCAGTTAATTCTTTGTTCTCTGGGTTAAGATTTGTATTAAAAGTAATTATGTTTTTTTTTTAATTTAATTAAAATAATGTCACTTCTACATGATTAAGGTTTTATTCTTTTTTTATTTATGATATTAAATTTTTATTGTTTATTATTATTTTTAGATATTTTTCTTCTTACATGTTTTTTTCAAATACATATGTTTAACTCATATTAAAAATTTTTATAACTAATAATTTAAAATAAAATAATGTTATTATTTACTTTATATTTATAAAATTATTTATATAAGGTAATTTTAAATATATTATATTTTAATGCTTACTATGATTGGTATTTATCTTGATTTACTAGCCACTAAATTTATATGACTAAACCACTAGTGCTATAAAATTGGCAAATTTATGGGAATACACAATCATATAAAAAGTTCAACCAATGAAACATATATGTGTCTTTACCTAGTTGTAAAGGATCTCATTTAAGGTGTTTGAGATTCCAATTGGCCAATCCCAGTTTCAAGTTCTGATTTCATAATTGTAAAAAATCTCATTTAAGTAAGGTATTTGAGATTACAATTGGCCAATCCAAGTTTTGAGCTTTAATCAGATAATATAACATACTTATATTAAATTTGGGAGTGTATTAGTATAAATGTGTATTTCAATTTTTAAGTAGCTAGAATGACTTTGTTTTTTAAATTTACTATTCAACAATATTAATTTTAATCTTATAATTTTATTTATAATGACGATAATTGTGGTTTAATATTATAATTTTATTCATAATAATGATGAGTATGTTTAAGTTTAATGATCCTCTTAAGCAATTTCTTCCAATATCACGATAGTTTCATAAGTTGCATATTTTAGGAGATGTGGTTTTTCATTCAAGTTACAAAGATGAGAGATTCCATAAAAAAATGTTTATAATTTTTAAAATGTTATTTTTATTTCAACTACACTAAATTTTATTTTATTTTGGTTATATTATTTTTCTCTTTTAAACTTTAAAAAAAATGTCATGTGGTGAAAGCTAGCGTCATTGTACTATCGAATCAAGTTTATTTTTTTATAATAATAAAAAAAAAAATGCATATTTGATAGTATATTTGTTAACAAAATCTAGTCAACTTTTGTTCTAGCTATATTAATTTTCTTCTTTTTAAATTAAAAAAGATCAGTAATAACATTATTCTTAGAAACTAAAATATGTAAATTAACCTAAAAGGAGAAAATAATAAAACAACAAAATGTTAGGATATTTCCGACACATAGGAAATAGTTAAGTTCAACTTGGTCTAGAGTTAGGTATAGAGTTAGGTAAAGTGTGTTTCTTTACCGTTGTACATTTTGTAACTTACAATCCGACGGTCACGATATGTAGTGATCCGACGGTTCACTCTCACCTCGGTATTACCGACACTTGATCCGTGGCTTGACACCCGATTGGTCCATGAATTCTATTTAAAGCGCATGGAGGGTCAGTGTTCGGGTAATCCGTGTATGAGAGAAAGCTTATGTAAATTTTCATTCTTTGATTAATAAATTGCCTGTAGTACCCACGTTGGGACAGGCCGTGGACTGTTTCCCTCATTGCACTTTGAGGGTTTTAACCACGTCAAAAATACTGGTGTATTGATTTGAGATCTGGTTGTGAGCGGTGTCCTTTTGGTGTTCTTTCTGAGGAACTTACCCTGTAAATTCCTACACTAACTGGTTTTGCATTGTGCATATTAAATCTTTTCAACACCTTTTGTACGTACTCATTCTAAGACAATGTTAATTTGTGATTTTTCCTATCTCTAGTTATTCTTATACCAAGGATTTGTTTTGCAACTCCCAAATCCTTCATTGCAAAGGAATTTGCCAATTTTATTTTGAGCACATTTATTTTCTGCATGTTAGACCCTACAACAAGCATGTCATCTACATACAATAACAATATAATATAGTTGCCATCATTTTTCTTTTTCAGATAAACACAATGATCAGAGTGACATCTAGTATAACCTTGTTCAGACATAAACTTGTCAAATTTTAGATACAACTACCTTGGAGCCTATTTTAAGCAATACAAGCTCTTCTTCAACCTGCACACTAGTTTCTCCTTCCCTTTTACCTCATATCCTTGTGGCTACTGCATATATATCTCTTCCTCCAAATCCCCATGGAGAAAGGATGTCTTTACATCTAACTACTCAAGATGCAAATCTTCAGCTGCTACTAGACTTAGAATAGTTCTAATTGAAGTCATTTTAACAACAAGAGAAAATATTTCATCAAAATCAATACCTTTCTTCTGTGCAAGCCCCTTCACCACAAGTCTAGCTTTGTACCTCTGTTTTCCTCCATCTTCTTCCTTCAACCCGCAAACCCATTTATTCTGCAATGTATTTTTACCTGTAGGAAACTTGACTAAGTCCCAAGTCTGGTTATGCATTAAGGAGTCCATCTCTTCTTCCATGGCTAGCTCCCACTTCTTCATGCTTTCAACTTGCGTTGCTTCTTCATAACATTCGGGTTCACCATAATCAATCAAAAATAAATAAAATAATGAAGGAGAGTATCGTTCAGGGGGTCTACTTATCCTGGTAGATCTTCCAACACCACTTTCATGTGTTTGGGGTGCATGTTGCTGTTGTGGTGGTTTCTA
>Ga0115844_100659_pt1 | contig 10219 bp, 5 predicted proteins | sample InSIn1gowninarea_FD_83858 | JGI IMG/M metagenome (GOLD analysis project Ga0115844, IMG submission 83858) | reverse complement strand
TATTACAAAGTATGGAAACCTTATTCTCAGAGGCAAACCATACAATTATGCTGACGTATATTTTCTAAAACAGGTATGGCTCGGTGGGTACAGTAAAAATCTAAAGCAACAGTAGTAGTAGCAGCGCAATTTATAATAGAGAGAAGCAAGACACTCATACAAATACGGAATAGTTAATGGTGAGGTCATAAGTGATTATAAGCACACTTAAAATCGGATGGGACGGATTTGAATTGAATTGATTTGATGCCTTGAAACATAAGATGAGCTGAATTGAGGAGTACATGAGAGGTGAAGGGAGAGAACGGACGTACCGCAAAGAATTTCATCACATCAACACTACTAGTAGTAATGTAATATGTATATCTCAGAAGACAAAGACACTGTAGTACTGGGCAATTGATATTATCACTCCCCTTTTTCAGAGGCGCCTTCTTATCTGCTCTCGTTATTATGGTACAATGTTTGCATGCTTCACAAGAGGTTCCATGTTAGCATATCTTGTGATGTTAGTTCGAGAAAAACCCGCCTCTAACTAGGAGTACTGCTGTCTGTCTACTATTATGACATGTCTGTCAGATCAATCCACAAAAGCCTACATTACTAGAATGTATGATTTTTGTTGACTCTACCTTTGCCTTTGTCTTGTTGGAAAAAGACTATGGCACTATGATTGTAGATGAATCTTTATTACGGTATATAAATATATTATGTGAAGGGAACGAGACAGAACGAATCGTAGAGAAGCAAGGGAGAAGGAGGAAGGGCCTGGAGTTATCGAGAGAGACAGATTTTCTTTTAGGATTTGTTTGGGGAAGAAGAACAAAACAACTGTGTCCTTCACTCGAGAGCATACAAAGACAGACCAGTGGTGAGGGAGGAAAACTACGTTGGAGCCGGTTGGTGGATACATTCCACCGCCTTTCAAGATTCACACTTCCAGCACCTGATGACGGTGAATGGTGAGCCAAAAAGAAAATGCTGTAAACATATGTTGCTATTAATGTTCCATGGAGATAAATAACTAACAGCCCTCTTTCGTCGAAGCCCACACGGATCTTACATACAATAGTCCAAGTCAGCAGCAAGGTAAGGTAGTGAAGAGATAGTTTTTGTGCAGTTTTGGGTGCTTTCCGTTAATGTCACACTACCAAGCTAAAAAGAAATTTGTGTGGACTCTTAACATGAGGAGGGTTGTAGGGAAGGAGAGAGGAAGAATGAGGGAAGCAACAGTACGATACTCTTTTCCAAATAGGCAAGTCTCTAAACTTACATCTTCATCGTTTGAAACAAATGGTCCAAAGCTAACTGCCTCTAGTGCGAAACGACCAATGAGACGACATTTCTTACTCAGTCGCCATACTCTGAGTAGACGACAAGGACTACGCACTTTCAATGATGTCAACAAATATTCACCTCCATCGGAGTTTGACACCATGGTGGTGACAATATACAATATGGTTACATTCAACTTAGTACAAGGGTGTGGAGGAAGGGTTGTGTGCTCTCTAGTGTCGGCTGTCGACAGGGACATTATTATGGGGATGGCGGCACTTCGAGGCACATAGCTACCTAATTGCGACTTCGTACATGAACAAATTCCGGTGTAATAAGAGAAGACGAGAGCTGCGTAAGAAAGCACCTACTAAAGTTGGACCCATGTTCGTTTACCGAGTTCAGTACGTACTATGAATAGCTTACTTTTTTTTATCCTAGAAACACTGGTACTAGAAAGAGAGGAAGAAGAGGGGACGACTAGGGGCTTGTCATCCTATGAAGTTGTTGGGGATACCCACTAATGTACCCACACCTTTTGTACCGTCTGAGGAGGAAACTTCTACAGTATTGAGAAACGTCACACCAGTCAAAACGGGTACGTTTGTGTTGACAACTCCTTCTCGAAGGACGGGGAAAGCTTATGCACTGAATGCACAAGAGGACACTAAAGAGGATAGGAAGGCTCCATGCATAACATGGATAAATGGAGTCAACCAATCTACCACCTCCGCAAACTAAACGGACTGCAATTATAGATAGTTCATTCCCTCGAGCAGGAAATAGGAAATGCTACCAATAGTGATTTAGTGATTGGCGGGGCGGAACAACAACCGTAACGGGACTCCCAAATCCCCTCCAACTTCTAACTACGTTTTAGAATAGTAAAATAACGAAAAGACGAACATTCAACATTCCTCCCCCAACCTTGCTACATAAGAAGCAAAGGGTGGTCTAACGGTTTATTTGACCACTCCCCAATAATACTGTAACCCTACTGCCTAGAAATATGAAAAGGTGTCAGTTGATTTTGATCAAGAAAGTGGCTAGTGGAAGCTTTAGATTGGGCTCTTTAGGTTGCTAGCCGTTGTCGACATACCACATTTCTGAAAATAAACCAGGTCCCTGACCCTCTACCTCTACCTCTAATTTACCACGACTCACAAAGTACAGTAACCAGAAAAGAAGTCCTGTAGTCTTCTTATTATTATGACAAAGTGCAGCGTCAGCTGCATTGCACTTATTAGGGTGATAGAACTCCGTAGAACATTCTCATACATTGTAGCACCATTTTTGCTTAAGTCAAGTACTGTCGTTCAAAGTACAGAGCACAGTACAAGGTGCAGATTAGTGCGTAGCTTCTTGACTGTGGAGGAGATGGGTCGCGTTGTCTTCTTCCGAGGAAAGTAACCTCTCTTGAAATTGGTTACCGGATTGTAACTTGTTCCCTTCGAGGTATGAGTTCTTGTTGAGTTATTAGCCAAGGCAGTTGACTGAATGGAAAAGTCAATTGCTCCTTTCGCAGCCGATCATGCAAGAGTAGTGGGAATGACGGGCTGGTTCTTCTAAGGGGATATAAAACACCTGGAATTCTATTAGACGCACATTATAGAAAATAGGAAAACCTTCGTTGCTGTGTATCGAGATTGGAAAGCTGGGACGCTCTACACCGTTCAAAAGCTGGCCCCAGCTAATCTACATCTAGTTATCTCTCGCTCCCTTCTCGCTATGAATTATTAGATTATTAAGCTACTACTCTGTTGCTTTAGATTTTTACTGTACCCACCGAGCCATACCTGTTTTAGAAAATATACGTCAGCATAATTGTATGGTTTGCCTCTGAGAATAAGGTTTCCATACTTTGTAATACTATATCCCTTTTATGGCTGATCAGCTTCTGGAAAAATCATGAAGATTGTAGCGCAGCCATGGTTTAATGTATTTGTTAGACATAAATTATTTAAATTATTTGGGGAGTCAATATTCTGTTTATTCACAGTGGACAGGCAAAGGTTCCTCAGGTACAAAGAAAACACCGATAAGCAATTTTTATGTAAGTTGGTTTGAGCCTTAACCAAAGCAAGGTACCCTCTCGCTGTCTCCTTCCTCCCTCCTCCTTGCCAGATTTACGAAAGACAACGAATCCTTCCCTTCTGAAATCGCAGTAAGAATAGTGCAGGTTGACAGATGTGGATCTATCTATGATTTATGAATTCCCTACTTCCAACGATAGAACACCAGTACTTATTTCCACCACCTAAAAGGCTATGGACTGACGAAACTTTTATGTCCCTCTTTAATCGTTTAGCTTCGCGTGTGCAAAGATAGGGCAGCCGGTTGCGGTTTCCACCAGCTGTGTCCTGTCTGGACTGTGATGACTCGCGATGTGATGATGCATATAGACCCTCATCACACTTGTCTGATCACCTCCTACCCTTCCACTTGCATTTGCATTGCGAACATCAAACCTACGACTACCGACATCTCAATCTCAGGTACCCCAGAACTCTAAGTGCAAAAACAGGGCTCTGAGAGTTGGACTGACTTTCATGGTATGTGGTATGTGGGTATGTGGCACCTTGATATCACGGTACACACATGCTATGTAAAGTAATACTTCGTCCTCGAGAGATTGTTCCTTGGTCGCTCAACTAGTTAATGTTAGAAGGATTACTAAAATTTTGCTTTGCTCAGTCAACCTCCCCTCCTATCATCCTATCATTGCCCATTGTTCTCTTCTCATTCGAGGTCCATAATAATCTACACTAAAATATGGTAAGGAGTGTCACTTAGAGGAATACGTGTGGGAAATGGAAATGGGGACATGTTGAACTGAGATATGATGGAAGGACGGTTGACGTCAGCTTTATCATTGTACAAAGTAGATGCACTAATTGAGTGAGGCACATCTCATCCATACCTCGTACAGTCATACCGTAGTCCAGGAGAACCAAGGCTTACCTCAACCCCGCCCCCCGCCCCCCTCTCCCCTTTCCCCCCATTATAAAGTCAAGGACAGCAAAGTAAAGTACTGTAGAGAAAGTTAGAAACACAAAATTTTTGTGAGTGGGGTGCTGTAATGTAGTGCTGGGCTTTCTACATGTACCGTACCGTACTACTATGGTGTGAGTTGGTTGTGGTGGGTTTATTCGCTTATTCTAAGTAAGGCCTCCTACAGTACCCGTACAGTCCAGTAAACGCAGCACAGTGGTGTCTCGTGCTCTTTGTTGGACGGGAGGCATGTCTACCACTAAAAGATTGACTCAGGGTTTGAATTGGGAGGCTTCTGGTTACCAGTGCTGGTGTACATGAATGGAAATGCTTGTTGTTGTTGTTCTTTGCCGATTAAATTTTTTAAAAAAGGTGTGTCCCCAGTCACGAGTGTCGCAACTCTCCTTGCTAACAGGCAGTTCATCAGCTGTACTCCAAGTATTGTACCATAATAATACCAACTCACTGTACTCTGGAAAAACTGTCTTCTTTTTTCCGGACACATATGATGAATGATGAAGTAACACAGTGATTTTTTTCTGAATGTCGACCGACACTTCTGCAGTCAGTTATTTTCACAATATGTTTTTACTATTTTGATATTTTATAGTATATATAAAAGACATCGTTCCTCCGTTTATTTGACCTACTCTAGCTTCTTATTTGTAGTGCATTATGCTCTGAATTACTCCTCCGAGGAGTACTAAAAAGTATATTCATCGTTTTGTGTCAGTTGCACCGGTAGGTAGAGCGTTTATTGTCGAATCCATCAGAATCCAGAACTTCAAGGATTATGTACCGTCTGCCTGCCAGCTCTTGATAACTTCTTGCTCAGAGGGACCATTACGTATTGTCGAAAATCTCAAGAGCTTTTTGACTGCGCTCGGAGATTGGTAATGGGTTTCTTTTTTTTATTTCTGATTTAAGTCCAGTGAATAAATTAATTAATCTCAAATATAAAAATCACAATTTTTGTTTAGTTTTTTTAGTGATAATATAATAGAAAAGGTACTTATCATGTTTAACACATAAACTATTCACTAAGGAGGAAGACATTGGCCATCCCAATAGACCAATTTTTTTATAATATAAAAAAAAAGAATAATACTTTGGAGGAAATTAAGTAAGTCGTCCATCCTCAACTGCTTCTTCATCATTTGGGGAGGATTGTTGGGGAGTAGATGATGATCAATGTAATGATTGAATAGCAGTTTGATTTGCCTTCCAAAACACGATTATAAGTAAGAATAGATATTCCCGGAGTATTTGTTGTGGCAGTGGATAAACTATTATTTAATAGGTGTGTTCGAGTAGTAATTTATCATGTTGTTGTCCGGATAAAACTAATCCTATCTACGCTACCATTGTCCGCTACATCGCAATCATCTTCATAAGAAGAGATCCAGTTTCCCTAGTAGTACCGTACTACGTACTTTAGCTTAACTTTCGCGACAAGTAAAATATTATTATAAAAATTGCAGAAAAAATAAAAAAATAAAAACTGATCAAATTTTACCAATAATGTTAGAGAACTGCTTTGGGGTGTTGTGCGCGGGAGTAAAAAAGAAAATGATCGGCCATGATTTTATTAGGATGTTTACATCACCTAGTGGTACCACTGCTTTGATGGTGGATCATTATCTAAACTAAACATCATTATTGACGTTTCTAAGGCATACATACAAAAAGAAAAGGAGCTACTACTTACTACCATCTTTGTTGGTAATATATAGTACTACTACTTACATTCCTGGTAACTAAATCATCCTCTATTGTTGATAGATTATTATGATAAAGACAACAATACCTACTACTAATAATAATAATAAGCGACAGCTTTATTTCCATCATCATCAACAACAACAAACAACCAGTAACGATCCAGCTCTCATCATTCTCCTTGTCAACACACAACAATGTGCTGAAGCGTTGTTGTCGTTACGTGCAGACTATGCAAGACAAGCAGTACAATTTCTATTACATGTGGGTGTTTGCCTCCGAAACAATTGACATCATCACGTCGAGCATTAAACCCCTGCTCTCAAGCTTTTCAGATCCGCACACATTTTTCCAATAGTAACCATTTCGCTTAGAGTAACTAATAAGGTGTATTTGCTGTTTCCTCCATTATTATTGGAAAAGCGATTGCCGTTTATTTCTCCATCATAGTTGTTAATGTGCGCTGTAGGAAATAATGTTCTTGTTATTCATCAAGCAGATTATGAAATGAACAATAGAGATGCGCTGCGGACAGTATTTGATAATATAATTCGAAGGGCGGGGCAAAAAAGAAGCAAGTAATAATAAACATACATATGGTATAATTTTGATGAATCATCCTTAGCTACCGACAAAGGACCCAAATCGTTATGCAGGCGGACTAGAGGAGAAGAAGAGAGGAGCGACATTGGCAAAGCGGCGGCGGTAGGTTGTCAATGATATCATCAAAATGCAAGATCATATGATGATAATATTTGGTGGCGTATAGGTAGCAAATGTGTACGAGATTTTTAGGAACTGAAGGTCATCTTAAACAACAACTCACCCTTACAAATGTCGTCGTCTCTCTTCTTACTTCATCCTTTGTTGTCCAGTGTTAGTGATAGATGCGATGACTATTATACCATCATAGAACCCGTAGGTCGCATGCATCATAGAGAATGTCCTGCTGGTGCATACTACAGCAGTTATCGGAGAGAGATTGCAAAGAGGAGACACCAGTTCTTCATGGGATGAGTTGTTTTGGATCTGGCAGTTTGATGTGATGATAACGTCTCATCATCCCAAAAGAAAGGTCATCAAAGGTCATTTTTTTTCTTGTCAGGGAGGCCGGATCTAGTTCAGTGAGAATTTGTTGACTCCTTTTTCGCTAGCTGTAGTAGGAGGATGGCTGCTGGTTGTGGAGCCGAAGCAATAATATTCGAACGACAAGGCGGCTTCGTTGGTCCCAATTATCATCCAGGAATGTCACGAAGGAGCGGGTTGGCAGTTAAGTTATGTTGTGATGTCATCTTTAGTTCCAAACTGCAAGTGTTGCGTGTTGCTGCTGCAGTTCAACTGTACCCCAAAGTCCATCGGGAATGGTCGAAGATATGCGGAAGACTTAGTTTTTTTATACTAAGATTGGTGGTAAAGGACGTAGCTATGACAACTTGCACCAATATGCATGAATCTGATGAGTACATATTCCGTAAATTGTCTTCTACTTCGTTGTCCTCGTCTTCGTCGTCGTCGTCTCCGAGTTCCTCTTCTTCCTTTTCTTTCTTCTTCGTCTTCTTACTCTTTAAACAAGCTAGTAACGACACCCCCTGCCGGTAGAGATATTATTATATACCAAACAGGATTTATTATGCCGAAACCAAACTTGAAACGTTTCGCCAACGACATCGTTATTGCACCGAACACGATTACTCTTACTGCTGACTTGACTGACTTGGCGCTTATTAATTATTGATTGATTGATTGCCATTGCTATTGTATCATGCGAAGTATTGTCGTATGTATAACGTATGACGAGATGAATGACCAATGCATTATCTTCCCGTCCGCTATTATCATCTTATTATGCGTTCGATAGCTGCTATTATTTATCACAGTTACCTTAGAAGCAATAGTAAATAGATATCATACTGCCGCATCAGCAATTGTTCTTCCTCTCAAAATAAAGTGACTGGTTCCTGCTATTACGCTGGTTAATAACTAATATGGCAAATTATTCTGGCAAGTTGAACACAGGAACAAGTGGATAACAGCTTAGCTGGTGTTGAAGTTGGCATCGAGCATATATAAAATCTTCTCTGATTTATTTATCTAGCATGTTCATGTCAATGATGTCTTTAGAATAACTTCGCTCGACATGACCTGATGAAACGATAAGGTGTTAGTGCCGATCACTAAGTGTCTCTTTTTTAGTGCATGACTAATTATACAGTGATGGAACGAAGGGTATACAACAGGATTGTAGTTCGTTTTCCACTCATCCGTCTTTCTAGCTGTAAACAAATTTTATATTCAACTGTCGTTCTTCTTTTGATCCTCATCAGTTCCATCCATATTTGCGGCTAAAAGGTCTGATCCTTTGCGTCTCTTCTCTTTTACAGAAGTTGTAGAAACAGAGGCAGAGTCCGACGATTTAGCCTCATTCTCACGCTTACTCTTCGGGACGTGATAGTGCGGGTGGCGGTTCTTCGGCGGCGCAAAGCTTCTAGTTTTGGGCTCAGCACTACCTTCCTCGCTCGATGTTGGAGAATGTCGACCTCTAGGAGGAGACCTAGAAGGAGGCGGAGATCGAGAACGCGGCGAAAGTTTCGTCGATCGCGGTGGAGATTTTGATCTATCGGATGCTTTTGCAGAAGTAGGACTTCGCTCAGAGGGTCTTTCAGACGATGGGATTGGAGACTGAGACCGTCCTGATGCTTTAGCAGGAATGGATTTATCCTTGGTACCGTCAGTTCCTTTTAGACTTTTCCTCTTCTCACGACTTGGATTTGCTTCACTCGTAACGCTTGAAACGGAAAGAGAGTCTTTAGAGTTCTTATCATCCTCGTCAGCATTTCCAGCCCCATCCGTCTTGCCGTGGTCATCAACAACGAGCTGGACGGTAATGAGCGACGACATCTGAACGGGAGGGGCATGGCCTCTATCTGCAGCGGAAGTGGGCGACCTTCTCTTGCTTCGCTTATTTGTAGAAGGTAGAATTTTGCGACCTGCGTCTGATTTTCCCTTGTTGCCTTGTCTGTCAGGGTCCTTGGGACCTGACATAGCCTCATAGTCGGGCTCTTCTGTTAGCGTCTTGGATGACGAAGACGTCGTGCCATCCTCGACAACAGTGTCTTTCAACGTAACTATAGCTGTCAATGCCAAGAGGAGAAAGCAATGAATGTAATTTAAATAAACTGCTAGGATTTTCGTTAAGGAGCACAGGGTGTGGAGGGGGCTTACCCGCACCATGTGCCGCGGTGGAGGCGGTCTTGGAGTTCCTTCGATACGCGTCAACTCTCTCTCCCAACCTCTCTTGCTCTTGCTCTTCTTCCGACTTTTCCTTCTTGAGCAGTCCACGGATAGACTTGGACGCACGAGATACAACCATGTTGATTGCTCCTTTATGGTTGGGTGTCGTAGAATGCGGTCTTCCTCCTCCTCCCACCGCTTGGGACTCATTAGCTTGTTCGCGAGAAGCCATCGAGTATGATCCATCTTTTGTTGATGGCGAGGCAAATGACGGGGCGTTTTCATTAATCGTTCCCTGAACTGCTATCTTTGCGACTCGCTTGGATGGAGGAGGTACAACTGGAGATATTTGCGGAAAATGTATTGTTAGTTACGGGCAAGAGACTTCGCCGTGCCACATTTGGTAGTTCGTTGCATACCGGTATGATCTCCTCTCAGTAAGTCCCTTAAAGTTCGGTGGATCTTGTTGATTTGTCCTTTGAAGCCACTTCTGGCTGGAGGTTCTGCCTTCACGGCCATCTGACGTGCTTTTCGTCGCTCTGCCAACGTCCCAGCAAGCGGATCTTCAATTGCCGACGTTGATTTCCGAATAAGTTGAATAAGATTTTTTCGTTGAACACGGTCCTGAAAAATGTCCAACACAAAACCAGCACGTATGAGTGCAGATAACAGGATTTTAGCATTGTGTTTTCCAAACTGAAATAAAGTTGCTTGCTATAAAAAGCTCTACCTTTAGAAACTCCTTTGCCGGTTTCTTCAAATGATTCAGTTCGATTTCCCGATTTGAAAGCGATTGCCAAAACTCTTCTCCTCCAATCTTCTTTCGAAGTCTTCTTTGGAAATAAAACGCAGGATACAAGAGGGACTGATGGTTCTTACAAAATTGCACGAACTCGTGCAGATCAAAACGACCCCTTCCGTTCAGGGTCTCCTTGCAAGCCAATTCCAAGTGTTCAAATATCTTTAGGGCCTGATCATTCTTTCGAAAGTTCCGGCCGTAAAT
>Ga0115844_100658_pt1 | contig 10222 bp, 7 predicted proteins | sample InSIn1gowninarea_FD_83858 | JGI IMG/M metagenome (GOLD analysis project Ga0115844, IMG submission 83858) | reverse complement strand
CGTTTGGGCGCCGAACAAGACGGGGGCGCGAGCGCACGGGCGGGCGCAGGCGCACAAGTGGGCGCGGGTTGCACGACAAGCGGGCGAGGGCTGCACGACAGGCGGGCGCGGCGACACGGAGGTGCGACATAAGAGCGACGAACGATGTGCGGAAAAATGACTAAGGCATAAGTGGATGCGACAAAGACTTATACCCTTTGTGCGTGGATAAACATATGGGCAAGGCCAACATATGGAGGGGCGCACACAAGGGTGTGTGAAGACCGTTTTGGGGGTCGGCTAGAGAGCCACCGCCCACACTACTCACACGCAGAAAAGCGTATATATAACCAAACGATGAGGTTCATTTGGCAAGAAGCAACTCACACTTGGAACTCGCATAAGCCAAGGGGTAAAAGTGCACAGATTTAAAAGGGAGTGCACATACCTCATGCGCATGTCTTGAGGGTGCACTTGGAGTATTACTTGGAGCCGGTTGTGAGTCGGGCAAGGTGTGCTCGGGTTTGTTCGGAAGTGCAGTTTTGGTGTAGGACTTGGCAAGGGGATTCTAGGTGGCTCGGGTGAGCACCGCCCTTCGTGCAAGAGGTGCACAAGATTGTAAAAGGCAGGGTTGCCTCTCATTGTAAAATTTGACTAAGTATGAGACTTGGTTCGGCCAAGACATGCTTGTACATTGTAAATTGATATTCTTAATATATTACCGGGCAGACTCATATTACAGGGAGTTGCCCCTCCCCTTTATACTGTTGCAATTGTTGTTGTCTTTTATAATTACTGTGGATAATGAATGAGTATGGGTGTTCATTGGTATAAAGGATAAATGCATGTTTACTTGGTTGCGAAACACAAACTAAGTAATGTTAAAGTGAAAGTAGGCGTAGTCCATGAATGTTAGTATTGGTGAAAAGAAAGCATTCGGTGGTGCTGCACCTTGCTACAAGCGGTTGGAAGACTACCGCAGGTGTAGGGGCGTGACAAGTGGTATCAGAGCAGGTCTGAAGACTTGGTGAAGTCTTGCAAGAAGCTGGGTGAAGCAAGTGTGTATACACTTGGAAGTTGATGACAGGGGATATTGAGGCTTGAACAGGTTCAGGTGTTGAAGCATTTGAAGGTGATTTCAAGACTCGGTTTTGAGCAGGGTTGCTCATGACATGGAGAAGGCTGGAAAGGCAGAGATGGTGGATGAGCCTACGACAGGTGAGTCCAGCCATAGAGCAGTTCAAGACCTTCGATACGAAATGTTGGAGCAAATGGGTCAATGGAGTTCTAATTGGATTTCGATGAAGGCTGAAAGCACGAAGATTCGTGAAAGCTGTTCGGAACTAAGAAGGGAACTCGAGAAACTCAGAAGCCAATGTGAAAGTACGGCAGACATGGAACTCAAGGAACTTGATGAGGGGATCCAACATAGTGGACTTGATCTTCAAGAGCTCTTTGATGAAAGAGCCCGGTTAAGGAAGGAAAGTGCAAGGGTGGAAAGCCGAAATCAAGCAAGTTGAGGAAGAGATAAGGAAGAAGCTTCTTGGTAAGAGGGTTGTTGTGATTGAGCAAGAGGAGCTTGACTACATTGACATGTTGGGGACTCACTACCGAGAGAATCCAGGGGATATTCGGAAGCTAAGTTCCATGAACTTGGTCAATGGACACTTGGTTGGTGCACTTGAGCAAAATGTGGTGGAAGGAAAGCTTGAAGCAAGTCAAGCTAGGCCAGGACCGAGTTGCCTAGAAGGGCCAAGCAAGGAGGTGAAGTACCTTAGGAGGAATGTCAAGAAGGAGCATGGACCTATTGACACTTCTGAGGCCGAATTCTTAAGGAAGGTTGCTGAGGTGAGACGCAAGACAAAGCCAACAGAAGGGAGTGATTCCTTGAAGCTATGTTTTGTGCAGGTGACCGTGAAGGGGAAGAAGTTTGCAGCTTTGGTTGATACAGGAGCTACTCATAGCTTCTTGAGTAGGAAAGCAACAAAGTCCTTTGGAAAGAAGACAAAAATGGAAAAGGAATGGAGTGCTTTCAAGGCAATCAACTCTACCATTAGAGAAGTTGATGGTGTGTTGAAGGACACTCAGGTAAAAGTAGGATCATGGTTTGGGAAGTTGGACTTGAGAGTTGTGGACATGGATGATCATTCTATGGTGTTGGGGCTGGATTTCATGGAGCTTGCACAAGCCATACCAATGGTGGACTGGGACATTCTCTTGATCACAGCTGAAGGAAATACCATGATGGTGCCTATGAATAGAAGGAGTTGCTTGGGGTATAGACCAAGAATGAATTCTATGATTATGTATCCCAAAGATCCAAATGTAAAGCATGAGGATGTGGAGCAGAGAGGACTCGGGAGTATGGTGCAAACAAAGGAGAAGAAGTTGGTGGACTTCATAGCAAAGGCTGGGAGGAAGAATGAGGGAAGTGAAAGGAAGACCTCACGAACATGGAGACACTTGATGGGAGCATCTTCTACTAATGATCTTCACAATGGAGTTGCAAATGAAGGGAGCCCGAGTGCTACTTTAAAGGCAGTGGTTGATGGGGATTATGGAGGTAGGGATCCTGCTGGGATAGTGGACTTCTGTAGGTATGCCATGGGCACATATGACTTCCAGCTGACAAAGGACAAGCTAGACGAGCTTGGGTGTACATGTGAAGAGATTGAGGCTGTGCATAGATACTTGAGGACACAGCATCAGTCTGACACATGGGTGGATGAGAGTCAGGGAGGAAACTTCCTGACCCTCCTTTCTCTATAAACAACCTTGGGGAAAGATTGGTGTGGAGGCCTTGGTAGGGAGGAACCACACCAACTTTGCAAGGAGCCTTGGAGGAGGCTTCTTCATGATGGAGTACAGACTTGGATGCAGATGGCTAGAGGTTGGGATGGAGTCTACATGGGCTAGGCATCATGGAAAACTAGAGTCATGGACATCAGGTTGGAGATTATATGAGCTAGTGGAGAGGTTGTACACTCTTGTGCAACAAGGCCATGGCTTGACATGTTGCAGATGAGATGGAGCATCCATGGACCTGAGCATGGGTTGATAGATTCTTGAATGAGTTCAAGATGTAGCAGAAGTCAGGAAAGACTATGGTGGCATAAGGATGTGCATTCTTATGGTTTGGGCGTATGGTTGGACTGATCACCTGACTAGTTCGAGTCATGAGGGGTACCAATGTGCAGAAATATGTTGGCATTAGTCGAGACATGGTAACACATATGTGTTGGCATCTGATGAGAGACTACATGGAGGAAGGAAACATGATGAGGACGACACAAAATGTTGCAGTGGAGATTGTGACAAAGGGGTCGGTAATCATGGATCGAGATGACATCTGATGGAGAGCATACCGTTGAGGTGCATACCTTGGTATGGTGAACTTGGTGGCTGTTGGTCACTAAGTCGAGGCATGATGGAGATGAGGCCCTACATATGTTGCAAGGATGTTTGCCTTATGTGGAGGAGTTAACATCATGGATAGTGATGATCTTGGTGGATGGCTACCGGAATGGTGTGTTGTCGAGGACGACAACGATTTCAGGTTGAGGAGGATGTAAGGCCTCCGGGCGTGAACGCGTTTGGGCATCGAACAAGATGGGTGCACGGGCGAGCGCGGGCGCACAAGTGGGCGCGAGCTACACGATGAGCGGGCGAGGGCTGCACGACGGGCGGGTGCTGCGACACGGAGGTGCGACATAAGAGCGACGAACGATGTGTGGAAAAATGACTAAGGCATAAGTGGATGCAACAAAGACTTATACCCTTTGTGCATGGATAAACATATGGGCAAGGCCGACATATGGAGGGGCGCACACAAGGGTGTGTGAAGACCGTTTTGGGGGTCGGCTGGAGAGCCACCGCCCACACTACCCACATGCAGAAAAGCGTATATATAACCAAACGATGAGGTTCATTTGGCAAGAAGCAACTCACACTTGGAACTCGTATAAGCCAAGGGGTAAAAGTGCGCAGATTTAAGAGGGAGTGCGCATACCTCATGCGCATGTCTTGAGGGTGCACTTGGAGTATTATTTGGAGCCGGTTGTGAGTCGGGCAAGGTGTACCTGGGTTCGTTCGGAAGTGCAGTTTTGGTGTAGGACTTGGCAAGGGTATTCTAGGTGGCTCGGGTGAGCACCGCCCTTCGTGCAAGAGGTGCACAAGATTGTAAAAGGCAGGGTTGCCTCTCATTGTAAAATTTGACTAAGTATGAGACTTGGTTCGGCCAAGACATACTTGTACGTTGTAAATTGATATTCTTAATATATTACCGGGCAGACTCATATTACAGGGAGTTTCCCCTCCCCTTTATACTGTTGCAATTGTTGTTGTCTTTTATAATTGCTGTGGATAATGAATGAGTATGGGTGTTCATTGGTATAAAGGATAAATGCATGTTTACTTGGTTGTGAAACACAAACTAAGTAATGTTAAAGTGAAAGTAGGCGTAATCCATGAATGTTAGTATTGGTGAAAAGAAAGCATTCGATGGTGCCGCACGTTGCTACAAGCGGTTGGAAGACTACCGCAGGTGTAGGGGCGTGACACCTACCCTCACATTATGACAAAGGATCAATAACGTAGAAAGGGTCATTCTTTCTAAGTTATGACAAAGGATCAATAACTAGAAAGAATGGCTTCAACCAATTGAGTTACGGATCAGAGCTTTGTTATATTACATTATAATCTTTTGCTTTCATTAATAAAATTATAAAAAATCAAAAATTTAAAATATAAATATCATATTAAAAAAATTTAAATAATAATAATTAATATTAGTAATTATGATATTATAAATAATTTATTTCACATTAACAATCATGATATTTTAAAATTTAATTAATAAATATATAATTTATATATATATATATATATATATGAATGAATGATAACTCAATATAATATTTTAAAACTATTTACATTTAATTAATAAATATATAAAAATTTAACACTTACTCTAATTTTTTTATAAGTTATATATAATTAATTGTGTGTATATTATTTTAAAAAAATAAATTATAAAAAATTATTAAATAATTATTAAAAATTAGTATAGATTTATTTTAATTCCATATTTTCCTAATATTAAAAACAACCAAATTTGTTGAGATGTAACTATTTTCTTAAATTTTATAAAAATGTATTTTGAGAAAATTAATACTGCTTAGTGAAATCCAAAATTAAAATAAATATATAGTAATAAAATATCTAATTTAAGAGATGAAAAGATCACATTTCACATTTTCACTGTCGAACTAAATTTTTATCAATATTGAAATTCAATCCTAAATATAGTATTATAAGTATACACTACCATATGTCCGGCTGGAACCCTAGTTATCGTTTGCCCTCTTTTTTCGTGTTGTTGTTCCCCTTCCACCATGATCCACATGCAGATCCGATTGCTTTGCCATCACCATCAGGGTGTCGCTCTTATCGGTTGTGTCTGTGTGCCTCTTTCGGAGGTTGTTGGTGGTGCTAAGCTGTCGCTTAGCCGGTTCTGAGTTTTCGGTTCTTGCTTGTGGGGCCCAATGTGGTTGCACTTTTGACTCTGTCGTTTTCATGCCACTCTCATTCTCCTCGTTTTGTTGGGGCCGACATGATGGTCTGGGCGGAGGTTTTGTTTCGTCGTGCTTCTGCTACCTCCTTTTTGGGACGAGGGTTTATCAGGTTCGTCTGCTGCCAGCGCCGTTTGTTGTTCCACAGCCGTTGTTCTAGGGGTTTTTCTCCGCTGACGTTTTTTGTAGGGTACTTTTTTTGGCCCTATAAGATGATATCAAGTTTTTGTTAGTCGGGATCAAATGTGTAATATTTGCTTGCTTGCTTCTCTGGCATTGTAATTTCTCTCTCTAATTTCTCTCTGAATGGAATGCGTTTTATGTTTTTTTACAGCTAAATAGAAGAAAAATCTTCGGACATTAAAAGCTCAGAAATTATGATTTTTTCACTTCATTAACATTTTTCAGAATTCGACAAAAAAACAGAAGTTTGAAATTTCACTTCCGTGAATGCGTTTTATGTTTTTCACAGCTAGATCGATGAAAAATCTTGAGACACTGAAGGCTCAGAAATTATTATTTTTTTTCCACTTCATTATCCCTTTCCAGAATTGACAAAACAGATGTTTAGAATTTTATTTGATTGGATGTGTCTAATGTCATAAACTATAACGTTTTCCATAATTTGACAAAACAGGGGTTTGAAACTTTATTTCACTGAAAGCATCTTACGTTTTCTTTACAGCTGGATCGATTAAAATCCTCTGACAATGAAGGCTCAGAAAATATGACTTTTTCCAAAATTCGGTAAAACAGCAAATTACAGCATTTCACTTCATGGAATTTTTTTTTCCCTTTTCAAGATTTCCTTTTGGCAGAATCTTAAATTGCAATATCGTGCAGCTTTAAAATTACAGAAGTTTTGGAGCAGATTACAAAGATGACATAACGTATGTAGATCACCGACTCACTGACTAAAGGAGGTTCGTTATGGTGCACTTTGGTTGCAACTTCCCACCAGCGGGCGGCAAAGGAATCACTATGAAGCCGTGGACAAGTTTCGTACAGCGCATTGAACATAATTGTACATTCTGGCAAACTTCAAATATTAAATAGATTTCTATTTAAATAGAGTGCAGTTTTGGTTTCGCAGAGCTTCAATGGAGTAAACAATTTATATAGTGAAAAATGTGTGGGTTTTAGTGAAAAAAAATGGAGACATAGGAATTATTTAGATAATTAAAAGTGGTGGGAAGTCAGACAAAAAATTTCCAAGAAATTTTGTAATAGCAGTGTTTGAATCATGTTTTTGATGGCTGAAATAGATTCAGCACCATCAAAAATCTCTAACGCCCCAAAATCTTGAAATTTGACCACTGTAACTTAGATTTACAAAAATCTCTACAGGGTTTTATCAAAATATTGCAGGAATTTCCATGATTTTCATGACAAAAAACAGTGTGGTTAGCCGATTGCTGAAAGAATATTTTATCACAGTTTAGGGTTTATGGACAATTTGTTAGGTAAACTTGACTTAGCATAGAGTCAAAGTTGACCAAGTTAAACAATGACGGTTTTGGGGCACATGGTATTGTGCACCCATAGTATTCTGCCCATGGTATTATATGTAATGGAGCTTATAAAAGGTTGGAAGTACTTCATTGTAATGCAAGATCTGGAGGTGAGCCGTGAAGGCTCACTTGGTCGGATTGGCTAGGGTTTTGACCAATGCTAATGAAATCTTATTAGGTTGGGTTTTTCCTCAAATTTGGGGTTTTCTCATATAAACATTTGTGTTTATGGTTGTTGCTGGGTATTTTTATATTTATTCCTCTCAATAATTATTTATGTTATGCAGTGACTTTCATAACACAATTTATGACCTGGAAATTTGACACACGATCAATGACAATGATAAACAGGGGATTTTAATCAATGTGCCAATATCTAATGCAGTAGTTAAGCCAAGGCAACAAATATGTGGCTTGTCAATAAGTATTAAATGAGATGGGCTCTTTATGCCCACCATTGGATAACTCCCCTGCCACAATCTAATTGGCTTGCTCATTTAATGTTTATTGGCAAAATGCTTATTTTCATAATTGGTTTTAGCGAAGCTTTTTGAAGTTAGTGGGTTTTTTCAGTCTAATTTTTCTAAAATCTATTAGGAATTTATTGAAATCACCAGTTTGATGCCCCTCACTATTAAAGTGTCCTAAGAATTTTTCAAATCAGAGAAAAAAAAACCAATTTAAATAATACAAATAAATTTTTACCTCAAAATTTTCAACCAACCATTAAAAATTCATAAATACAATTCCCCTATAAAATTTTAAAAATCTCACTAAAACAACTCCCCTATAAAATTTTAAAAATCTCACTAAAACAACTCCCTTATTTTGAGCAGACAGCTCTCCCTTATTTTGAGCAGACAGCTCCCTTACGAAGTTCAAAAAATCTCACTAAATACAACGCCCTTTATTTTGAGCGGGTTATGGTTTTGGGACCATATGCATATCTGAAATATTTCCCATCCGGCCACGTGGTCTTCAGACGTGACGGAATTGGGTGGGCCAATCAGATCTGTTTATAAAAGCTGTAGTGGGGTGATCCCATTGTAGTGTCCACCCAAATATTGGGCAGAGGAAACGCAACTGAGATGGAGATGGAGGAGCCGAGGAGGAGTCATGTGGTGGTATTCTCGACATTGGAGCAGGGCCACCTTATCCCTGCCTTCCAAACCACTCTTCATCTCGCACACAGAGGCGTCGCTGTCACCTTCGTCACAACTCCTCTCAACGCAACCGCTCTTGCTTCCAGACTGCCCCGCCCCCAATCTCCTCTCCTCCTGCGCTTCCATCACTTGTCGCTCCCACCCTTTGACGGCCTCCCGCCGGATCAAGAAAGCTGCCACACCCTCAACCCAAAACACTTTGACAACCTCTATCTCGCCACGGAACAGCTCCAACCACAATTTGAAGGCCTTCTGCGGAGCCTAGCGGTAAACGCCGACGAAGATTGGATGAAACCGACCTGTGTGATTGGCGACATGTTCACCGGATGGGTGCAAGAATCCGCTATGAAGATGGGCATTCCCGGCTTCACGTTTTACACTTCCCCGGCCTACGGGACTCTGCTTTACAATTCCCTTTGGCTTCATCTGCCCCACCTCGATAACCAATACGACACCGTTACTCTCCCCGACGCACCCACCTTCTTGACTCTGAATCGATCGGATTTGACTCCCAGCTTGCTGAAGGCCACTAGATCTAGTCCATGGCACCTGTTTGTGAGCCGGCAGGTGAACAAAAACAGGCACACTCGAGGATACATCGTAAATACGTTTTTGGAGTTGGAGCCAGAGATTATCGAATACATGGAGACAAGTACGGGGAAGACCGTCTGGACCGTTGGCCCCGTTTTACCTTACGATTACATCGCGGGATCCTCTGCTACAACCCCTCTGAATCGAGGGGAAGCATCGATCTCGGAATGGCTGAACCAGCAAGCGCCGGGTTCTGTCGTCTATGTTTCGTTCGGGAGCAGGAATTTTCTGTCCGCTGCCCAGATTCGAGAACTCGCATTTGGTCTACAAGGTAGCGGGAAATCCTTCATATGGGTTCTGCGTACTCCGCCGGAAACCGAGAACGAGAGGGGCTCCTCGCAGTCGCTGCTTCCGGAAGGATTCGAACGCGATACCTCCGGGCGAGGCCTGGTGATCAGAGGATGGGCGCCGCAGCTGCTCATCCTGTCTCATCCTTCCACGGGTGCTTTCATCAGCCACTGCGGGTGGAATTCCATGGTGGAGAGCGTGAGCAGAGGGATACCCATCATCTGTTGGCCCATGGCGGGTGAGCAGTTCCTTAATGCCAAGTGGTTCATCGAACAGCTCCGAGTTGCCGTGCGAGCACGGCGGGGAGACGGTGGTGTGGTCCCAAGAGAAGAGGTGGAGAGGGTTGTGAGGGTCGTCCTGGAGAATGAAGGGGATCATGATCTCAGAGGCAGAGTCCAACATCTGGCTCAAGTCGCTCGGGCAGCCGTGGTCGATGGCGGGTCGTCTGCTAGAAACTGGGATTCCCTTGTGAAGCACTTCTCTTTTCTCCAGACTTCATCAAATGAATCCACTCGCATACATTCACCTTCACAAGAATCATGATGGATGGTAAACATTATTAACCAGATAGAAACGTGATCGTCGGCTTGCAGGCACCGCACATACTCATCTTCATCATGCTCTCCTGGAAACTAGAATGGATAGCAGACTTTATTGACCAGGCAAACGTCATCATTGGCGGGCAGGAACTGTTTGGTGCAGAATATTAATGAAAAGGTAGAGCCATAAAATCGCATGAAGTCCAGAGCAGGGGTGGAATCGCCCAGAACCATAATGGAGAGACTGAATTATAGAAAATTGTATGTTTCCAATCCTGTTCAATAAACTAATGATAGTGCTCTTGTCTGGTGTATGCATGCTTTCACTTAGTGATTACCATTGATGTTACGGTGTTTTTTTTTGGTGTTTAAAGTTTCATTCAGAAGTACACATTTATATCTTCCCTCTTCATTAGTGCTATTAATGGTTAAATTTTTTTGTTTATAGTATTCGATTTTTAGTTAAATTTTTTGAACTTCGTAAGGGAGCTGTCTGCTCAAAATAAGGGAGAGCTGTCTGCTCAAAATAAGGGAGTTGTTTTAGTGAGATTTTTAAAATTTTATAGGGGAGTTGTTTTAGT
>Ga0115844_100655_pt1 | contig 10233 bp, 4 predicted proteins | sample InSIn1gowninarea_FD_83858 | JGI IMG/M metagenome (GOLD analysis project Ga0115844, IMG submission 83858) | reverse complement strand
AAATTCTCACCCTCACCCTCTCAAACGAAAACAAAAATTAGTGTGTACCTGAAGATGGATCGAGTAGGTCCGAAACCGGTCGTACTCTACAAAAATTAAAGTGAGTTTCACAATTATTTTTATTTAATTTTTTAGTGCATAAAAATGGCTCACAAAATTTCAACCGCGATAATTGATCAGTTAAAAACCGCAAGTCTAGCGGATCAGTTGAATTTATATGTGAAGTTTAGATACAAAGTGAAAAAAGTACAGCAAAATATTTGGTTCAACAAACAGTGTTTAAAGTGCAAAGTGTTTCCTAAATACGTACAAATTCAGTGCAAAACCAATTCCAATTCCTCCGCAATAGCCGTTAAAAAAGCCAAAACCACCTGGATTAGACAAGAGATAAAGAATGGGTATAGAAACTTAGACTGTTATTTTATGAAGTTAAAAGTCCTTCACAGTGCCTTAACAAAAAGCCTACATCCCGTTGAATTCGATACTTTTGATAACGATTTGAGAAACAGAGTCAGAGATTTCAACCAGACCAAGTTCGAAAAACAAAAATCCAAGTTATCTTCCTTAACAAAAAACTCCTGTAACCACAACAATGAAAAATACACATTACCATCAAATCCTCCCAAATTTCATGACAGAATAATCAACCTTTCAAACATCACACTCACAACAAATGAAACAAACCTGTTAAACAAAGGCTTTAAATACAATCCCAATAACACTCCTTCCATAAAAGATATACAAGACCTTATAGTAGACACCGAAGTTGCCATCGATAAAATTCATAAATCTGACCACATGAAACACATTTGCACCAATATAATAAATAAATCTCTAAACCAGAATAGATATCACTCAGCCAACAATGAACAAAAAACCATGAACATCCTAAAACAAAAACTTAAAACAAACCAAACAACCATGGTAAAAGCTGATAAGGGAAATACAATAGTGCTCATCGATTCGGTCGATTATAAAAACAAAGTTTTGTCCTTCTTAAACGAAGGCAAATTCAATCAAGTCAAGCAAGACCCCACCAAAATATACCAGTCCGCAGTCCGCAAAGCCATTAATAATTCCCCTCTGATTTCACGTCCTCACACATACATCAATATGAACCCTAAAGCCCCCCAGTTGTATGGCCTTTTAAAAATTCATAAAATAGGTACTCCTATCCGCCCAGTAGTATCCTACAACCCCGCTCCCAACAAATTACTAGCCGCCAAAGTCAATAGTTTGTTCCGCCAACATGTAAACTTTAATCCACAATACACCATCAAAAATTCATCAGACTTAATCAACAAAATAAAAAACGTCCATGTTCCTCCATCATCAAAAATAGTTTCATTCGATGTTGTCAATTTATTTCCCAGTATACCTATTAACGATGCATCCACAGAAATTCACAAACTTATAGATAACTCAAAAACCCTCCAGGCTATCGAAAAACAAGACCTGAAACATCTTTTTGACATCTGCCTAAACCAAAATTATTTTAAATTCCAAGAAAACATATTCATACAAAAGGAAGGTCTAACAATGGGTTCACCGTTATCACCCTTAGTTGCAGATATATTCATGAACAGCCTAGAAACATCCGTCCTCACCCAAAAACAATTTCCTATAATTTATTGGTACAGATATGTAGATGATATCATTTGCTGCTTCAATGGTTCAGATCGACAACTACAAAATTTTCTAAAACATTTAAACACCCTCCACCCCTCTATAAAATTTACCATAGAAACTGAAAAAGACCAATCTTTAAACTTCCTTGACTTAAAAATTTCCAGAATCCAAAACAAACTAGCCTTTTCCATTTTCAGAAAACCCACATACACTGATACTACCATCCACAATTCATCTTTTCATCCAGTATCTCATAAACTAGCCGCGTATCACTCCCTTGTTCATAGACTTCTTACCATACCCCTCAGCCCATCAGATTATAAAACAGAAGTTACCGCAATAAAAACTATCGCACAAAACAATGGTTACTCCCCTAATCTCATTAACAAGATGATTCATAAAAAACAAAAACAACTAATAACCAACATGATATACCCTAATATTAAAGACACACACAACAAAAAGTTTGTTTCTATTCCTTACATAGGCAATCTTTCACAAAAAATAGCCAAACTCATAAAAACAGATAACACACAAATTTCATTCCATACATTACACAATACAGGAAAAACACTAATTAACACAAAAACACCCATTCCAGAAGATGAAAAATGTGGTATATACAAACTCAAATGTGACGATTGTAACACTGTTTACATAGGTCAAACGGGGAGATCGTTAAAACAAAGAACCACTGAACACCTAAGAGCCCAAAAAACCCAGGACCATTCGTCAAATTTCGCCGACCATCTTCTGGAATGTGGACACAACTTCACCGGCAAAGCTACACTCTTACACCAACATCACAAAAGTCACAAATTAAACATACTAGAAACACTTGAAATCACACGACATAACACTCACAATACAAACGTAATCATCTGCAATAGTCAAATTCCTACCCCTAGTCCGCTCCTGAACCAAATTCTCACCCTCACCCTCTCAAACAAAAACAAAAATCAGTGTGTACCTGAAGATGGATCGAGTAGGTCCGAAACCGGTCGTACTCTACAGAATTAAAGTGAGTTTCACAATTTTTATTTAATAATTTTTTAGTGCATAAAAAATGGCTCACAAAATTTCAACCGCGATAATTGATCAGAAATTAATTGTAATGAAACGAATGATTTTGATGTTAATTTAAGTAAACTGAAGTCTATGTACTCGAATTGTTTTTCTAAAAAAGTCGGAACAATGAAAGAACCTTATCATATTACATTGATGGAAAATAGTAAACCTTATTCAATAACTGTTCCTCGACGTATAGCTTTGCCATTGCGTGACAAAGTAAAAATAGAACTGGAGAGAATGGTGAATGAAGGTATTATTGAGAGAATCAGTGAACCAACAGACTGGTGTGCTGGTATTGTAGTAGTGCCGAAGAAAGACAACACAGTCAGAATATGTGTTGATTTGACAGAGTTAAATAAATGTGTCAAGAGAGAACGACATCAAATGCCATCAACTGATGAACTGCTCGGTCAACTGTCAAACGCAAAATTTTTCTCCAAATTAGATGCTGTATCTGGTTTTTGGCACTGTAAACTGACTGAAGAATCAGCTAAATTGACTACGTTTTTAACTCCTTTCGGCCGATTTTTTTTCAAAAGACTTCCCTTCGGGATAACATCAGCACCAGAGTTATATCAACGTAAAATGTCATCAATGTTAGAAGGACTAGAAGGTGTTATATGTTTAATAGACGATGTGTTGATTTATGGATCAACAATAGAAGAACATAATGAGAGGCTGGAAAAAGTATTAAAGAATCTAAACGAAGGTGGTGTAACGTTAAATGAACAAAAATGTGAATTTCTGAAAACAAAATTAAAATTTTTAGGACATGAAATATCCAGCGATGGAATATCAGCTGACAAAAGTAAAATAACAGCTGTACTTAATTTAAAACCACCACAAAATTTAAAAGAATTAAGAAGTTTTTTTGGCATGATAAATTATATGAGAAAATTTTTACCAAATTTTAGTTCATTATCAAAACCGATCAATGATTTACTAAGTACGAAGAATGAATGGCGCTGGGACGAAGTACATGACGAATGTTTTAATAATTTAAAAAAATTAATTTCATCTCCTCCTGTTTTGTCCTTGTATGATTACAATAAATTATCCAGAGTGTCTGCTGACAGTTCAAGTTATGGTATCGGTGGTGTGTTGGAGCAGTTGCAAGAGTCTGGGGATTGGAGACCTGTTGCATATACATCAAGAACTTTGACTGAAACTGAAAAGAGATATGCACAGATTGAGAAAGAAGCTCTGGCACTCACTTGGGTATGTGAACGTTTCAACGATTATGTGTTAGGTGTTGAATTCACTTTAAGAACTGATCACAAACCTCTTGTCGAGTTACTTGGAAAGAAACCAATTTATGATCTGACGGCAAGGTTACAAAGATTTAGAATGAGATTGATGAAATATAAATTTAATATTGTTCACATCCCAGGTAAAGAATTTTTTATACCAGACAATTTATCGAGAGATCCTATGGCAAATACAGAACCAGACACAGATATACTTGAGGAAGAACAGTTATTTTTGAATTCCATCATAGGTAAAATTCCAGCTAAGCCACAGTATTTAGTAAACGTATTAACGAAACAAAAAGAAGATCCAGTATGTGAGAAGTTAAAAGAATACATAACAAATGGATGGCCAGAGAAGAAAACATTATCATCACATTTGTTAACATACTGGAGAGTTAAAGATGAACTGACGTTACAAAATGAAATGTTATTGAAAGGTGAAAGACTAATTATACCAAGAGTAAGTCGACGGGATACAATAGAGAAAATTCATCAAGGACATTTGGGAATAGTAAAATGTTTGAGAAGAGCCCGAGAATCTGTATGGTGGCCAGGAATAAATCAAGAAATCAAAGATTTTGTTTTGAACTGTCAACAATGTAAAATTCATAAAGAAAACAAAGTTGAACCACTAATAACATCTGAGTTTCCTGAAAGACCGTGGCAGAAAATTGGAGCTGATTTCATGTACAAGAACAAAAAACAATATCTAGTAATACAAGATTATTATTCTCGGTTCATTTTCTGTTATCCGATGAAAACTACAACAGCCAGAGTTGTGACTGATGTATTCAGGCAGTTATTTGCTGTTCATGGAATACCTGACATCGTTAGAACAGATGGTGGTCCTCCTTTCCAGTCGTTTGATTTCAAGAACTTTTGTAATTTGTACAACATAAAACATATAACGAGCAGTCCCTTGTACAGTCAAAGTAATGGATTTATAGAGTCGGGCGTGAAGACTGCTAAAGCACTACTGGACGAAGAGGACTCAACTTTAGCTTTCATGAACTACAGAGCGACACCACTGGAAAATGGGTTTTCACCAGCTCAGTTACTGTTTTCAAGAAATATAAGAACTCTCGTGCCAGTAATTTCAAGAAAATTAAGTCCATATATTCCTCAAAAAGAAAATTTGATAGAGAAAGAAGAACAGGTACGTGAACGACAGAAGAAGTTTTATAATAAAAGACATAGAGTTGAAGATCTCACACAGTTAAAAGAAGGAACAAGAGTTTGGATAAAAGATGTGGAGAAATTCGCGATAGTTATACAAGAAACTACAGAACCAAGATCATATCTCGTAAGAACGGAGAAAGAAGAACAGTTGTTGAGAAGAAACCGGCGATTCTTGGTTGAAGTGTGAAGAAAGAAGATTTTTGTTAATTTTACTTATTTAAAAATTTTGTTTGTAAACATTTATTTTATTTTGTATTATTGAATGATTGGCTTGTGTGAATGGCGGCTTTGTTTGTGTGAAGAGAGGATGTGTTATTGGCTTGTTGGAGTGTTGGCTTTGAGGGTTTTTTGGGAAAAAGAAAAAAAAAAGGAATTTGGGAGGAAAAATAAAATAAACAAATTCAGAAAGATATTTTTATTGAAATATTACAATTCCAGATTCTGAAAAAAAAAAACACAAAAAATCTTTCACGATTTTTATCCACAAGGAAACATAGAACAAGAAATCATACAGAGAATACAAGCAGGTAGAAGCTGTGTGGGAGCTTTACATACAATCTTGAGATCCAAACTACTATCACGAAAGGCCAACGTGAGGATCTATCAGACAATAATAAGACCAATAGTATGTCATGCAAGTGAAACGTGGACCATGACAAAAGATCCGAAACTAGACTGTTAACATTTGAGAATAAGATCTTTGGACCGGTGAGGGAAAATGATGAGTGGATGATCAGGAAGAACAGAGAACTACGACAACTATACACAACAGCTACAGACAACACAGCGTGTGTGAAGACAAGAAGACTGAGGTGGTATGGTCATGTTAGATGAAGAAATGAGGAGACGGTGATGAAAGCAGTAATGGAGGGAAGAATGGAAGGAACAAGACTGCTGGGCAGGCTGAGGAGCAGGTGGCAAGACAACATCAAGAAAGACATGCAGAGACTAGGTCTGAGGAATTAAGATGCTGAAGAGAGGCAGGTGTGGAGAGAGGCCAAGGACCGGTTACGGTTTGTGTGGCCGCCTTAAGTACCAGTAAGTAAGTAAGTAAGGAAACGAAAGCTGTATGTTCACTGGATCATAGTGAACTTGCCAGTAAATCCTCAACTGAATGACAACAAACGTAACAAAACCAGTTCGTTTGTTTATTTAAAAAGAGTTCAACATTTCTTGTGTCACAATGAATAAGAAGAGGCTCTACAGCCACAAGAATACTAAAACAATGTTGAAAGAAGAATATAGACAACAATAGACAAGTGAGGTAAAACTTAAGTGAAAATAGTCAGAGAATATAAACAAGTTGTAGCAAGACACGGATGGAAATGTAATTAGTAGTTCGGGGAAGATTTAGGGGATGAAGAGTGTGAAGAATAGTCGAAGACGAAGGGGGTGGAAGATTTTAACAAATCATGATTATCTTCTGACTGCAAATGTATGAGAAATTGTAATGGAGATTATAAAACGACCGTTGGAAATGGATGTCGAAGGTTTTCGAACTGTTTGTAAGCACTGAAAGTAGTCTGATATTGACGATGAGGACCTGAAGTTAACAGGAATCAGGGACCGAAGCTGGAGTAGTGCTCTCACTCACTTAACAATAGTTCAGACTGGTCACGCATGCGCAGAACTGGTCAAGTACATTATCCTCTGGTTTTATAAAGTTTTCTCTCTCTGACGGACAATGCAACAGGTTATGGGGGAATTTTTATTTAGTGCCCTTGCATGAATAAAAGGTATAACTCTTCCGTATTGGAAAGTCCTACTCCCAAAAGGTTTTACCTGGTTTTTGTATTATTCACTTCTTTGCTCACTGATCTAAAATCTTGAATAAGAAATAAGAGGTCTAACAAAGTAGATAAAAAATGCATCTTTAGTTGTTGTCAAATGTCTGGTCTGAAAGCTGCAAAATAGCAAGTCACGTTATGTTGAATGAGACATTATCGACAGGAAAGAAGATTGAAGACATTTGATACAATCGTGATGAAATATTTTCTGGATAATGTTGAGGAAATAACGGAGTTTCATTTCATCATGAGAGGAAGTAGTATAGGCCTAAGTGGCATTGAGGAAACATTTAGGCTTGTAATCGTGAAGTTAATTCAATTATAACACAAGCTAGAAGATTGATGATCAGTTAACTTATGAATGGATGAGTTGATTGATGAAAATTTTATTCTCTTGGGACATTAAAAAACTACAAAGAACAGAAGGTTTTTTGCTACGATCTAATTATCTAAACACGAGCCGAAACGTGTTTGTTCGCGCCTTGCAGACTCTAACTTTGAGGATATGGGTCCGTCTTTGGGGTTGGGGCACTCTGGGGATTTGTTTGGTGGCTAAAAAACTTTGGAGCCCCCTTTGACACCTTTTGGGGTAGAATTTCGGAACACCGCTTCTTATTGCATGCCTAGGGTTTAATTGGGACCTACTGTTGAATTTTCATGGAGATTGGTCGAGGGGTTTGGACTGTGCGTTGTCTGCCAGTGAGTGAGTGAGGACTTAAGATAGATTATAGAAACTTTTGATTTGGGCTTCTCTTGGTGGAATCTCTCACAATTTTGCACTCTTCGTAACCTATAGGGTAGATATAAACCTGGCATATGGACATAAGTATATGTCATCAAATAATGGTGGACTATTTTGGTTTTAAATTGCTCAATTATTACTTTGCTCCAGTAAAATGGATGCATTTCGAATTCGAATTCTTCCAACAAAACTCTTGAGCGCCTCAAGCGGCGAACAAAGAGAACTAGTGTATGGCTTACTTTCATAACATTATATCTTGACATAAATTTGTAAATGTAAAAAGAAAAAATTAAATTTCCTGCGATGTTGTATGACCTGCTGATCTTCCTCCAAGTATAAATTCATTTCCTTAACATTTTCCACTTATTTTCAATTTATTTCTAAAAAAGGCGTTTTTTTTTTCAAATCTCCAACTTCAAAGATCTTAACAAAAATATCTGAATATTTATAAAGAACGGCGAAGGAAAAGCTTCAACTTTTTTTTTTTTACTTTTGATGTGAGAAAATTTTGATGGACCCATCTAAACATTTAAAAACATAAACAAGCCGCCTATGTTTAACTAACGAACAGAGTACATTTATTTGACTGCCAAAGGTTCCATTAGCGAGATTACAATTCCACTAAGATTATCCATCGCAGTTTGATAGTTGTTCGTTTTTCTGCCCGGCTTATTAAGTTAAGAAGGGACGGATGGGGGGAGGGGAGTGGAGCTGGAGGGAGCAGGGAGTGGGGTGGGGGGTAAGGAAAAGCCATGTTTTATTACCCATACGGAAATTGATAGTTGGCAGGCACTTTGGGTATTTTTTCCAATACGATTTTCTCATGTTTACAAATTTATTTTGTTGTTTTTTTTTTATTAAAATTTTTCTTTACATTTTGCCGCATTACTTTCTTTGCGATTTATATTTTGCTGGTGTCTTTCCACTTTTCTTAATTTACTTAATGTTTTGTAAGATTCTTTCATTTTCGATATTCAAATGTCGCAACTTTACTTTTTACGGTGTCTGGATCTAGAACGTGGCACACTGGCTCCACTTCTACCCGCGGTGGTCTGGTCTTTTTTTTCTGCACCTTTAAAACGGTCCATCAAGTTTCCATCAACTTATTCTAATTTTAGAGTAAAAATGCCAAGTTCAGTAGGGACTATCATTTATAAAACATCTGAAATCAGAAATTCAGATCAGTGAAGAAACACGAACTTTACAACGAAAATACTTGGGTGGATAATAACTAATGTTACGTCCAAGGGAATCCATAACACAAAAACAAACCCCAAAATATAGAAAGAAAATAACAAAGTCCAAGAAAAAACTGAAAGATGCTCAAAAGGAAATAAGGATATAAATTTTCCGAAAATGTCCTCGGAAAAACAAAAAAAAAAAAAAAGTTTATTGAAGAGTGAAAATTGAATTGATTCTGTGTTTGAAGTGGTCGCTAGGGGCACTATTTGATGTTATAGAGATCACTTGACCGTTATTATAACAATACTCATACTTAACTTATATCAAAGGTTACTCTTCTTAACAAGTGTCCAAGTTAATTTTTATTTCCCTCTATGATTTCTGTGTTATTTCCATCGTAAAAAATGTCAAGGACATGTTTGTTATAGGGTGTTCGATGGTGTTTAGGTACAGGATGACTAAAAAATTTCCAATATAAATAATAATATTCGGAGTATCGAATGTTATGAAAATAGTAGATATAAGCCTTTTCTAAAAAATTGATGAATAGTAGGATTATTGTTATTTGTGCAGAACTCAAAGAAACCTGAGTCATACTTGAGAAATACTTGTTCCTAGAGGAACTAGGAAAAATTATAAAAGCTGTTTTTTTATAGGTACTCATACATTACTATATTCACTTTTTTTTTATGTTCACTTCTGCCAGTAGTGCTCCTATCTGTTTAACCCGTCCAAATAGTATCTGGGGAAAAAAAGGTTTTTGCTTTTTTCGGAGCCAGTCGTCCCTTTGTTTTTCACTCTTTTCACTGAATTTTTGTTTCCGAGGTATATTGGTGTATCCAACTTCATCTAAAGTAATTAATCAACACTACAGTTTAGATTTATTGCGCAGGCGTATTTTTTTTTGAAGACAAACATTTAATCTCAGCTATAAGACTCAATTTTTACACTTTTACACTCAAACGACTGTCAACTAAAAACTGAGAGTTCAAAATGGCCGGAACTTTGATGGTAAACTAACAAAAAGATGCACAATTTCTGTTCAAAAATTTTTATTGACGAAGGCTGCCATCTTTTCATTGAGGTCGGAAGCTTTTCAGACCACCCTTCGAAGTCTATCAGGAATTTTTAAATCACCAAAGTTAATCAGTAGCATGTGCTGATATTAATGGGACTAACAGAACTTAATTTTTCAATAAAAAAAAAAATAATAAAATAGGAGAACAGAAATGGAGTTAGTTATGTGTGTATGAGCTGGTACCAAGTGTTATTGATATGATGTATTACATATACTAAAGGGAGTGTTGAAAAAAAAAACGCCTTTTTTAGAAATAAATTGAAAATAAGTGGAAAATGTTAAGGAAATGAATTTATACTTGGAGGAAGATCAGCA
>Ga0115844_100654_pt1 | contig 10245 bp, 5 predicted proteins | sample InSIn1gowninarea_FD_83858 | JGI IMG/M metagenome (GOLD analysis project Ga0115844, IMG submission 83858) | reverse complement strand
ATCAAGCCTTTTCTCTAAATCAATCGGAGCGTTTTCAACTGCAACTTCAGTGCTATCCCTATCTACTAAAGTATTCTCCACCCATTCCAATTGATTTACATATTTCTCTATCTTAGGGATTCAGTGGTGAATGTAGGAAGCCATCTTGTTTTTATTTCTTCTGTTGCAGATGAAGTCATAGGGGTCATATCTCCACATGAAGCTTTGTTTTAGTTTGAGTCTCTAAAGTATCTCTTCTACTTCTCTTCCAGATTCTCTGCTATTGCATACAAAGGGGCCTAGATGATCTTTGATTCTGAGTTGGGCCTTATTCTTGGCCTTAATAAAATGTACCTCATCTGAGTTGATTATTTGTCTGTAGTACTCCAGATTAAATAACCTCATTGGGAGGTATCTGGGTAGTTTTTATGAGGCCAAGTCATATCCATAGATCCTAATTTCCGTGTGATTTTGGTACAAGTACCAAACTCCCATTTTGTGTTGTTTTGACAGCTGCAGGATCCCCCTAATATCTGAACTGATTCTTGGAGGAGGACTTCCTAGCAGCATGGTCACTACTAGATGTACAAAATGATCAATGAAATATGTGTATGGATAAGGGGAATCATACTTATGTGTCAAAGGAGTCCATCAAATGACTGACCTAGGATGACCTTTAGTGTCAAGATTTTAGAGAGTGAATGGGAACTTATCAGTTTGGTAGTACAAGAAAAGGTGGTACAAAACTGAAGAATACTTAAACACTCTTTCATTACTCATTCTTATAAATTGTTCATGCATCCTATCAGCTATGTACTTGGCATAATCATACATGACAGCAGGGGGATGTCTTTGAGTAAAAATGGACATGAAGGATAAGATGATTTTGTCTATGTATTCAATGATTGTATAGCCTAAGATACTAGATATCATTGACACAATGTCTTGGAAAAACTGAGAAAATATGGTATACATATATGGGGGAGGTTCTTGTGGGGTATGTTTCTCTTCTACAATAAAAGTTTGGAACATTTGAGCAACCTTGGCAGTGGTAAGCTTCGGAAATTTGTCTAGTAGGTCTCCAATTGAAATATCGGTTAATTTCTGCCTTGGTTGTAGTTGCAACATTTCATTGATTGACTCGGCAGTGATGGTGAAAAGTATGGTGTGGCCAAGGGACATCACTGCTCTTTGACTGGGAATGTAGTTTTCATGGAAATAATGGACAATCTCTGGAAAGATGTGCACCTCAAGGAATTGGTATTTGGGAAAATTAGATTCCCACTGACCTATTTTATCAACTTGGTTGAGGTATTGGTCTTTGTATTGGCAGTACAGTTTTAAAGGGGATTCATAGACAGAGGTGTCCTTGATTTGGAAGCCTTTGTTAGCGAGAGGAAGATGGTCCAGGTCCAGGTGAGGAGTGGTAATTGGCCTGACATCCAAGGCAATTAGGGAAACCATTCTTATTTCTTGTGGATTTAAGAATGGGGGAAAGTAAATTTTTAGTCTGAAGTAATGGGGGTCAATTCCAGGTGGGTTTTATGTTATTAAAGTTCGCTTTAATTTCAATTAAGAAAGATTTAGAGATTGGTTTGGAAATTAATGAGGTTTTCAATGGATTCTGGCTTAAATACCTGGAATTGATGAAAACGGGGTGTGAACTAGGTAAATGACAATTATAAATGGTTGAAAAGGCTGCAACTAGGCTAGAAGGAAATCCAGGAGCTTTTCGTGTCTTCAGAGTATAGGTGTACATGGGTTGACGAAATTTCAACATTCACAGGCGCATCCATGGAAAATTATAGTTAAAATGATAAAAACAATGATTAGGGGTTTTTTTAGATTTATGCACAAAAAGTCAATTTGGTGGGTATCGGTGAATAGTCACTATTTGTCATGTAGCAGGATGAACAGTGATAGTTTTGGTGGGTAGCGGGTTGGCGATAGGTGGTTTACTTCGCACAGCCTTTGGGGGCTTGGAGGTATTGGGGGGGAGGCCGCCTAATTCCACTCATCGAACGCCACATTTCCTTGAGGGCCTGATGGAAAACAAACCATTTCGGGCAGGTATTATTCAGATTTTGGGCCCTTTTGAAATCAACGTGGGTCATCGGATGGGGAGGGGGGAGATCGTGTGGTGATCGGGCACATGAAGGGTAATGGAGGGGCCCGATAGGTATTTAATCACAGTGGTTTTAGTTTAATGATGGGTTAAGGCAAGGATTAAAGTATCAGAGGAGATTTGATTGGTTAATGGGTTGAATTTAATTAATCATAGATCGATGAATTATGTCATTTGTCAAGGTTGGATAATATAAAGTTTATATTTCAAACTTAGGGGTAGGGATATTAATATTAAAGGGGTTTAATAAAATATACGGGAAAAGGGATTTTTTTTTGAATTTACATATAAATAATGTTAAAAATTAATATGAAAATTGTAGGAGATGGATTGCGCTAAGCATAATGTGTTTTTGTAATTCATTGTTTTTACATAAAACATTATAACTTAGGCTAAGTGCATTTTTGTAGGTTTTTCATAAAAATGGGTATCCATGGGGGTGATTGCTTTTCCTTAGGAAAATGATGTTTTAACCTTAAGAAAAGGGATTTATTAGGGGAAAATGAATGAATTGAAGGGAGTGAATGTTTATGAGGGGATTTTAGTACTTAAGATCTATGATTCATTGGGCTAAGGGTCCGGTCCCTCTAGAAGTTAGAGAAATTCTCTGAGCCTCTTTGACTTAAGATTTTGGGTACTTTAAACTTATTGTGGGAAATTAGTTAAGTAAAGGGTGAAATGTGTGAGGGGAAATTAGTTAATTTGACTATGTGAGTTTATGCCAGTCCAATTTCTCATTCATACTTAGAACTCTCATGATGAGGGTGATCAATATCCTTTTATCTAATAATCATCATAAATTTGCAACCTTTCTTCTACTTACCCATCTTCTCATCCTACCATTTTTTCTTCTCTTTATTAGGGTGCGTTTAAGCTAGCGAACCCTTATCAAATATTTTCTTTTCTTTACAATGGTAATCTAGCTGAATCTAACCTTATTACATCCAAGGGCTCAGATTAAGTAGTTGAGCTCCTTTTTATTTACTCTACCTAATCTACTTATCTGCCAAGATTACACTGTTTGGTCAGATTTTTATTCTCTATCTATAAACATGAAATAGCCAAGTTTAAACATTTTGACTATCATGAATTGTGGCATAGGTTACAAACTGCACATAATCATTTATTCTGCATAAAAAGAAAATAGTAGTGGCATTTTGACTAGCACACTTTCATGGTCTTTCACTTTCTCAGGGTTCATATCTTCATCTTTTTTTACCTTTTTATTGTTTTTGTCATTTGATTTTTCTTTTACGACATACCCTCTTTACATTTTTTAATTTTTTGAATATGGAAAACATTTGCAAAAATCAAAGGTATGTACATATTACAGGTTTAATCTCAGCCATTCAAAAATTATGACTCCTATTGGTATAGGAACCTAACATTTTCTACAAAAACATTAAGCATGGGTGTAATTGGACACTAGTTGTGCTTCCATGCTCAGAAGGATTTATGGACTTTCATGAAACTCACAGAACATTTGTGCTTTCAATATAGATAACAACCACCATCATTGGAGCTATTTATGTGAAATGAATAGTAGGAACAAGGTATAAAAATATCACATCATGCAATAAAGTGTTGGACAGACTAATTATGCCCTCAGGACGAAGTAAGTTGAATTTCGGAAGTTATTGTAGGAACTTCCTACCACCATAAATTTTGAGGATTTCGTGTAGTAGCCTATTTTCATATGAAATTTTTGCAATACATTTGCATTCAACTGAAGCTGAAATAAAAAATTCTACAACATGGTTCTTTACTCAGATAGAAATTTGAGTAATATGCAAAGGAAATTTTGAGAAAGTGCATAATGAGGAATATTTGAAAAAAACATTAAATAAGATTTTTATATAAATTCCAAAAATTCCTATAGTTTGAAAATTACAAAAGAATATTGAAATTGTTGTACCAACACTTTTGTTGGTCATGACAGTTTCCTGCTCTTTTCTAATAGTCATTTGATGTCTAGAAAATATCTTCAAACTCTAACATGTGTGTTATAGTAGTTGAAAATGATAAAGGAGGTATGGAGGAAGCCAAGGTTACATAAAGTGACACTTTCAAACTTACCAACAATTTACAAAAGCTACATTTGTTTCAAAAAATAAAAATTAATGAGTGAAAGCAATAGTTGTAAATTTTGATCTATTTTTTAAGTTTATAGATATCATCTATAGTAAAAAAAAAATTGTTCTTTACAGGATTCAATTTGTTAATCTTGCAGGCTCTTTGTTCAACACCTTGTGCTAGAATCAATTTGTGTTGCTATAAAGGCTTGTTCAAACATAGGATGATAGTGGAAGGGATTTATGGTTTTCCTATTATTTTCTTTTAGGTTGGTTGTAGTGCATTGGTCCAAGAATCAATTTCATTTAATGATGAGATCCTTTGACATAGTTAAACTCTGAAGACAAGAAAAATAGTTGCAAGAGAAGAATTCAATTCATTTTTAGAAGGAATGATATAAAATTCCTTATGTGCTAAGGAATTGTACAAAGAAAATAAGATGTGCATCCAATTCCTAAAGGAATAAAGTTGTTCCACAAATATACCAAAGCACAAGGACAAACATTTTAGGAAAAAACTAAATGGAATTTGATTTGGCCATGTTTGTGTCTACGTTAAGAAACTTTTATTACTAAAAAATTTGAATATCTCTTGAAGATCTATAAGCAAGTAATAAAAATTCAGAACAAGTTTATAAAAATTGGACAAGAGGGAAATATCAAGGAACTTAGGGTTTGGATATAAAAACCCTAGGAATTCTCCCTCTAAGATCTTGAAAGAACTATTGCTATCAAAATTCATTGAACGAAAATTTTTAACTTGGTAAGAAAGTTGGATCCTTGGACACTCTGATGCATAAAGGTAGACTCATATGAAGATAGGCCATGAGGATGTTGATGTTTTGAAAAGGCCATCATGGTGAGGCAAATCTAATGTTGATATTATTGTTTATATGGTTAACATGTTGTTATGCTACCTGGAAAGATGTTGCAGGGATACGTGATGAAAATTGAGACAAGTTCAATTATGTGGATATTGAGGGAAATTTCAACATATGGTACATATCATGTATATTTGTTTTATAAAGGGTTTGCATAAAGCAATGAGTTAGGGTTTTTCTGCATTTTTTGAACTTAGGGTTTGTAGATTTTATCTAGTCAAAAGTTTTTGGAATCTAGGGATTGAAAACCATAGATGGAACTTAAATAGGAAAAACCTTAGTGAGAAACCCCAATATGTGTGTTCCCTCATAGAAACCTAGCAGTGGGAGAAGATAACCTGAAGGTCAAAGGATATAATTTTTTTTAGAAAGTTATGACCAACTGGAAACTTGGGAAGGCTTAATATAATCCCTTCAATAAAATTGAAAAGTTGAAAGTGGTGTGCAAAATTAATTACTTGGAATCTGTCACAACATTGAAGAAGATGTCTACATGAAAAGGAAGTAGAATTGATACGATGATATGTGGAGAAAATAAGGATCCGGGAAACTATGAATAATTGGAAACCGATACAGGAAGTCAAGAATCACCTCTACATTTGAGGGGGAGTAAAGGAGTGTCCTTAAATAGGAGTAAAGATCTATTCTCAAGTTAAAAATGAGAATAGGGATATCCTTTATGGTTGAAAGGGAGTGATGTTGGACATCACATGTGTATTCTCTTCTTCATATTTCAAGCACTTAACTAGGACTAACAGTCGCAAGTCTAAGTGAAGACCTTGGATGGATAATGGTAGAGGATAGATGAACATTTATGGTTTCATTGAGGATAGAACATCCAAGAAAAGAAAGGGATTGACACTCTTTGAGGACGTTACAGGTATCCAAGATAATACTGGGTGAAGAGGATTGATACTCTTTAAGGATTCATGGCCAATAATCCAATATAAAAAGTCATAAAAGGACATACTTTATCGACATTTGGATGGGGTATGTGCCTTTTATAGCTAGTGTAGTATCACATGCAAAGCCTCCCAGCATAATGGTCGTGAATGAAGTAGAGTTTGTCTAGTTAGGACTAAAATATAGTGTTGGTTGATCATAATGTTGATTCCTATATTTGGCTTATTAATCTAAATCTTCTTATGAGAAATTTTCAAAGGGAGTATTTTCCTTGTACCATTTGGACAATTATGAATACCTCCCTAGTTAAGAGGGAGTGTTGAAGAATGTAACTAGTTTTAGTCTTCATAATTGTCATTTGACTTGTGTAATGATGTAAATCTTACTTGGAGAAAGAAAATCATGTAAATAATTAAAAAGAAAAATATTTTTGGAGCATGGGTTTCAAGCTCAAGTCATTTTGTCATTAGTTTAAGCATCCATTGAATTCTCCTAGGGTTTTTTATGAGTCAAGAGTCATTGTCACTTTGTAAAAGACCCTTGTGGGCACTTGTATGAAGAAAAATATAATTTATTTTGTATTTGGTAGTGTCTACAGGGATCCCAAGAAAAATTCAGACAACCAGGTAAAGTCGGCCTAGATTGGGATTAAAGAACTACTTAGAAGGCTATATAAAGGAGGAATTTTGACCTCATTGGATAGATATCAAGCATCAATTTTGAGTTCGATATTTAATTAAGAAGAAGTCTGAAAAATACTAGAAAAGAAGGAAAAGGCCAGTGAAGGAATGAAGAAGCTTTAGAATAAATATGAGGTGTGAAAGCTATCCCTTATTGACCACACGTGTGAGTTCCCTAGGGTTTCTAGGCTCTAAAATTGCAGAGAAGGCCGCAAAATATTTGGGTAAGGACGGAAGGTATGAATATGTTTCTTTGTTATCCTTAGAAGAACCTTGTCTTATTTTGCAGAAGAAAGGGTGGTAACTTAACTTAGTTTTCGGTGGGAGCCATAGTCTAGGATTTGGTCTTCGAAGTCTCCTTTGAAACTGATTCTATAAGAAGAAAATTTCTTTTGGGTTTTCCCCTTGGAAAGGTTTTGCTTTAGCTTGGGGCCTATATATTGTGTTCATGTGATCTTAATTATTTAATTATAAGAACATAGCATAAACAAAATAAGAATAATATAATGTCAAAAATAATGTCAAAGCAAGGAAAGGTGAATTAATATGTTTCCCTAATGAATTGTCCATCAAATCTAGGGCCTCCTTTATCTTTATCTAGTGATCCATTGAGGGGGATATAAGTTTGTTTGTTATACCTATTTATTCACAAATTTTTCATATTTAAATCTTAGCTATGTAATCGAGTATATGAAATAAGGGAATAGGTTCAAGCAAATGAGATGACAAAGTGAATAAATAGACATATTTTTAATATTTGGTAATAAAACAAATGCCTAATAACAATAATGAAAAATTGAATGCTAAATGTAATGTTACCATTTTTTAGCTATATTCTTCTAATATTTTCTCCACTTCAACATCTAAATTGATCATAGTTTTCATGCACATATTCATGAGACCAATGAGGAAAAATTAGATTAAATTTGAACAAATATTAAATTTAATTGCATGAATAAATAATAATTAAAAATACTTGGGTGCATTAATACCTGAATGAGATCCTCTTGGTTTCAAGAAAAAATTATTGGAGTAGTTTAATATTGGACCAAACCTCCCTCCACTCGAAGAAGAAACAATGAAGTCAACATTGACTTTGTTGTTGCTCTGTTGAATCAAGGGTGGTTTACTCCAAGATTATCCAAATCCTAATTTATTATCTACTGAACAAAGCCAACCATGTGAAGGTGGAATAGCGCATGGCACCTCTCCCTCCCCCTCATATCACTCTCAATTCCCTAGTAACCAATCTATCTACTAGAAAATAGTTGAAAGAAATACATTCAGATACATAAAGAAATAAATAACAAACATTCATTCATTCATGCATTCATATATCCACAAAATATTTCACTTAAATAAAATTTATTATAAAAATATGTTTACACAATATGAAACAAGATGTGTACATACAAAAACATATACAAATTATTCATTAACATATATCATTCATTCATTCATCATTAATCATAGACACAAAATACTTTATCTCAAATTTTTTTTTAGGTTTTAACCTTGTACATAAATTACTTGCAAACGAATTCTTAAAACAAAAAAATATACAATGGCAAGAACATAAAACAAATATACACATAGATTTCCCCTGGATCCAAAAATCGAAACTACCAAATTGATTTTTTACATTATATTCCTTTCAATGTTACAATTCATATATATACATATTGAAATATTCATAAACCCCAATCCATAACCCTCGATTAGAACATAAACGTAGTTCCCTTTACTAGATCTACAAAATACCATGGGAAGAATACTGTCATGCCCAAAACCCATGCACAAAACCATGGGTAGGTCTACCCATCATCTGTGGGTCTACCCCCCATCCTTGGGTCCGCATAAAAAAATTCCTAGGGTGCTACCCCAGATCCCATGCAGGGCAACTACCACTCCCTTCAAATCCCCTGACAGGGGGGGCCGTCGCCCCCCCGCCCCCGTGACCCCCCACTACTGTGCCTGGTTCAACGTACATAGTGTAGGATTATTTGTGGAAAGAATATAACACATACCCAACAATTTCATCATCAAAAATATGTTTTCATAATATGGTACATGATGTTTCTAATGATATAACTAGTACAATCCATTTTTATTATTATTATTTTTACGACCTAGTCGTGTACCCATGATGATGTCATCGAGGTTGTCACAAGAGTTGTGGATCATCACCTATAACAAGAAATAAATGCTAAATTGGTATTTTTTGTTATTATTCTTACAAGTATTTCATTAATAATAAGAACATTAGAGTTTTATTTACCTCATGCACTAGTTGACATTATTGGAAAAGCTACCTTGCACTCCTCTTCTGGTACAAGATCCTCATGTATAACACTCTCTGGCATTGAAGGTTGACACGCAGTGTTTGTATGTTGCGGCGTGATATTTGCCAAAATATCATATATAAGAAATAAAATGTTTTTTCGATTAGATAATGTAAAATTATAAAAAAAAAAAAAAACACTCATAATTAAACTTATGACATAAAAATCACTTTAAAATATGGTTATTATCTGATATCTCTAAAAAATTTGGTTGAACATGTTGAACCTATCTTTAATCTCAAGAATTTTATTTCTAAATGTGAATCAAGTGAAAAAGTTCTTTGTTCGTTCTAACCATAATCTTATTGATTGTTACAATTGGGTAAGGCGAAATGAACAACTAATCATCATCAAACCAATGTGGATCTTTGTCATCATGTCACCCAAACTACATATTTCAACAAACGAAAAGATTTTTTGATTATCTAAATAAATAATTAATATCACATTAACTTATTTCAATTATTTAAACAAATAATCTCCTACATTCTTTTCAAGCCTTACCAATATTTCTGAAATGTATCTTCAGCGAAGGAAAACATTTTATTTTCTTGCCGTAAACATTTCTAGAAGTAGTGAAAGAAATAAACATTTTATTTTCCTTTCATAAACATCCTTGTAAGTAGTGAAATAAATATATTGCGATAACCTATCTTGCATATACTATAGATAGCAAGGAAAGAAGTAAAGAATAGATAGAGATGGAGCGTTGTCGATTACTATCAAAAAGATTCTACCAAACAATGGAAATTAAACCTCACTTTATAGAAACTTGATCCTCCTCAATGAGGCACCACTCTCATGTAATGTGCCTACCTTGACTTATGATGAAGTGAAGTGAAGGAGAAACAAGTGAATTCTACTCTTCTTATTGTTTCAATCAAGGTGGAAAATAATCCCATATTACCTGAGCAAACCAATTATATCAAGATAAAGTACCATTTGATTCAATATCATGTAGAGGGAAAGACTATTCATTTGAGATATTGTTCCACAAATGAGAAAATTGCTGACATCTTCACCAAATCACTTGGAAGATAAAATTTTGAAAATTTTAAAATGATGCTTGGACTCGAAAACATCCATTCAAATTAGGTGGGGAATGTTAGATACATAATCCTTCGGATTTTTTGTTGTTGTACACAATTCATAGGTACGTGAAATGAACAATCTTAAGGAAGAACAATATTCCCTCATGGAATGTGAAGAAACTAAATAGAAATTTAACATGTAAGAAATGGGAAACACTACAAGATCACAACT
>Ga0115844_100653_pt1 | contig 10245 bp, 8 predicted proteins | sample InSIn1gowninarea_FD_83858 | JGI IMG/M metagenome (GOLD analysis project Ga0115844, IMG submission 83858) | reverse complement strand
AGGCTGCGAAACAAACCCTATGAAACCACTTACCCTTTTCTTTTCATAATAGACTGTACCTCAAGATAGGTAGGCTCGCTCTATCCTTGATCCTTCCTATGGTACCTTATGAAACCAGAATAAGACCGAGCTCAGGTGCCTCTCGATCAAAGGGAGAGGAAGAATGGAATGAAGAAAATCACGTATATAGCTCCTCTATCTGGTCTCAAGCTTGAACATTAGGGTATCCTTTCCAAAGAAAGAGTCTATCCTTATGCAAGGTATACAAAGATGAAATCCCTATCAAAGCTTTAACATACTCTTTCTCATAGCCAACTCTCCTAATCTCCTCTCTGTGATAAACCCCAAATAATAGGTAAGTCGTCCCTCCTCTAGACAAGTCACAATGAATGCAAGTAACAATCTGAAAACAAGTAATCTATTTCCATCTCTCCGGGCTAGACTTTCCACCATCTTTGATCCGGGATCAAGGGTCTAAAGAAAGAACCTCTGGTCTATCCGGGCTCTAATCCAATATCTAAGGTAAGCTCATAAAGTACAAGCCAATAAAAGAATTCCCTTCCCTCAAGCGCAGGTAAACAACCCGAAGAGTACATTGGTAACTAGAGGAGTAGGTAATGAAAAGTCTCTAGGTAGGTAAATCCAGTATAGAGGTAGGCAATTCCCTCATGATTTCTTTGGGCCATGGGTAGCACCACCCAATTTGTTAATTGAAATTGAGGGGAATGTTTTAACGCTTTGATGGGGCCCGATCTTAAAGGCAAGTCATAAGGCAGAGTTACGAGCATGTATGTAGGCAAGTCATAAGGCCAGTAACCTCTTTGTGATCCATACAGATATTGGCCAGAGAAATGGGGTTCACAGATGGGAGATAGGAGCTGCTACTGGACGGAGCTACTTTCCAAAGAGATGGGACCAACTACGCCTACCACGCTAACGCTTGGGCTCGGCCTCCGGAGGACACATCAGTAATAAAAGAAATATCAGGGATAGGTATTGAGACAGATAGAGATACAGAGAGGGAGACTGAACCATGTCAGCAAGCGAGTTCCACAGCCCTGCTTTCCCCAACCCAGAAGGTAGCACCCAACTCCACTGATTGGATGTGCTAGATTGATTGGATGTGATTTAGATGACAGTCGCTTTCCCCAACCCGAGAAAGAAGGCGACCCTAGAAAGAAGGAGAAAGAAGGATCACGTATGAAGGCGAACGTAGACAGAAGTGCGAGGCACCCTAGTGATATTCTTTCCTTGTATTGAATATCCCAAGCCGGCAAGACTCTGAGGACAGAGAAATGAAGCAATCCACGTATGTATGCCGAAGGTCCTGAACCGGAAGGTAGCCGTATCCATCTTGCTTGGCGTATCCATCTTACTTGCCGTATTGTTCCCGTCACCCGATAGCGTTCCCGTCACCCGTTTCCGATTGATTGGCACCCACCATAATGACAGAGAATATATGCAAGCCCAAAAAGAGAATATAATAAAGCCTTAGTAGAAGGGAGAACCCAGCCACAGTAGAAGGGAGTAGAAGTCATAAGGCAAGGGAACAGAAGGGATAAGTGTTAGAACGGAGGGGTTTTGAATGGAATGGCCCGATCAAAAAGAGAACTTCCTAGCGTGTTTTACCGAATGAAAATGGTAATTCTGACTAACGAACTGCGATAAGGAGGTGGGTATTCACTGCGAGAGGTAAAGTCGGGTTTATGCCTAGCGAACTGCGATGAAATCAGCGGTCTTTTTGTCTGCATAAGGTGGGTGCGAGCTCTCGTCTCATTCGTGGGTGGGCATCGATCTCCCAATGGATCTATCTCCAAATCGATCTCTCAGTGGGCATCGATCTATCGTACTATTTGTACTTACTTCCACTAGTGTGTAAAGGCTCTATCTACTCAAGCACGGAGAATCACCTACCTACTCTCGGCTGGTGGCTCTATCTACCCAAGCACAGGAATGTGTCGAATGTCACTGAATGTTTGGTGTGTGCAATGAAAGGGACTTGAACTGATCTACAGTCATTCATTAACTACTTGGGACCTTCACCCGCCTACTCTAGATTTGTTATTGAACTGTCCATCGAGGATGCGTAAGCAGGCTCGACTGATAAGGACCCTTTAGGGGGCTCGACTGATAAGGACCCTTTAGGGGGCTCGACCACCGCCTTTTAGTTACTTATTTGAGAGGGGCACCCAATAAGTAAATTGAAGAGGACCTTTAGGTGCTCGACCCCCGGGAGAGGAGAGGACCTTTAGGTGCTCGACTGTTAAGGCCGCCATCGAGAGGAGAGGAGAGGAGAATGAAGATGAAGCCGAGGCCAAGGTTGCAGCTTCCCCCTCGTATGTAAGGGAGAGTTCGATCTGGGGCAAGCAGTAATTGCGTAAGTAATAGCAACCAATCCCGCCCGGTTTGATTATCCCAGCATCCGTCCGTGTTTGTAAAGCCCGCTCTAGCAATAGAAACCCCGCCGTAAAGCTAATTGTCTTCTCCAGTTCGCGAGAGGGATCCGGTTCTAAATTGAGAAGATCCATCCGTGTATCAATCGAGATCCGGGTATAAATAGATCATATCCCAGGCAGGTATCGAGAGATAGACGTACAGTTCTCAAGATCGATGATCTCAGGTAGAGAGAGCCGGGCAGCAAGATATCTCTGGCAAGCAGCAAGAGAGGTCGAGAGAAGGTATCAGTCAGGGGGCAAGGGTCGAAGCATTCAGTCGGCAAGCTCGATCGATCAGCAGGTAGGTTCCACTGTGTCACGATGGGGGCTATGGGTGTGTGGGATGAAAGGTGCACTAGTTAAAGCGTCAACCTTGAATACAAAACTATGTAATGGACAGAGTGTCCATAGAACACTTGCCCTATGGTATACTTCCACATCAGGCAACAAGTTACATTCTTAACTCCGAGCCAATGCTTTCTAGACTACATGGGCTTCAACAGACAGATCTTTATCTCACGCTTGCTTTAGCCCAACAATGCAGGACCCACTCCACACGTAGGATCGCAAGGATTTAGACTCCAATAACTTGAACCTCACAGTTAGTTATACACCACTTACTTTCATAGCAGGACAGAGTTCGCCATAGAATGCTGCGCAGATCCACCAGTCCAGATTTATACAGATACTACGGGCGAGACAGCTTCCCCCCATAGAGGCATATTAGCGTGCTGCAGCTTAGGGGGGGACAGAGTAAGAGCTTCACGTGGCGTGGTCCAGGTCTTTCGGGGCTTAGATAGAAAGAACAGTTATCCCGCGGTACAGACTATCCCCCAGCCATACCGTTACTCGCGGCGCAGACGTACAAGTAAGAGGGTTTCCGAGCTTGACGATATAGACCTTATATATATGCTATTACGCAATGAACATACCGACTATAACATAAAGAAGAGTCTATATCCAGAAAATAGAGAGTCCAGCCACATAACCCTCGAGAGAGCGCAGCCCATACCACTCACCTGGGAACAATGGTACAAGAAAAAGCAAGTTTGATTCTGGTTCAGGCCAGAACGCTCCATACATGCAAATGATAAAGCACAGGAATAGGAATAGTAATAGGAATAAGCACTCCACAAAGCCATCGCACTTATGAGTATAGCACGCCCTACTGTCCAAGGAGAATCGTGGATGAACGCTAACTCTACGAAATAAAGGAAGGTCCCGGAGGGGCTTGCGCTTCCTAGTGCAAGGAGAATCGTGGATGAACGCTAACTCCACAAGGCGAAGGATATTGGTGGCAGGCAGAACGCTCACTCACCCAAAGGAAAGGGATTCCATTGCATAGTATATTACCCAAGGTTATCCCCAGGCATAGCAGTCTGTCTACACTGGCATAGCAGTCAGGTTGAATAAGTAAGGAATCAGGCGCTCCAGAACAGATGCCTGTACATTACAGATGCCTGTACATTTGGTTACATCTCCTTTCTATTATGTAGATTATTAGTTGGAAAGGATGGGGACTAAAGGAAGAACCCTAGTCAATCTATCTGGTAGGTCGGGAGGGACAAGTGTTGAGCTCCTCAATAATAAGTTAATGGTCATGGGTAGGTCCTTCCTAGGTTCGCCAGTCCAGTACAGTGCTGCTAATCAATATATATTTCTAAGAGTCATAACAGTGTCCAATAAGCTTCCTAAGAGTGACCGTAATAAATCTGTCCCCTCCTCTATGTCTATTCATGGTAATAGCTTGACCTAAACTCTATTCATGTCTGTAAGTATAACTAGCATAACCTCAACTCTAATTAAGAGTATAACCAGTCCAGTTACGACTAAGCTTATTATATTTAAGGTAGTATTAACAGTTTTCAATATGCATTCTAAGAGCTTTGTAACGCTTAGCCTAAGAGGTTCGTAACGCTTATGGCCATTGCTTAAGATCTACTCTACTCTGTTCTCGAGTATGAAGAGTCACCCCTAAGCTTCCAACTATCTATTCTATTGCTTACAAATATCTAATATCTATTGCTGAGAGTATAACCGGTTAACAATATGACTAGTAAGAGCTTCATAACCAAGAGAGCTGGCCTAAGCTAAGGGGGGAGCTTATTAACCCAGACTAGAGCTGGCCTAAGGGGTTTGATTCGCTGTGCCCTGTCCCCTGTCCGCCTTAGCCTGTGCCCTGTCCCTTGTCTGTCTGCCCTGCCCTGTAAGTTTGGAGGTTGTAGTTTGTAGCCTTACTTAGCCTGTCTCCTGTGCCTTATCCGCCCTGGATGTTCGCGGTCGATAAACGGTCTCCACCTTAACTTCAATAGCCCCACTTCATTCAATAGTTTCAAGAGATAGGCTAGTAACTTTTCCTTGGCTATATAGGATCTCCTGACCCTTCCTAGCGGTAAGAGAGAGAGGAGCCCGTCCTCGATGTTCTCTATTTGCCTACCTCCTTTGTTTCCCCTCCCTCCGGTTAGCAGGCCCGACCTTTCACTTTGAATCTTGCTTGCCTCCTTCGGGGATTGAGCTTTGTTACCTCGGGTTTTTTGCGTCCCTGGCCTCGTCATTCAATAATTCATTCCATTCAATCTGGTGCTGAAAGAGAAAGGTAAGTAATGTCTAAGGCTCTTCCCTCCATAAGTGAATACGTTGTACCCACTTCATAAGGCAATGGATAAAGGTTGAATAGATGATGCCATACTTGCTACTGGATTCTTTCCTGGCTTCTAGGGTTGTTGTGACTCTATATATATAGGATGACGGTATAAAGGGATTGAAATATATACCCCTACTGATCTTCACAATGCCTAAACGATCTCACGTGAGTCATATACATGGCATGTACTGTGGGTGGCCTGGATATCATCATTAGTGTAGTGCATATTAAGGAGGAACGGCTCACCTGAGGGTAGGAAGGTTAGGAGGACATCATGCAAAATGACATTAACCTAGAGCCATAGTTTACTAGGATGTGACATAGCAGGGGCCCATAGTAGCCTTGATGTATAGTGCAAGATCATGTGTAGCAAGTAAGTCACTATCTATAGGTAGGCAACCAGTGTCAAAGATGAAATGTTTACACCTTTTGGGTACCACCGAGAATGTATTGGTCCTCTTAAGAAGAGGAGGAGGACTATGAAAAAGATTCTCTATTTGAAGATCATAGGGTGGATAGCAGTTATATAGATGCACATGTTATAGGGGGCTTCTACATAGCTACATTAAGCAAATCTCGAAGTGATGGGTATAGTTACAGCAGGCCCATAACTTATATGTTGGCCTTTAGGCAAGATAGGTATATGAAAATTGAGTATGGTTATATAAGCTATGCCGGAGGCCTATCGACAGGGTGTACTGGCTACGAATGATTAGGTCGATTAGAGCTTCCTGAGGTAGGCTATGTAGGAGGGGTAGTACTAGTTTCTAAATTGGCATTATGAGTAGAAGGCTGGGTAGCATGGCTAGTGCATGTAGTGATGTAAACCTCAGGGTGCTCCACCTCCTATATGGATCCAACAATGAATTTGTCCTTCTCTACATGTTTGGTTTAGCTGGACTAAGTAGCTGCTGATGATGTAGAAGCCTTACTTGATGATGATGGTTGGGAAGGCTGTGGAGGTCGTATGTGATGAGGAAGGCTATGAATATTTATGTGATGGGAATGGATTCTAGTAGATTTCTAGTTTTGTATTCTTAGGTTTTCAGGGGCCTTTCTACTCTTCTTCGAGTTGTTGCTCATGCTTGGATTGATAGTAGGCCCAACACTAATCAATGGTATGGCCAGATCTCTGATGGTACTCACAACATTTGTTTAGATCTGGTCTAGGTTAACCCAATGGATGGTAGTTCCAAGGTTTCTCCTACTACTGCTAAGGTGGAGTAGTGGTAGCTAGCTACGAAGTGGTAGGTTGTGAGGTAGAGGTAGATGTAAGAGTACTAGTATTAGGTGATGGTGTAGGAGGTGGAGCTGCTTGAATAGAACATTGTAAGATCCTTAGTTCTTATTGTTGTTGTGGCTGTGTCGGAGGTATAGTTGGTGGAGTAGTCTGAATGATAGCAACCTCAAGAGGATTAACCACACCATAACCTATTAGATTATGATCTAAATGATGGTTCTAATAAGGTTTAGGTGCATGATCAATAGCCCCTTGCTTATAGGCCAAGATAGGATGGTCATACTATATAAGAGTATGGTTAATATAGTAGGCTTTTAGGTCCAACACCTTATCAATGGCATCTTGAAGAGTGGGAGGGTGGTTCTCTGATGATACGCGGGTTACCTGGCACATGACCACAACAGTGCCGCTGCTCTGAGCCAATCGTTTAGTAGGTTACTAAGCTGCTCGTAATGCCTGCCACTAGTTCAGAATCCGAAGAACTATTTGTATACGTATTGCATGGCAAAGAATAAGGTATATCGGCAGGGCTCAGTAGCAGGTTCAGGGTACAAAGGACTCGAAGTAGAAGGTGGCTCGGCTAAGAATCAGCAGAATAAGGTTAACTTCTGGTTGTTTACTGCTCAAATTATGTTCTAAACCTTGTGCTGACTAGAGCTGTCAGTAACATGACTCCAGTTGATAAGTGGCGTGGTCAGAGAAGATTATGGGTTATTGCTGCTTAATCTGGGCTTAGCTTCATCCCTGCTTCTTAGTGTCTGATTGGGCTTGAGAGTAAGGGCAAGTCCTGCTTCTGGCTTAAGACTTCTGTTGCCCTTGTTTAGGCATAAGTTGGGAAGGTTCAAGGCATCTGGCTTCTGGCTTCTGTTGGACTTGGCATGGCTGGTGATGAAGGCGGAAGGTTGAATGCTTGCTGGTTCCTCTGCTATTATATATGTCATTATGCATTTCAATTGTGAGACCAATGGCAAAGGGGTTAGTAAACGAAGTGAACGAACCTCACCTAGAGGCACCTCGCCGAAGCTATGACTGTTACTTGCTCTGGAACGGGGACTATCTTACTGGGTCTCTATCTGGATCTTCACCACCTGGGGAACTTCTGCTAGCTAAGGAGATGATGGAACGAACAGGTAGGGATGCTAGGAAATAAAGAAGCTACTTATGTCTATGCTGCTGGCTCTGCTACTGCTGATGGATCGACTGCTTCTAGCTCTCGAAATGGAACTGCTACTGATGCTTATTCAATTTGTGCTACTGAAGCTGGTGCTGGAGGATATGGAACTGGACCAACTGGTTATGGATCTGTAGTAACGGCCTATGCTTGCTTTGTTGCTTGTGCAATAGGTTATTATATGGTCCCTATACCATGAAATGGGCTTTACACTGGTCTGTCGTGAGAATAGTGCTGCTTAAACGTGGCTTAAACCACTGCCTGTGCCTTAGCATTTCTCGGGAAATCATTATGTTAGGATCACGAAGAAGTGCAATTGGGTACCTAATGCATACATACAGATCTTTTAATAGCAAGATGTAAGATGCCGGGATGGAGTGATAAGCGGCATGCTTTAATGATCGAATGAAATGTGCGTGGGCCTTATGTATAGTTCCAGATCCAATTCCAGGCTCCAGTAGCGGAATCTACAGATTGAGATAGATCGAGAAGCAAAAAACCCAGAAACGGATATAGAGTCAGCGGAGGTAACATAGATATATGCATCTAGAAGCTCTGCATCGCGATCTGGAATTGCTGGTACTAGCGACCTGGGAGGGATGTGACTACTTCAACTTGGTCAATCGGCTCTGCCTTCACCCACCCGGCTTTACCTAAATCTCCAATGAAAGAACCTGGAGCTGCCGGATGCTTACTTTGCTACGCTGAGGGGTCTCTATCTTGAGAAACTGCCTTATTTCTGGAATGGGTCAATAGTATCTATCAGTGATTTAAGTTGAACAAGAAGCACCATAAGTGAAGTTATGAAACATCAAAGTCTGTATAAACAAACGTCAGATAAGAGCCCAGATAAGGAGAACTCCCTTTGTTCAACGGAGTCTCTTTCCTTGCCTGTACCATCTGCTTCTCTGCCTATTTAGCCTCAATGGATGTTCTTTTCCGGGAAGCAACACCACATCTAGCAAGGTGGATAATTCGTAGTAAAAAAAGATATGGCACCACGTCTCTTTACCACTCAGATCTCCTTATTTCTTATTTGTTCCATGATTTCTATTCCCTTTGTTATTGGGTCAAAGGCTACAAGGATCCACTGTCAAATTTATGAAGCTAATAAAGATGTTCCACAAACCGTGATTACATTAGCTATTCAAACTATTTCTAATTCAAACAAATCCATTTCCATGCCTTTTCCCCTCTCAAATTTGTTGATTTATCCCTTACTTAGCACCCCATACCTCAATAAACAACCCGTGGAATCCATGTTTGTTTGTTTGGTTGGGAACAGATTTTGAAAAAACATTCTCATTTCACGTTTTGCCAGAGTATAAACCTATTTTTAAGGGTCCGAGGAATCCGACCCTCTTTCTTCTTCTCTTCAAACAATGAAGACTTTCATATCGATTGTTTCGGAACCTGCCCTCCCTTAATAAAGAAAGGAGACCTTTGCACTTGCAAGTAATTTGTTTATTTCTTTGTCTTTTGGAGACATTTCATTTATTATAGACAAGTGAAATGTCTCTATGCAATATCGTCTAGTAATAGGTTGTAGTAGGTCCGGCTGCTATAGTGAGGTCTGCTAGTGAGTTCTCTCCCGGCTAGGTCTTATCCTTATTTCAAAGGACACCACAAGAAGCTTATTTGCTTGCCGCTCTTATAAGCCGGGCCTATTTCTTCTTCTCTTTTTCTATGTATGTTGTGTAATGCCTACATATGGATGATGTCCCTGTATAGTCCTCATGCAGAGGTTCAAACCCTGTATGAATCATGTGTATCCTCTGCCTCGGGATCTGTGAACTGCCTTGATAAATGTGAACCATCTGGAAATCAATGAGTGAGCTGTCCACATGTGCAATGCAAGTAAAACATGTACAATAGTGCAATATCTCTATAAATGTGACTGCCTCGGTTAGATGTTAACTATAATCAAAAATGCAAGCCCCTTGCCCCTCCTTTTTCTCCTCTGGCGGCTTCGCACCTTCAATTTACCTTTTGATGAAGAGAGAGGTCATCTACCAGATAAAGGGAGGACACGGTATTAGGACAAAAAAACCCTAGACCATTGTATAAGTTAGAGATCCCTCTTTGGAATTTGAAGACCTTACCCTATGGAGTGAGACGAGGGGAAGGGAAAGTGGTCTTCATGACTTTGCCATCTTGGAAATGTCTAGCAAGTGTAAGGTACCCCATGTGTATGCCAAAGAATAGACATATGCATAGCAGGCAAAACACAAAGAGTTCCCGGTCCCCGGGCCACAAGGCAATTCCAATGTCCCTCATAACTAGTGAGGCTGCTGCAAGGACAAGGTATGCAGCCTTAACCATTGATCGCTCAAGGCTGTTTCATTATCATTCTTTATATATGTAATTACGCTCTTTATTCATGTTCAATAAGTAGTAGTTAATCCCGCTAATGCTAAGTGCTTAATCACTGATGGTTGGAATACGTATCATTAGACCAGGATGATTACTGCTTGTGTGAGGATAACATTTGATGCACGGCTTCCATTATTACATATGTCATCAGATTTCATTGATTATTGCTTATGAGATTATGTGAGTCAATGCTTAGGGCTAATCAATGCACTGGCATGCTTGTTACTATGAAACATGTTCAGCCACAACAGCGGGTAAACGTGGGAAAAGTAAGTGATAAATCAACAAATTTGAGAGGGGAAAAGGCATGGAAATGGATTTGTTTGAATTAGAAATAGTTTGAATAGCTAATGTAATCACGGTTTGTGGAACATCTTTATTA
>Ga0115844_100652_pt1 | contig 10248 bp, 7 predicted proteins | sample InSIn1gowninarea_FD_83858 | JGI IMG/M metagenome (GOLD analysis project Ga0115844, IMG submission 83858) | reverse complement strand
GTTTGGGATTTCAGACATCACCATTCAACCTTAACAAGTTATGATTTCTATAACCATACCAAAACCCCCAAACATGACATCATCAAAGCATCAAACATTTTCAACATAGACCATGCTCAAGATATGTATGTAGCCTTATCAAAATTGTTGACTATCAAGAACATCGATCAAGTAGCAAGTCTTAAGAATGAACTAAGGACCACAAAAATGACAAAAGATGACACTGTGGCTTCTTTCTTTGTAAAGATAACTAGAATTGGAGATGACCTTCTAGCCATTGATGAGATTGTACCGAAAAAAGAGCCAGTGATTACTACATTATTGGGATTTCCACCTACATGGAGTGCGCGTGCTTTAGGACTCAACATTTGGAAAGAAACTCCATCATTTGAACAATTATGGAATTCTTGTAGCCAAAAAGAGATGAGAATCTCTTTAGTAACCAACAATGAAGAAGAGAAAGTTTCAAATGCATACTCCGCTTATGACAAGAAACGAAACTTCAAGAAGTCAAAAGGGCCAAGAAGGAAGGTAGACATGTCCAAAATAGAATGCTACCAATGTCATAGAATGGGTCACTCTAAAAGTGATTGTCTTGACAATCCGAAGAATAAGAAAAGGAATAGGGACCAAGCTAATGTTGCTGAAGAAGGATCTCCAAAGAAGAATAAAGCCAAAGAACTCGATATAAGGGACTTACACTACTAAGTCCTTTGCTCTAAGTTTTAGTTATTTCATTTTTGATTTCTAGTATTTGTAGGTTTAACATAATTTGGAATACCTTTTTGAATTGTTTTTATAAGGTTATAGGTATCCCTCGAGCTTGGAGGGAGCCCTCACCAACTTCCAAAGATAAGTATCTTAGTTTTCCTTACTTATCTAAGTTTGTTTGCATTAAGTACTAATCACATTTCTATTCATATTTTCCTTGTTTAGGAAAAGCTTGCTAAATACTCAAGGATTATGGAAGAAGGCCTCACAAAGACAAAGCATTGGAGTTACAAGGTTTGTTAAGAAACAAAAGGTATGCCTTAGACTATAAGTCTTTGCTTTCTTCATGATACTCATTCTTGATAAACTATTTTACATTACTAACATTATTGTCTAGCTCTCTTGAATTGTAAAGATTCTTGATTGGGTGATTTGTCATTAGATAAATCTACCCTCCTCATATCTTTGATTATTCTTGTGGAACCCTAAAAAGGTTCTTTGTAAAACCCTAACTTAAGGGTATGTCAATGATAATGTATGAAACCCTAGCCTACTTAGGGTCATTGATGAAGTCTAAAGAAAATGTTTGATGCTTTGATGATGTCATGTTTGGGGGTTTTGGTATGGTTATAGAAATCATAACTTGTTAAGGTTGAATGGTGATGTCTGAAATCCCAAACCTTTGAAGTATTGATACATTAGGGTTTGTTGTTGAAACCATAGATCTTTAAGGGTTTGGTAGGGTTTATGAGAAAGACCCTTAGTTTAGATAATATCCTAGGAATGAAACCTTAGGTATATGTTTGTCCACCTAATCAAATATGTTAGATGTTTGAATATGTTTGTGTCATTAGGTTTGACTAACATATGTTGTGCTTGTGCATGATGATGAAATCCTTGAGATGTGTGTTCACCTAATTGTTGATGGTCACAAGTTCTAGGGTTTGGAACTAAGCCCTAGTCGAAGTTTGATACTCTAAGATGATAGTTCTAGGGTTTTGTAACTAAACCTTAGTAGAAGTTCATGATGATTGTGTGATAATATGTGATTTATGAAAGATTGTTGAAATTTGAAATTGAGCTATGATTGGTTTAGATTGTTGAAGCTTAATGGCTCATGTATGAAATCTAGGATCTTGCACTAAATCCTAGTAGAAGTCTAACATATGAATTCAAAATTGTTGGATGCATTAAAGAACTATATTCTTTTGAATTGCTTCTAGGGTTTGCAATATATTGTAGTAGGGTGTTTCATATCTCTGGAAGAAATATTGAATCCCTAGATATAATGAAGGTTGTTATCTTGATTTAGATGCTCTAAGTCTTGATGATGAAATCTAGGGTTTATGGCAAAAACCCTAGCAAGGAGTTGAAGTAAAAAAGTATGTGTCTCTTATTTGTGAACCTAACTAAGTTTGGGTATTTAATGTCTAATGTCTAATGCTTCCTTTATTATATGATTATGATATAGGTGACTTTATGCTTCTATATATATGTATTTGGTTGTACTTGCTATCTAAGTTGTGCAGGGACATAATCTTCAAGATGATGAAGATGTTCATAAGTAAAGTTGATTTGATAAATATGATGAAGAAAGTTATATGAATGATGATGGTCATGATGACTCTAATAAGAAGGATGGAAGCCATGAATGATTCTCCGATGTCGTAGAAAAGAAGTTGATCTCCCTAAGTTAAGAGGGAGCTTGGATAAAGAAAGGAGTATATCTCCCAAGTTGAGAGGGAGGGCATACTGTGGTCATGATGGATACCTTTAAGTAATTGGAGAATGCATATTAAGGTGCTGTTGAAAGAAGGAAAGTTGTTTTTGGTTGCTACATGTGAAGTAGCAAAGGAAGTTGAATGATTGAGAAAAACTTTGTCAAGTTTTGTTCGAGAAACCTCAAAGTCCTACTGTGATGAATTATGAGGCAGCGTTAAGAAGTTGGAAGACCCCAAAGGTTTGTGTTTACTTATGAATATTTGAACGGTTGTTACTAATTGGAGTTGTGATTGTTCAGATAAACCTCTCGAAGTTTTCGAAGCATGCTTGATGTTATCGATCTATTTGATTGGGAGATATTTGATGTGTTAAGGCATTGTGTAATGCCTGGGAGGACATCTGGCCGACACTATGTGTTGATGTCTGGATCCTGAAGTAGGGAGGGTGGCATTGGTCATAGAGCTCTGACCTCACATATGCACTTGGATCCTTGGGTTGATGGTTAGCAAGTAAAGCTTGATGGTACCTAGAGAGGCTGCAAGATTTAGTCCATCTTAGTCCCAGTCGGATAGATTTCCCTGGTCAGGAATCTAGTCTATGGCACTGTGAGTGCCTAAACTGTTGGAGGACCTTGGATAGATTGCCCTGGTCAGGAATCTAGTCCATGGCATTGTGGTGCCTAAACTCTTCATAGTTCATATGTTTTGAGATCTTCCTTGTACTTATTTTGAATACCTCCCTAGTTAAGAGGGAGTGTTGAAGAATGTAACTAGGTTCAGTCTTCAAAAAATGTATTTATCAAAAGAATGAAAAAGATATTTTATAATTATTATTTTTATGACTTATTAAAGCATGGGTTTCATGCTTGGGTCATCATGTTTTAGGTCAAAGTCCCCATTGAGGACTTCTAGGATCTATTCTGAATCATTGGAGTCATTGTCCATTTAAGGAGACCCTTCTTGGGCTTTTGAATCATGTAAAAATAAATAATATTGAGTCAAATAAGCTATTTGTCACCTCCACACCAAGTCAACCTCAAGGAGATCAAGTTGGCCTCAAACTGGGTATTTCGATTTCACCAGAAGCCTATATATTGGAGCAGTTCGAATTCATTTGGAGCATTCTCTCTCTCACACAAGTTCGATATCCAGAAGAAAGAGATGGAAAAGTGCAAAGTAAGAAAGGAAGGCTAGCAAAGTACGAAGTTGAAGAAAGAGGAAGAAAAAGAGAAAATCGAAATTTTGGACTTATCTATCTCTCTCTCGTGTGGATTCCTCTAGGAGATCGAAGTCTCTCTCGTCAGGTCGAAGCTACTGTTGCTAGGTCAAAGCTGTTGTTGCTAGGTCGAAGTTGCTATTGAAGGGTTATCATTTGAAAAAAGGAAGAAAGGGTTGACTTGGTGTGGAGGAAGTCTATGTCTAGGTCAAGAGTCTTGGATTATCTCAGGAATTAATTAAGGAAGAGTTGTTGATTGGGTTTTCCCCTAGATAGGAGTTTTGCTCTGGTTGTCCGCCTATATCTGGTGTCTATAATCTTTTTGCTACTGTTTTGGTAATTGCTTGATGAACTAAAAGATAAAAGAAAAACTTAAAGATAAAATATCACAAGTAATTATCTATATAAAGAAAATATTTCCGCCTTTCTGATTTTCTAACAAGATCTAATCTCAACGGTCAATCATTTTTGAGATCAGGGTGGGGGATTCTGTTATAACTCAAGCTTATTATAAAAGAAAGGCTAGGCCAAGGGAGAAGACACAACACACATGGGCACAAGAGGGGCACAAGGCATTTAGAGAGGCAAGGCATTGAGAGAGGCATCTCAATGGTGGGTGGAGAAGGACTTCTACTCAAGTGTGTCGGTTTCAAGGAAATTGATAGGGTGCGACATGAAGATCTATATCAACTAAAACTAGTGCTTGATCAGCGGGAGAAAATCTAGATTTGTTGTATGTATTTTCCTCGGTTTGGGCCATTTTACCAGTAAGGGAGGCCAAGTAGATTTTGATCATTATTAACGAAGAACTAATTTGTTTGAATAGAAAATTTGTGCGCTTATGTTTTTGAGATTGGTCGATTTAATGTGCTTCTGCTGAATATTTTTTTGTTTATGTTGCAAATCCAATTGTGCCTTTATTCATTAGATCTGAGATAGTTTGCTAGGTTAATAAATTGATAGGTGTTGGGTTCAGAAATTTAACAGGATTGTCACCATCAACCAAGAGAAGAACCTTTACCAAGGTTCGCTAAATGGTACACACTTCTTGCACTCTTGTCCAAAAACTCTTTGGTCACACTAATCTAGTAATGGTTTGCTTGCCCATTGAGTTCCTTATTGTATGCACTAGGATTCCACTCATCTCAAAGAAACATTCTCTTCATCTTCAACATAAAAGTGAGGAGAGACTACAGAGAAATAGGACTAGTGGTGAAACATTTGATTGCAAGATGAGCCAGCTTGTTTTTCCCCATGATTGTTGTGAAAATTCCAATATGGAATCCTATTACAGCAACTAGTATTATTTCTCCTAATTGTTAATTAATTTAACAATTTATCTGCTATGACAAATATCAAAATAAACACACTGCAACCTTCACAAATAAAATTCTGCGGAAAAATAATGCACTGGAAACTGAGAAATGCTAGCATCTACAGAAAATATGAGAATTATTTTTGGACAAATGTCCCCAGAAAAACCCAACTTGGAAAAATCGGTGCAACAGTGATGGTTTTTATTATTATGCAGCAGTGAAAATATGAGTACAATTTGGATGCCTAAAACTAGCAATCCACAGGAGAAAATCTGGGAAAAATTATTGAGGGGAAATTACCCTTTCTCCCTAAGAAATCCCGGCACAACCTGCCTACAAAGACCTTGGCTACCTGAAGCCTTTGCACTGCACTGCGCAGTCTCTATGACGTCAAGCCTCTAACTGGTCTCTAATGAAGTCGTTCTGCCTTCCGCTGCTAAGGAAATCGTCTCTTCGGCCCTCTGGAACCTTTTCTTGGCTACTGACACTAAGAACGATTTTTCTCCTCAGTAAATCCAACTGCCCTCTCTAAAGCAACTGCGCAGTCCTCTATGCTACCTCATTGGGAAAACTCGACCCTCTTGCTGCTGCCTCTCCGGATTTGGAAAAACTTCCTTTGGATCACTGTTCCTACCCCTCTCTCACTGCTTCAATCTCTGCTCTCTCCGGCAACTAACTGCTGTTAGTTAGGAAATTGATCTGCCAAGGAAATCGAATTGCTCAAGAGTGTTCTCCATCAACACATCGACCTCTTCTTATAATCCACTGTTGGAGCACCAACGACCAAGATTAAAACTTTATCGATGGCTAGGATCATCTTGGAATTGATCTGTGTGAGTTTCTAGATGATTCTCACCTTGACTTAATTAATACTGATTAATTAAACATATTCCCTAAGTTTAGACTTAGGAAATATTTAAAAACTGGTAAATAATCTAATTAAGTCACTTCTAGGTGGAATTTCCAGAAACAATTTCCGGGTCTTGGAAATCTCATGTATTCTAGTCTCTCCACCAAATTTCGTGGCTAGAACACATCTGATGCTACAAAAATTAACAATTGTTTTCATGAGGCTAAGAACATATGCATGATTACATATAAATTTGATGATGCTCCTAGCTGATTCAATGATATGCTTGATCTAAGAAGTTTTGCCCATGTTCTCTAAAATCAAATCAATGCAATAGGCAACACAAGGAGTCCAATACAAGGTCTGGCACCTCTGCATAAACAACTTGCAGGCAGGCAAATAATTAATAATTTTATTTGTTATGACTTGGACAAGATGTTGTGGGCCTATCTCCTAGATGAGCCAATCCAACAACTCACACGATAATTGTGCACCTTTCATATGTAGATACATTGATATATTTCATAACCATTGCCCCTTGGAAGTTGGAACCATTAAATCTCCCATTAAAAATTGACAAGAAAAGTATCTTGCCCTTCCCATGGTCCAACCATTAAATCTCCCATTAAAAGTCGACAAGAAAATGAAAATCTAATGGACATTGCAATAGTAAATCATAATCCATCCCTACTCCACAGCTTGTCTGCTAATGGCAGTGAAAAGACTCTATTCCCCTCTTCAGCTCGATGAAAGAGAGTGAGAAACTCTTCTGCTCTCAATACCTCGCCTCTGTTTTTCTAGTTGAGGTTCAAAAACTAGAAAAATCTTAAAGGGTGAGTGATGTTGAGTTGTGGACAACTTCCTTCGAGGCACTATATTTTAGGAGTATACTGTGATATTTTAAAAAAATGACACTTTTTTTGTGACATTTGGAACACTTGAACTTGATTATTTGATGATAATGTTATAAATGATAGATGGTTGATGTTATCTACGTACTAAATGGTTGATGCTGTAATGATAATCATTAATCTACTATAGACTCCAATGTCCTCTTCTTAAAAATGTAGTATTTGTCAACAATTAGAATGGAAGTATATTTTATGCAACTAATTTGACATTTACATTTTTTTAATATATATATATGTATCAAAATATATATTAAATAAAAAAACACCCTTGGGATGTTTTGCTTCTAGGGTTTATGAAATTGGCACATCACACTCCGACTTGCCTCTTTCGCTTTGCTCATGTTCCCAAAAACACTGGTCTCGGTGCTATATCTTGTCTCCCCATAAAACCTCTATTTATTTTGAAGACTTGTAGGACTCCAATTTTGCCCAAAACTCGGTTGAACAAATGCAGGATCATCTCTTGCGGGAAACCGTTGTTACTCAGCAATAACATAAAGTCCAACAATGAAGCTGTTTTAGAGAAAAAAGATGCAAGATATGATTAGTGTGTTCCAACAACTAATCACCAATCAGTAACATGCCCTCCAACAGACCTTGAAACACTAGCCATAGCCTTAACCATTTTTCCATAGGTGTTCTCCATTGCCCAACATTGTTTTGCGGTGACACAAAGCTAAATAGGGAGAGGTTCAACTCTTGGATTTGTAGTGTGGAAGATTACTTCAAAACTCAACCTACTCTGACAAACTCTCAAAAATTTGTTGTACCTGAGGTCCACATGGAAGAAGAAGCCCTCACATACTAGTTGACAGAGAACCAACACCTTGCAAACTACAATTAAATGTCTGATCAACATTTGACATGATTTCAGAGACATTGGTTGTTATTTGTTAAGGGGTTCAACCAATTAGGGTTTAAGGATGCAATGTTGGCATAATGACTGCATTTCCAATGTACTTTTGGATAATTAGTCCAACAGTTCATTGAGGACCTCAACAGACTTTCCATTGAACTTGTGGTAAGGGATTTTACAAACACCATGCCAAGTTCATTTCTAGTTTTCTTCCTCGCATTGTAACAAAACTAGAACTCTTTTCAATCTCTTCATTGGATCAATGCCTTGCAAGTAGTTTTCAAAATTGAAGCGAAGGCTACCCAGGTCCCAACCTGCCCAATCACTGCCATAACCCTTACACACAAAGGGCTTTGCTTCGGTTTGGTCTAGTGACATCTAGTTCCATTTTGCAAGGGAAGTGCAAATATTGTTTTTATCATCAGCAATGTCATTTTGATGATGAATGTTGTGCCTTGTTGGACAAGAAGGCCAAGGCCTTCCTTGCTGAATTACTATCAGTAATCATTGAACTTTTTTCTGATGAATAGAAAGAGGAATCTAAGCTCCATGATCACAGTTCCTTGAATCTTCTATGATGACAGTTCTCTCAACCCTTTGTTGGCCCTCCTGGATCAGTAGTGTTCTGATCTTGAGCAAGATCTCTTCACTCACTTTCTAGACGAGGCAAAAACTTGCAGACAAATATCATGGACAATGGCATGAAAATAATCGGGTTCTTTGAAAATTGGCAGATTCACTCCAAGTTCCAACCTACCACATGACATCTACAACCATATCTTCTTGGATGGGCAGAGAGCAAGTTTGTTGACACCTATCACTTATCAGATCTAGGTGTTTTGTCACTTTTTCCATTAGACCTTTCAATGATATGGTTGACTGTGATATTACACTATTGCATTCTTGTGACCTACTTCTTGTCAAGCCCTACCAGTTTGAGAAGAGTGCACAGTATGATGGGATGTTCAACACCTATAGACTTCATAAGGATGGTGAAGGCTACCAGTTCACATCTGCTGCTCCTCAGTCTGAGTGGCAAGCTATTAAGGAAGTATCTCATCAAATTCATAACTGTAAGTACTGCACTGGTGCGTTCCTTCCCATCCTGCTACAACCTTCCGCACAAGTTTCAGACTTCAGCAGGGAGGTGCCACTCCAAGCATCATGTCTACAAGTGATGTCTCACCCTACTTCTATATCTACTGCCAATGCTGCAACTCTGAAGTATAGATGACAGCGCCTCTTTCTCAGGACCCCCTTTCATGCTTCCCCTCCCCACATGGATCCACAGATTATAATCTTTGCACACCTACCCTTCAACTGCATATGTAAACATGACCCTTCATGGGGATGGCATTACTTCTTGCCAAACATGTCATATTCAGTTGTTGCCAAACATGTCATATTCAGTGGAGGTTCACTTCCCAGTTTTGCATTGAGAAGTTCCAGCCAACCATTGAGCCCTAGAATCTATGCTGTCCTTTGCTGGACTATGGACACCATCAGCCAATTTTGGGGATGGTTTCATTTCAGTGGGGTAGAGGACATGGTTCAAAAGTTTCTAGTGGTCTTAGACCATGTATAATATTTGTAAATTGTTGGGTATGTGTTATATTCTTTGCACGACTAGCTGCTGACGCTGTTATGTTGCACTCTGCACAGTGAGGGCAGCAGCACTCTGTTTTTTTGTTTTTTGGGTGGACCCAAGAATGCTGGGCGGACCCACCCATGTTTTGCTCGTGGTTTTACGAAAGATGGTTTTGGCCATGGTATTTTGACATTTTGTAGATCTGGTCAAGGGAATTATGGTTATGTTCGAATCTAGGGTTAATGTATTGGGGGTTCATAAATGCATCGGCATGTATATAATGTATTGCAACATTGAAAGGAATATAATGAAAAATCAATCTGGTTTTCCCCGGTTTGGGTTACAGAAGAAAAATCTGTGTATATTTTCTGTTCTCGCCATTGTATATGTCTGTTTTTTAAGAATTTGCTTGCAGGTAATTTCTGTACAGGGTTAAAGCCTTCATAAATAACACTTTTCATATTAATTTTTTGAAATGTCATTTTGCATAACTCATTGAGGACCTTTTCAAACTTAATCATGCTCCAAGTTTGTGGATTTAGAAATAAATAACACTATGAAGAGTTTCATCTCTACAGTTCCAGCATTTTTCTTGTCTTATGCTTCCATGATTAGTCCTCTTATGTTTTACTTGTATGCAACTAATTTTCTATTTCAGCATACAGTTCATTCACAGCAATTTTTTTAACACCACACCTGCTGTTTGATTTCATAGGAAGGGAAGCAGTGGGAGTGGTAACTGCAGTAGGACCAGGATTAACAGGAAAAAATGTGGGGGATTTAGTTGCCTATGCGGGGAATCCTATGGGTTCATATGCTGAAGAGCAAATTCTTCCTGCAAATCAGGTTGTGCCATTTCCATCTACAATCGATCCTATTGTGGGTGCTGCAGTGATGCTGAAGGGTATGACTGTCCAGTTTCTTCTTCGGAGTTGCTTCAAGGTATACGTTGTAATCATGTGTGCATTGATATTGTCAATTCACTTGCATAGCATATAAAAGATTAACGAAAAATGGTTAAGGCTATGGCTAGTGTTTCAAGGTCTGTTGGAGGGCATGTTACTGATTGGTGATTAGTT
>Ga0115844_100651_pt1 | contig 10252 bp, 9 predicted proteins | sample InSIn1gowninarea_FD_83858 | JGI IMG/M metagenome (GOLD analysis project Ga0115844, IMG submission 83858) | reverse complement strand
AACGAAACGATTCAAATTTGGACCTCGCTGGAGGAGGATCCAAATGCATTGAAGATTGAGGAACAACTGCAGGCCAAGCAGAAGTGGTGCGATGAGATCTTGGCATCTGTGAAGACCTTACCAGTCTTACAGAGGCGTGCCAACATTTTTGAAGGAAATAACCTTGAGACACAAATAAATGATATGTAGAGGAAAGCAAAGATCTTGTAGGAGAGGACTCAACCGTGGTAGGAGGAAGCCCTAGAACTTTTGGTGGCAATAGGTGAACAACTGAAGGAATTGAAGTAGAGGGAATCGGGGCTACTCCAGAAGACCATTAGCCCTACTACAAAAGATTTGTTGAAGGAAGCGCACAAGGAATAAAAGTTGATGGAAGAAACATTCCAAAATTACAACACAGTATACAACCGGATCACAACGAAGATCAAGGGAATCGAAGCTGAGTGACCCAGGATGAGTCATGGGCGAGTGTTGGGGACCTATTGGGTATGGCCCAAATTGGTCCAAGTTTTTGGTAAAAGGCCCCATGAAAGAAGGAGCATACCATGCGAGGTTGGCGAAGAAATATTCACCACGTGGACTTTTAGGGCTTTTAGAATGGGATAAAGCCCTTATTTTGTAATGGGTATCAGGTAGTAGTCCTTGTTTTATGGATCCATGCTATGTGGACCAAGATTTTTGTATATATGAAATGTATAAGAGGATATATAATGCTTCATAAAGAATAAGTTAATGATATCATTGAAAGGTCATAAGCGAATCTTTGTTTTCTATAGTCTGTAGTTTTGGAGAAGGCTTCGTAGCTGAGTGTGCAGAGACCATGGAGAGTATGCAACTGAGTTTACAAACCACCTGTAGTTGAGTGCATAGGTCGAAGATGTGGATGTAATTGAAGATATGTTAATAAAGAAGATTTTTTTTGAAGTATTATATCTTTGTGTTTATTACTTGTGTATTGTTTTGTATCCGATTATGTGTGCTTTCTATTGAAATATGTGAATAATTGTAAGGTAAACTAGTATGTGTTGAAGTTTATGAATTTTTGTATATTAATCATCTACACAAAGTTCTTATGCATGTGATGTTATAAGATTGATATAAAATAGAATTAATTGCATTGTGCCACTTCACAGATATCCCTTCGGTTGTGGAAACCTGGTTCGACAACCTCCCATAACTGCTTCAGGTGAGACTGCAATCTTCTTGCAAGTCATTGCTAAAAGGGCTAGTAGTTGAGGGTTTTTTTGATGCATAACACAATATTGTTGAGAATAGAAGCAAGAAATGATAAAAACAACATTCAGTATATTCCAATTTTAATTTGTCCTTGAATTAAAATTGAGAATTAAATTCTAATTTAGTCTCACGAGCTGCTTGGAAAATAATTAATTAATTCATATTGAGTTAAGTGGTTGGAGAAATTCAAGTTAGAAGTCTTTTTTAAGTCATGCAATATCTATCCCTTAAATTAAGGAGATTATCCCTTAATTAAGGAGATAAGGTTGAGTTGTATTTGAGTTGTAATTAGTTAGCTGAATTTACTGAGTTAAGTCCAGTTAGATTATTTCCAAACTGTTTGAGGAACTAATTGTGAGTTTAGTCAGTTAGTGCATGCGTGCATCAAACTAGTGTACTCCAGATAACTAAATATTCTCTCATAAATAACTCATGCATGTCTATTCAGACAAAGACCCAATTGAGATTGAAGGCAGGGACATTGTACTATTAGTTGGAGGAATTTTCCTATAAAGGAAACTCATCCATGCAAAAGGAACAAGGTTCCTTGAGGATTGCACAATTTTACAGGGTGTGAGATCAGTGTGAGTGATTAGTGTTACACTTGGTAAAGGGAGGATCACCCAAGAGAAACTACACAAGGAAATAGGAGGTTTGGAGGGTTGAGGAGAAGGTTTTTGAGAAGCCTTGTTTTGTTGTGAGCATCCAAGAGGATTGTACTAAGAGATGGCTAGCTGTGAGACCTAAGGCTTTGTGTAATTCTGATGTATTTCCACCTTGTATGATAATACAGATAGTGGGGTTTTTAGCTAAGGCTTTCCCCTGAGTATTTTCTATGTTTCATGTGCATTGATTCTTCTTATGGTTATATATGTTCAGCTCTGATTCAACTTGATCTTTAAGCTTCCGCAAGTTTTATAGTAGAAGTATATTATAGTATTTTTCTTTGGTATATTGCATTATCGAGTTAATCTACAGTCATATTTTATACATAGATCTCAGAGGTATATTTGTAGAGAATTTGCAAGAAATTCTACATGGTATTGGAGCAAAGGTGATCGAAGCTATGAATAGTATACTGAGAAGGGAAATTTGAAGTTTGAAGTTCTTGGTTGGAGGTGAAAAATTGAATTCTTATCATACTTCAAAGTTCACTAATGGCGTTCTATGGCTTGAGACTCGAGTATGCCTTGGATGGCAGCTCGAATTACATAGCATTGAAAGATCTCATGGAGGTTGTAGTAGAAGAAAATGGCTTGAAGGATTTCATTGATCGAGAAATACCAAAGCCAGCTTCAACTAATGCACAAGAGTTGGCTGAGTGGAAGAAGTGTGTGGCAAGGGTGAGATCGATCATCCTTGAGGGAGTTCGAGACCATATTGTCTCGAGTCTCCATGAGAAATATACTCCATATTCAATGTGGAAGACATTGAAGGACCTCTACCAGAACAGTAGCGACCAGAGGAAACTGGCGCTCAAGGATAAGCTTTGGAGAATCAAGATGGAGAACGACGATACTATTTCCACATATCTGAACAAGCTCACCACCTATAGAGATGAGCTTAGAAGTGTGGGAATAACTACTACTTATGAAGATATGGTGAGCCTCGCTCTTCTCGGCGTTCCAAAGAGCTAGAATAGCTACTAGGACTCTATGAATGGAAGGGAGAAATTGCCTGATTGGGAGTGCATGTGTTCAAATCTCATGCAGGAGGAGATCAGGAGGGTCACACGAGATGGTTCTTCATCCAAGGATGATGAATAAAATCTGGCCTTAGCAGGTAAGACAAGGAAAGGGAAGGAAATGGATTCTCATTCCAAATTGAATTCTTCTGATGGAGGGAAGAAGGTTGATAAGTCTAAAGTGAGATGCTTTAATTTTCATGGGATGGGTCATTATGTAACTAATTTCCCATCGAAAAACTGTCCAGGAACGGATCCTTGGAAGGATAGGAAGGTGAGGCACTGGCCTCTTAGTTTGAGATGGAATTTACCCTCATCACATGCATGGTGTCATCGATGATGGGTTGTGGTTGGTTTCTTGACAGTGGAGCCTCATTTCACATGACCAGCGATAAAAATTTATTCAGTACCTTGGAGGAGAAAGACCTCAAGATGCGCATAGAGATGGGTGATGATGAAAGGTATAGTGTTTCAAGAGTGGGCACGGTTGCTTTTCAGAGGGAGCATGGAGCTGTTATTACCTTTATAGATGTGAAGTATGTGCTTGGACTGAAGAAGAATTTGGTATCGATCGCGATGTTGGAGGACAAAGGCTACGATGTTGTCTTCAATAAGGGACAGGTATTCCTTAAACACATCACCACAGGACAGGTGAAGCAAACCGGTTCACGAGTCAAGAACCTGTATGCTCTTGAGGTTTAAGATGCATGCAAAGCCCTAAGGAGCAAGGCAAATGTTAGAGACTTGGTGGTTGAGAGAGAGAGTAAATTACCTCTCAACATGCAGTCCCAGAAGAAGTCTCATACAATTGTGGAGGAACCACAATTGGAGAAGTCAGCAGAGGGATCACATGCAACCATACCTCCAGGTGTGAGGTGGGGCGATGTGAAGTGATAGTCTCAAGAAGGCTGAAATTGGGCAGGGTTCATTGAGAGGTTTTATCTCATGGATTGTACCTTGCTACGGGAGCCCAAAGTACATAGCAGTGGGAGGAATCAGTAGGATTGATGCAGTCAGAGATCAAAATGACAAAGGCTAGAGTAGTCAAATATTGAAGAGCACAGAGAAGGATTGAAAACAGTGCAAAAAGGCTGAGTCAGCAGAAGCACAGAGTTTTCAGTCGACAGAGGCAATAACAGTCAGAGACTTTGATGACAAATGCATCATACTGATTTAGGTTGGATATTTTTTGTTTCTAGAGTTGTTGGAGCAACAACACTAGAGAGAAGTGTTGCATGTAGAACATTCCAAAGGTTTAGGATCGGGATCAAGTTGAATTCCTTTCTTGTTGAGAGGGAGTTTTGAGAATAGCAAAAAGAAATGCTAAAAATATCATTCATTATATTCCAATTTTAATTTGTCCTTGAATTAAAATTGAGAACTAAAATTCGAATTTAGTCTCACCAACTACTTGGAAAATAATTAATTAATTCATCTTCAGTTAATTAGTTGGAGAAATTCAAATTAGAAGTCTTTCTGAAGTCATGCAACAATTATCCCTTAAATTAAGGAGATTATCCCTTAATTAAGGGGATAAGGTTGATTTATATTTGAGTTGTAATTAGTTAGACCAATTTACTGAGTTAATTCCAGTTAGATTAGTTCCAAATTGTTTGAGGAACTAATTGTGAGTTCAATCAGTTAATGCATGCGTGCATCAAACTAGTGTACTCGAAATAACTGAAGATTCTCTCATAAATAACTCATGCATGTCTATTCAGAAAAAGACCCAGTTGAGATTAAAGACAGGGACAATGTACTATCAGTTGGAGTAATTTTCCTATAAAGGAAACTCATCCATGCATAAGGAACAAGGTTCCTTGAGGATTGCGCAGTTTTACAAGGTGTGAGATTAGTGTGAGTGATCAGTGTTACACTTGGTAACAAGAGGATCACTTAGGAGAAACTGCGCAAGGAAATAGGAGGTTTGGAGGGCTGAGGAGAAGGTTTGTGAGAAGCCTTGTTTACCTGTGAGCATCTAGGAGGATTGTATTAAGAGCTGGCTAGCTGTGAGAGCTAAGGCTTTGTATAATTCTAATGTATTTCCACCTTGTATGATAATATAGATAATGGCGTTTTTAGCTGAGGCTTTCCCCTGAGTATTTTCTGTTTTTCATGTGCATTAATTCTTCTTATGGTTATATGTGTTTAGCTATGATTCAGCTTGATCTTTAAGCTTCCGCAAGTTTGATAGTAGAAGTAGATTATAGTATTTTTCTTTGGTATATTGCATTATCGAGTTAATCTACAGCCAAATTTTCTACATAGATCTCAGAGGTAGATTTGTAGATAATTTGCAGGAAATTCTACAAATTTGAGCCTCGGTCATGTCCCCTCAAACCAACAGATTTAGATTGGATTTTGCTCAACACTGCTTCGAGCGATTTTGATTTGAATGGACTTGGGAAGAGAGTTATAATATGGTAGGGGAAGGAGCTGGAGGGAACCATGCCAGACATTTTTGCTTCCATTCACATTAGTTTATATAGATAGAATCAAACAAAAGTAGAACGATTCATCTTCACCTGTGACCGCTCTATGCTTTGGTCCTCATATGCTCCACATGGTGTGGTTTAATTCTCATTGTAGTATATTTGTTATACGTTTTGGAGGTTTTCTTGCCTATTTTCAGGTTTAATTGTTGAAAATGTTGAAAATATATGTTGAAATCAAAAGTTTAAGTTGTCAACTCTCTACAATTCTAGCGCCAATGGTTTTTCAAGGTGTTGAATTCATATATGCAACAAAAACCAATTTTAGAGATAAAAAACCAAGATTTCACTAAGAAAAAAATCAGATTCCATATATATATATATATAGAGAGAGAGAGAGAGAGAGAGAGAGAGAGAGCTTATGTCCATTTTAAATATAGAAATATCTTGAAATCAAACGGTCAAGAGAAAGGTTAATTGTTTGACCCCTTCCCTCACCATTTTTTTTCAGGATATTCTTGAAATATGCAATCCATATAAAAATTCCCTCATACAACTACTTAATTCTTAGAGATATGTCCCATCGAAATTATCTTTAGTGTCGTTGCTTCTTCAAAATTTGATCTCTCATAATATGGTTTCAATGCACCTTCTTTAGGAAAGGGATTTATGGCTCAACATTGGAATATCGATTTAGAAATTTGTACAATTAAATAGAAGACAAATAAATAACAACAAATGATTAATTTAACAAGCAAACAAAAACATTCAAAAGTAATTTTATTTTCTTTCTCATTTTAGTGAACAAATAATAATTGGAAACAATCAATTTTCACTAGTTTTTTTAAATCTTAATCATCCATATATGTATCATTATGTTAGAATAATGTTTCTATAATTTTAATTTAACTATCAATAATTATTAGGTGGATGGCACGTATTTAACCTCAGAATATTGTAGAATATTCCTAGTAGTATACACAAATCAAATGTTGGGATTCATCTCCAAAGTAGTTATGCTCTTTTTTCTCTTTTAATTATATTAATAGTTACAAAAATATCATATGAACAATTGTTATAGGAAACAAGTTATGGTTTTTTTGGCATGTGATATTGATAAGCCATGGTATTAGCCCATGTTAGTGTAACAAATCCTATTTATGGACTAAGAATCTCCATTGCAAAGTGGGGGTAAATCTTAATGGATAAGAATTGTGTGCCATGTATTTTCAAATGTATACATGTTTAACTTATATATTAATATTAATATTAATATTAGTAATAAAGTTATAATTTAGTTCATTTTTAATTTGTTTAATTTTAACAATATGTGATTTATTATGAAATAATTTCTTTGATGATTATTATGGATTGATGTTTATTGGCATTTACTAGCCATTTCACTTATATGAAGGCACTAGTTTACTCTAACGGGAACCTCATTCCCATTTCTTTCTCAAAATATCTAGGAAGATCGTGTATGGCATACTCTTGAAACATTTTCATGCAATCTATTCAAAGGGACATTATGACTGTGATAACCCTTGGTCATTTCTCCAACATTGTAAATAATGTAATTATTTGATAAAAAACAATGATCCAAGTCTAGGGACACATATTCCACAGTTGAGGGGGACTATTCCTTGGGATTTTTATGGTTTTTTCTCAGACAGAGAGGATGAAATGTGTGCAAAAGAGGTTTAATAGCCACATCACCAATCATAGGTCCTCCCATTGGTGACACGATTCATACAGGAGTGAGTTGGCCACCCACTGCAACAAAAAAAAACACTAACAACCAAAAAATACGAGGGGACAAAGAATTACATGCTACCAATGTGATTGGCCTACAGGATTATAGTTAGATAAACAAAAATAAATTGAATATTATGGGTAGACTGGAAAATAATAACCTGAAGATGTGACTTGAGAAACTACAGGAGAGGTGTAATGGGTAAAAAGAAAGGGGAGAATGAACAAATAAAAGGAGGATACGTAGGAAAAGGATGAACTAATGGAGTGAACAGAGGAAAAACACTGGATAAAAATGAAATTGAAGCAGACAAGATAGGAACGTCTACTTTGAAGGTGATAATGACAATGTTTTTGAGCATCATACAATCATTGAAGAGAATTTGGCATATATGCAAAAGGTGATCATCATATTAATTTGAGGATCCTTCATGCACACACTAAAGAGATTGGAATAAATTCGGAGAAGGTGATCATTGTATTGTTGTTGGGGATCGTTTATTTCTGGACAAGACATTATCATTCACAACTGAGGAGTTTTCACATGCATCTACTGAAGTTTTGGGGAGAAATAGTAATGAAACCTATTTTAAAGCTACACTAGACAATGGACATGTGTTGACGGTGAAGTGGCTGAGGGAAAGCTTGAATAATTACAGATGGATTTCTATGCACATCCTTGGACTGAAGAAAACTAAAGGCAACAATATCTAAGAATGAATCCAACATTTCTCCAACACATAGAGTAGAAAAATAATCTGGTTGAGTAATAGGAGTACTGAAATAATTTACCTTGGGTGAGGACTGATTGATAATGTTGGATATCACCAAAATATAGGGGATCTCCATGATATAAGGTTGCAATTAGACCTCAGACCATTTGGTGTAGGAAACCCATCCAGAATACATCTCGATTGGTGTTTACTTAACTATATGCTTTGTCTTTAACTGTCAACATGAGAGAGAAGCACAAATGTATATTTGAATGAGCAAGTGAATGCGCCTTGTTAGTGTTCTATCACTGATGTATCAAGGTTCTCCTACTACGAAGGGGGAAATAAAGTGAACCTCTAAGAGAAAAGTAATAATACTACCATAATGGAGGCACCCATGAATGAGAAATACTCATCTCACATCAAGGAAAAGACTTCAAATAGATACGACTATCATTATAATACTTACAACACACTTCTGATAAGTTAAGCACCAAATTAACTGAAATAGTTCAATTACCTAAGTATATGTGAAAAGAAAACATAACTGTAAACATCTGATTCACAATCCATGTGTGAATATGTGCTAGCCTGGAAGGCTTCAATATTAAGAATAATTCCCCAGATACATAAACACAATTAACATCACTAACTCCAATAGTGGAGCATTAGACCTACTATTTACTCCCCAAAAGTACTAACTCTATCTCTCTAATTCCTTGTGGGAGAAGCCAAAGTTAAAATTCCTTTGCATGATAAATGAGTATCCATCTATAACTTGAGGCATGACCTTTCACATCTTCATGAATCTTGACTTTCCAAATCCTAATGACCTTTGGACTTCTACAACCATTGGGATTCCAAATGAATTTTGGAGTTACATATGAATTTTGGTACTACATGTCTCTTGGAATTCCATGAGTCTTTAGTTCATACATGACTCTTGGAATTCCACTTCTTTATCTTTACAATGATTACAAAAATACATCATAACTTCCATGTCATCATATGATGATAACTTGACATGTCACCATCTTTGGTGACTAGTATTAATAATGGTTGATAACATGGACTTCTTCAATAGTGACATGGCTACCACATTGTTCTTTCTACATATTCGATCGTTGATGTCTTCACCCTCACAAGGGTCTTTGATCTAATGAAGTATTTGGGGTTCTTTGGTCATCAAGATACAACTGTGTTATTTTTTCTTTTAGTGCTTTATTTATTTGTTCTCTTTTATTGATCTTCCTCATGTGTGCCTTCCATGATATCCTTGGAATACATTTATCTGCAATCACTCATGACAAGTAATGATCACCCTCAAAATATCCTATTCTACCATGTTTTATTCAAATTTTATTTTCATTCCTTATCAGTTCTCTTAAATGTTACGAAAGGAACTTCTCGGCATAGGGTGCACTCTAAAATGCTGAAGAGATGAGAAGGGGAGGGTTCAGGGCTTCAGCATGCTCTCATGCACTCAAGAAGAAAAGGAAGTCAAGGCAGGGAACATGGAACAAGTCGGAAGGATGAAGGTGAACGATTTGAGCTTCCCAAGTGTGTTGTTCACTCAAGGTAGAGATGGGGGGGAACAAGGCACACTCCTGAAGGTTGAAGGATGAAGGCTTTAGGCCTTTGGGATGCACTCATGTGCTCAAGAGGCCCAGGAGGGTGCATGGGACAAGTAGAAAGGCTTAAGGGAGAAGGAGGGTCCATGGTGCATTGGGTAATGTTGAAATGTGACTCTTAATTCCTTTGGGGTATGCTCATGCACTCAAGGATGGCGCATTTCTTCGAGTCAAAGGAGTGCACTCAAAGGAATACTTAGTCTCTTGAGGGGTGTAGTTCAAAACGAGGAAAAGAAATGGGGTTAAGGAGTGCGATTTGTGCTCCTAGATGATGCATGGTGCACTGTTTAAAAATAAGGGATTCCAAATCAAGGCATCAGAGTGCGCTCATGCCCTATTTGGCATCAATGGATTTTCTTTGAAACCAAAATTTGTCTATGCGTAGAAGTTAGGAAAAGGGGTGAACATTATGAGTTTTAGACATAAATCATGTGTGACACATACCAACCCATCAAGAAAACTTAGGTAAGCTTGAAAAAGGATAAGTATACATCAAAATTCCACTTTGTACACGTTCCCAAGTACAATGAGTGTAGTGTGTGTGACTATTACCCAAAAGTGTCGCTTTACAACAACCAAGATTATACAACCATGAAATGCTCTTAACATGTTCTAATCAATGCGAAGACACTTGAGAAAACACTCGAAACATATAGAATAAAATTAAAAGACACTTGATGATCAAGGTGACCCTAGATACGACGGTGATAGTAAGCTTCAATATTAGAATGTAGTGAAAATTTGGAGGTTGTTATAGCAGCAACAACACTTGGTAACACACCAAGAAGACTTCAAATTCTCTAT
>Ga0115844_100648_pt1 | contig 10267 bp, 9 predicted proteins | sample InSIn1gowninarea_FD_83858 | JGI IMG/M metagenome (GOLD analysis project Ga0115844, IMG submission 83858) | reverse complement strand
AAATGAAGGAAATATAACATGAAACCAACACACAACAAGCACCTCATATCTACAACAAACTGAAGGAAGGTATTAGCACCACAAGTATCTCGCTTCAGTCTCTCATTTGCATTATGTAGTAAAAAAAAAGTAAACGTTGTGAGCAAGTTGGTTTATAAGCGAAAGGTGGCCAGTTAACTTGGCCACCTTCATTCATTCAATGAATAAAAAACAATTGGTCCTCCCGTACATGGCAGCAGTCAAGTCAAAAAAGAGAGGAGAAGGACAAAAGAAGTTAACTCTACGGAGGCATGAATTTGGAGTTGATTATGAGGATAGGGGAATGATGAGGTAGGAGTGATCTGAAAATGGGGCACTGAAGGCTTCCTATCAAGCTTACAAGAAGTTATCCCACTCCAAATCTTATATATGTCCAAGACCTTATGATTAACCAATTTCAAAATAAAAAATACTTGAAAATAGGTGTATTCTTATGTTTGTTTTTAACTGTTCAAGTGCTTATGTATATCTACATATGCTGATGCCAAACACACATAACAGTAAATAAAATAGTGAATCAACAAACACATAAGATAGCAATATGATATGGAGTTCACCCAAACCTCTTGGGCTATGTCTCCTTGAGCTCTACTCAACTTAATTAGGCTCTCTGGGATTACGACATAAATTCTTTTACAAGCTCCATGCTCAACTCCATAGGTTTATAAACATGACTCTATGGGTTTAGAATACCATCTTAACCCATTGGTTTTCCATACTCTGCAGACAGATCTAGGCTTCCCTGGACTAGACTCCTTCAATCAGCGCTCTCAGCATTCTTGAGCTCTAGCTTGCACTAGCTCCCTCAAAACTCTTTCAATTGTCTCTGGAATGCCTTCTTTTGTCTTTAACACACTTCAAACACCAGCAATAGCTTCATCATTTGATCTCTTTGTTGTTCTGTAGCTTCACTACATCATCGTGGCTCTTAGAAGTCTGCTTTGAGCTCTCTGGCTCTCTAGCTCTATGGCTCTCCGGCTTTGAAACTCTGCTATGCTCAAGATCCTTGGCTCCACAACTCTGTTGTGCCCAGCTCTTGAGGAATCACCACTTTTCCATCGCCCCAACCTCTGGTGACTTCTCTGGATTTCTCGAGCTCTCTGGCTCTATAGCCTTGTGGCTTTCGGCTCTATCCCTTAGCTGTCTGTGTTATCTCTCAACCTCTACACCTTTGTAGTTCACTCAACCTCCAAGCAACTCTTAGCAACCTTCCAACATCCTCCCTAAGAAACATTCAGCTCGCTGGTTTTTTTCGACCTCAAAGAGACTCCCAGAAAATTTGGGAGCTCCCTCTGTCAATCGTGCTCTCTAGCTTTTGTGAGGCATTATTTGACTTTGTGGCTTCCATAGTCGTTCCTATATCCCTTCAATCATGAGGAATTGTTCATCTATCTCTTTGATTAGCCCTCTTTCTCACTGGCTCTATGGCTCTGCATCTAGCCCTCTGGCACTTTGGCTCTGCATCTTACATAACACATCATTATTATAGAAATGCCCACTTATAGTGTGGCACAAGGAATGGAAGCCATTTTTATAGTGGGAAATACATAGGAAACCTTTCTTCTTCCATAATCCTGAAACCTACAGCATAACACAAATACACAAGAAATGTGTTAAAACCACATCATTAGCCAATATTGTAGGAACTCAAATTTTATAGAATCACATCCATAATCCCATCGGGTCCACCTTTGGTCGTAATATCACAATCACATAGGTGGGAGGTCAAAACCTCAGTACACAGGAATACATTGAAAATCTGAAAATTTGAACTTCAAATATTATGAAATCACATCCATAGATCTCATCACGTCTGACCTTTATTGCATGTTGCAATCACATGTCACAATGACCGTTGTATCGGGGATTCGCCAATTGCTGATATCACCAATCGTCCCATCAGAACATCGGCATATCACAATGTCGCTTATCAGCAGTCGCATGAGCATTGGGCTTTGTATTGTTGCGATCTCGATCGTCAATCGATGATTACATCATCATTTTGCAGTCGCATTTCCCAACAACCCAGGGTCCAGACAACATCCGATGCATTGTTCCGATGTGATATACATGTATCTTTTATGTGCCGATCTAACTCATTACATATCACAATTGGCTCTGCCTGGGTCCAATATCCCATGAAGGCCTACCTCTGATGTGATAAGTAGGAGATCACAATCAGCGTTCCTTCTACCTTTTCCTTAAGTCCTTTCCTTTGGCACATTTGTGACGTGATTCCTTCAATGAGCTTTTAGGCCATTTTTAAAAGAAATGCCTCCTTTTCTAAGTATAATGGGCAATACTATTTTTGCGATAACTTTTTTCATCTGAAATTCATTTCAGTGCATTCAAGTTGCAGTGGATTTAGAATGAAAAGATCTATGCAATGGGACTACTTTCACGAGAAGCCCTTGACTTTCATTTTCCTCTATGAGGAAACCCTTTAGGATTATAATTCTATTATAGATCCATTTTGGATCACACCTTCCCATGAAAATGACTTTTGGTCTCCAAAATATTGATATATTGATCTAAACAATAAATGAGAGTAACAACACCCTCTTCTTTCAACCTCCATACACTTGCCTTGCATAGTTCCTATGAACCAAAGCCTTTGACCACTTTCCTTCCTGGATGTGTTGGTCCTCATGGGAAGAACTGTTTTCCTCCTTGACTTCACGCAGAACTCCTGCTGAGATGGTCACAAAAGGTAGTTTGAACATCTCTTCCTTGATCTTTGACCCAAGGTAGCCCAATCCAATGTAAAGTTACATCTGCTTCAAAAAAACTTTCATTTATACCTATTTGACATGCTGTCAACAACAACTATTAACAACAACAAAAATACAAAGGACATCTGGATGGCCTAAAATCCTGCTTCAACAAAAGAAAAAAATTTCACATCTTGTGAACACCTCCATGTCTTTACATCTGCATACAAATGATGGACTAGATGACAAGCCCACAAAACATGCCTTTAAAATAATTCACCCTTCAAGTCAAGCATGTAGAAAAAATCCCAACGATTCTTTTCAAAAGATGAAACACCTCATCATTATCTCCATCTTGGAGACTAAATCAGCTTGTCTCAAGTCAATATTGAATTACATGCATGTCTAAAAAAAAAGTAATCAACCCTTCAAGTTAATCACACATATATGTTTGAATACAAGGAAATCATCAACATCTCCGTGTTCATGCATATCATGCTTATGCATGCATTTCATCCTTCAACTTTTGCTTAAGCACACTGTACTTTCGAAGATGAAATGAATATGACGTTGCAACCATAAAGTGAGTCTCCTACTCAACTTTTACATTCACCTTCTTGGCAAAATACTTGCAACTTGCATTCTATTAACAAAGAAATGCGAATAGACGCAACAATAGATATGCAACATTAATTGGATAATAACTCTAACCGTTTCTTACCAATCCATTTCCTTTGTCGGTAGATTAGCATCAATAGAAACATGTGAATCATCCTGAAGCACATCAATCATGGAATCTTTCTTTCCATTTTTGCCATTTTCTCTTTCCACCTTCTTCAACATTCATGGAAGCATTGTTGGATTCAAAGTCCAACACTTTTCAGCAATGTGTCATTGCTTATTGCAGTAGGTGCAACACATGTACATCCTCTTGATAGCATGATTTTCCTTATCCAATGGACCTTTGGCTTCTTTCTTCCTTTCCTTCAAAAGTTTCCTGTATGTGGCCATTCTCTTCCAACATCTAGAAACATTATCGTTATCCAAACCACAAAAGGAACATGAAATTATTTTCCAAAAATTATATGGAAATTTATCATGCTTAACATAATCAAAAGGAATATGGTTAGAACAAGATTTATACCTTTCTATTTCACCTCTTTTACCTTCTTGAGGAGGTGAACTAAATGAAGAAGTAACTCCCCTTTGGAACATCATCTACCTCTTCAAGGTTGTCAGAGTTTCCACAACTCTCTAGTTCAAGTGTATGCTGATATACACCTTATTTATGCAAAGTATGCTTCACACTATTGCATTCCCCAAGAATACAATCTTCACATTTTTGAGGTAGAAGACCTGAAATGAAACTCCTTCTTGGAACTATTTCAATGGCCTTCATTGCAGCTTTGGAACTTTCTCCATAAGACTGTCCATAACCAAGACCCAAATACTTAGTCCTTTCCTCAACTATTATTGGCTTAACAATACCTTGTGTAGGTTTTCACAAGAATTTTCCTTCATAGCCAATCTTGGACATTAACTTGGAACCCATGCCTCTCGTATGTTTTTCAAAAGAAACAATATAATCATTCTTAGAATAATTTGAACAAAAATAGGAATTGTTTACCTCTTCTTCAAACTAATACTTGACTAAGGCTTCTTTGGCAACAAAGAGTTGTGTCTCCAACTCATTCATCCTTTTCATGTTCATATTTTCAATATGAAGTTGCCTCTCCGTCTCCTACAATTTGTCAAAAAGCAAATGCTTCTCTTCCTCCATGGAATTTAATGCTCTCTAAGTATGTTGATCTTACTTCCATCCTCATACATTTCTCTCATCCTATCCATCATGATGAACAAGTCTTGCTTCATGTCTTCATCAAAGAATCTCTTGTGCTTCAAGGATTGCTTTGAGGTGATTTGGGATAAGAAAAATGCCTTCATCCCTTCTTCCCTCTTGTCCTCCCCTAGACATAGCTATCAATAGCTTTCCCTTCACCTCTGCAAACTAAAACAATAGTCAGTATGAAAACAAGCATACAATGAACCTTTGACTATTTAAACACCTTTCAGACAAGAAATCTTTGCACTATCAATCAAGCATTCTGATATGATACCACTTTCTCTAGTATAACCAGTTTTGATATAACCTTATTTGAAAGTGGGTTTAATTAAACTTAAGCTCTGATACCACCCGATCTGAAAATGGGGCACTAAAGGCTTCTTTTCAATCTTACAAGAACCACTCCCACTCCAAATCTTATATATTTCCAAGACCTTATGATTAACCAATTACGGAATTAAAAATACTTGAAAATATGTGTATGCTTATGTTTGTTTTTAACTGTTCAAGTGATTATGTATATTTTCTTATTCTAATGTAAAAAAAACATAACAGTAAATGAAAAAGTGAATCAACAAACACAAAAGATGACAATATAATATATAGTTCACCCAAACCTCTTGGACTATGTCTCCTTGAGCTATAGTCAACTTAACTAGGCTCTCTGGGATTATGACATAAATTCTTTTACAAGCTCCACGCTCAACTCCATAGGTTTACAATCATGACTCTATGGGTTTAGGATACCATCTTATCCTACTGTCTCTCCATACTCTATAGGCAGATCTAGGCTTCCCTGGACTAGACTCCTTCCACCACTGCTTTGAGCATTATTGAGCTCTATCTTGCACCAACTCCCTCAAAATTCTTTCAACTGTCTCTGGAATGCCTTCTCACTAGCAACAGCTTGATCATTTGATCTCTTTGTTGTTTTGGAGCTTCAGTACGTCATCATGGCTCCTAGAAGTCTACTTTGAGCTCTTTGGCTGTGCGGCTCTATGCCTCTACAACTGTGTTGCGCGCAACTCTTGAGGAATCACCCCTTTCCCATCACCCCAACCTCTGGTGGCTTCTGTAGCTTTCACGAGCTCTTTAGCTCTACTGCCTTATGGCTCTTAGCTTTTTCCCTCAGCTTTCTCTATTATCTCTCGACCTCTATGCCTCTGTAGTTCGCTCGACCTCCAAACGAGTCTCAGCAACCCTCCAACGACCTCCCCAAGTGACTTTTACCTCCATGGTTTTTCTTGACCTCCAAGAGACTCCAAAAAACTATCTTAGCTCCCTCTGTCAATTGTGATCTCTGGCTTTTGTGAGGCATTCTTTCACTCTGTGGCTTCCACATCTGTTCCTCTATCCCTTCGATCATGAGGAATCATTCCTCTCTCTCTTCGACTAGTCCTCTGGCTCACTGGCTCTGTGGCTCTATGGATGGCCCTCTAGCATTTTGGTTCTATGGCTCTACATCTTACATAACACATCATTGTTTTAGAAATTCCCACTTACAACGTACAAGGAATGGAGGCCATTTTTATGGTGGGAAATACACAGGTAGACTTTCTTATGCCATAATCCCAAAACTAGCAGCATAACATAGCTACATAGGAAATGCATTAAAAACACATCATTAGCCAATATAACTGGAACTACAATTTTACATAAACGTATCCATCATCCTATTGGGTCCACCTTTGGTTGCAATATTGAAATTGCACAGGCGAGAGGTCAAAACCTCAATACACATGAATCTATTGAAAATATGAAAATCCAAAAATCCAGACTTCAAATATTATGAAATCGTGTCCATAAATGTCATCAGGTCTAGCCTTTATCTCATGCAACAATCGCACATTGTAACGACCCTTGTATCAGGGATTCGCCAATCACCGATATTTCCAATTGGCCCATCAAAATATTGACAGATCGTAATATTGCTTATTGATGGCCGCATGTCCATTGGCCTTTGTATTATTGCGACCTCGATCACTGATTTTCGATTGCATCAACATTTCATGGTTGCATTGACCAACACCCTAGAGTTTAGACGACATCCGATGCATTGTTTTGATGTGATATACATATATTGTTGATGCGCCGATCTGACTCATTTCATATCGCAATCGGCTTTGCCTGGGTGCGATATCGCTCGAAGGCCTACCTCCGATTCGATAAGTCAGAGATTGAAATTAGGGTTCCTTTCATCTTTGCCTTAAGTCCTTCCCTTTGTCACATTTACAATGCAATTTCTCTAATGAGCCTTTTAGGGCATTTTTATAATAAATGCTTCATTTTCTAAGGAGAAGGGGAAATTTTATTTCTGCGATAACTTCTGCATCCAAACTCCATTTCAGCCCATTCAAGTTGCAGTAGATTCAGAATGAAAATATATATGAAATGGGACTATTTCCAAGATTAGCCACTTACTTTCATTTTCCTCTATGACAAAACCCTTTAGACTTAGAAGTCTATTCTAGATCAATTTTGGATCAGGTAGTGGGGACCAACGGTCCAAAACTAGAAGATGTATCACCGCTGCTAACACACCAGCTCACTCAACTCGAGCATAAGAGGAAATAATCATTCATCCCCATGCACTCATGCACTCATCTCGTCGAGGTTCACTCTAGAAAAGTATCTCTCATACCTAGTCAACCTACAAAAGAGAAAATTCCACCTTTCTCTTGCACAGGACTTCCTACGGGATTACAGAGGAAATCCTACAGGATCACACATTAATCCTATATGATACAAAGATAGTCTACATGATTGGCCAAGATTAGTTTCAGAAGGTGATACATATTGTTTGGCCACAAAAAATAACCCAAGAGGTAGGCTCTATATTTACTTCCCTTTTTCCAAGTGAATTGCTTGAAAAAATCTCCTAGGTTGAGTGAATTTAGCATCCGTGTAGGGAATTGACTCAACAATTATTTCTGTCCCATTTACTTCTACATTAAATTATTTTTCAACCATCTCTGCTCCTCATAATTCACCAACAAAAATGACAAGGGGCTTAATATAAGGTAGCCCATTAACGCTATGAAAATCCACCAACACGCTCTTGTGTTAGAAATATCCACAAGGCATAATTTGATGGGATATTTTAAGAAATTAAGGGTGTATGATGATGGAGTGGCCCAAGATTTTTCTCTCCCCCTCATTCCACTGACTAGAGCCCATGCCATTATTGTAGTGAGAGGCCTCTCCATAGAGCTCGCCCTTGAACTCATAAGCAATATTACCACACTTCCCCTACGAGTGCCTCAGAGGAAGGAAGACAAGGAGATATCTAGATTTCCAAGAAGAAGTTCTTTCTAGAGGGAGAAGAGCCCATTGAGGAAAGAAATGGAGTAAGGAGAACATGCCTACCATACCCCTGGAATGAGGTATGCTACCACCTTATTAAATACATATCATGTGAGGGTGGGTATAGTCTATTTTATGGGTATCACTTTAGGCTTCTTGAGGAGTTGATGTTTGGAGTAGAAACATCTCCTCACCATAGGCTCAACATACCATACTTCCTTCTGAAATCATTGATAGATACAACCATAAAGGTGCAGGAGGAAAATCACCAGTAGTTAGCCCACCACTGGTTAGTTAGAATCATCATGGAAGATGCCCTCCACAACCTTAGAATTCCTATCGAAAGGGAAATTTTTAGAGACATGTAGACAAAGGAGGATATTAAAGCCCTCACATGTGACACTAGTCCTACAATTAGTGAAAAATATGAGGAAGAAACTAAAACAGATGGAGAATAAGAAGCGAGGGATGAAGATGAGATAGATGAGGAGGAAGAAGAGGAGAAAGAGAAGGAAGGTGATGAGGAAACATATGAAGATTTCAAGGAGAAGAATAGGGGGAAAATATAAAGGAAAATGACAATGGAAAAGAGGAGGAAAAAGACAAGAAGAAGTCATCTAAGGTGTCTCCAAAACCAACTGAGAGAGAGGCGGCAACTTCCCTCACTGCCCTTAGCATCCCTATCAAACAAAAAGGAAAAATACAAAGGTATACCCCCTTATACTTTAAAACAAGGAAAAGAACAAGGATAAGTCAAGGAAAACCGCAAACTCTGACCAAGGTTCCTGTTGTTATTGAGGATTGAGCTAAACAGCAGGAGAAGATAGCTCCAACTATAAAAATTGAGGAAAAAGGATCCTCAGCCCAAACGTCCCCTAAGTCTCCTACCACCTATGTGGGAAGGCTTGTAACCAGGTCTACCTCATCCAAAGGAAACAAAATACTACAGGATACACAGCAGGACCTACATGAAGCAGAGGCAGTCCTACAGGAAACTCTGCTAAAGCTACAAAAAACTCAAAAATTGGATGAGGAAAGAAGTAAGCAGCCAGAAACAAGGAAAGAGGTCCCAGAATTAGAGGAGCCTAGTCCTCAACCTAACCTTCACTCCTACTACAGATTTATTGAGGGGGGAAAGGTCATTCCACAAAAATTCGCCATTCCATTATTCTTTGAGCTTGAGAAAGAGAGAGTGAGAACTCATAGATGGATGCAGATTGCCAAGTCCAAGGGAGTGTAGGACATTGGTCACATGGAAGTGAAGATCATGGAGATAGGTAGAGAGTTAAGTAGCTTAAGGGATAGGGAGGCCATCATGAAAAATCAGTTAGAGGAAAAAAATACATGGTTGAGTGGAAAACTAAAAGAAAGATAGATTCAATTGGCATCCATGGCTAGTCTTTCTTTGGAAGAAATCCAATGTAGGATGCTAACTAAGTGGAATTCACTATACCTTAAGGAATAGTGGCTGCAGTTCCAAATCAAGGCCCTAGCATAAAGAGGCACTATGCCATTCCAGGATTATAGAAAGTTCATTGATCTTTGTGATCAAATAACATTGGAAGATAGGGCCAAAATGTGTGTGTTTTATGTGCATAACACAACCTTGAAAAACATGAATGTATGGGACCCTAATGCAAAGCTAGGGGATTTATAGTTGATGGATTTGGCATCATAGATGAACCATGAGGAAGCATGGGTTGCAGAAATGAAGAAGGTATTGTCAATAGAACAAATAGAGCCTCTTATGATTAGAGTTGAGTAGTCCAATCCAATGGCACTCATCAATACACATAATTTAATTGCAAATGATCCTCAACTTTCACCCAGGTATCTTTCTACCCAAGAGCAAGCAATTACAATTTTTTAGGACATGTTCATATTATTATGGGATGACAACATGCAATCTTGCCTAAGGAGATGGAATACATTTCCATATAGTTTGAAGATCAAATAGTACCGCTCTACTCAAAGGATGAGAGAAGCATTAAAATAGACATCCATGTACAAGAAATCCATCCAAAGGCTCAATGTCAATTGGATTGGCCTAAAACTCAGTCCTCCACTGCTCTTTGGGATGTTAGAATAAATGAACGAAGATGAATAAAGAAGACACTGGGAGGAGGTAGAAAAGAAGGCAAGATTCTATGCAGAACAAGAAGAGACCACATGAGAGGCATGGGATGTCAGGGAAGCCACTAGAGCTATGAAATACATGGATATTGATTAAGTTTCTTAGAGGATGAGCGTGGAGCTTGTAAAAGAATTTATGTCATAATCCCAGAGAGCCTAGTTAAGTTGACTATAGCTCAAGGAGACATAGTCCAAGAGGTTTAGGTGAACTATATATTATATTGTCATCTTTTGTGTT
>Ga0115844_100585_pt2 | contig 10268 bp, 7 predicted proteins | sample InSIn1gowninarea_FD_83858 | JGI IMG/M metagenome (GOLD analysis project Ga0115844, IMG submission 83858) | reverse complement strand
GCCCCTCAAAGAATACTCTATCTGCCCCCGGCAGGGCTCGACCAACGCCCCCCCCCCACCTAATAAGTAAATTGAACCTTTAGGTGCTCGACTGGCCGCCATCGAGAGGAGAGGACCTTTAGGTGCTCGACCAAAAGGGAGAGGAGAGGAGAGGAGAGGAAACTCCGAAAGCTTGATTAGGGAAACTACTTTGATCCTCGCCCTTCCCTTCTATCGCTGAAGGGGAAACAGGACATTTGGCTGGGGGAGTCTTTTCCGGGGAAGTCTTTAGCTAGCCTCCCTATTCTATAAAGTCAGGCAGGATTGTAGGTCTTTCAGTTTGGGTTAACCAAGCGTGAAAGAAAGATTAAGATTAGGTCTTTCAGTTTGGTTTGACCAAGCGCTTTGGTCTCGCTATAAGGTAAATGGTGAGGTGAAGTGCTAGTATTATCTCCCGCTAGTTCAGGTAAGGTTGGTCTTGTAAGGTTGGTAAGGAAAGAGCTATCCTGCTGTGATAGAAAAGGTAGGCAAAGTAAGGTCAGCAAGTGCTAGTTTAAGTAAGGAGCTAGTCTTATATCCCGCTAGTTTAGGGAAGGTGAGCCATAGAGTCCTGAGGAAGGTACATGGATGTGGTGTTCGCGGTATATCGTATGGTAAAGGTATATCGTACGGTATTGAGGTAAGGTGCTAGTCTGATCTCCTGCTAATTGAAGTAACGGAAGAGCATGTGTGTGAGGGTAGATTCACCGACCGATGCATCATGGTCAATAGTTAGCTTTGGTTACTCTCCGAGGGGCAAGTATGAATACCACCAATAGAAGGAAAATCAATCATTTACACCAGTAGATGAATAGAAGGAAAATCAATCATTTACATGAGTGGTGCATCGTTAGATAATGATATGACGGAATCTCCTTCCTGCAATGACTCGAAATGATCTTACCTGCAACGACTGATCTGATATGATCATTCCTACCTCTCCTTTAGTCGAGAGTTCGGCAAGCTCACCCTATATTGCTACCAAAATGCCAGTGAAGAAATCGATCTCTCAAAATTGCATAATTACATATATAATAGCAGCATTTTATCCTATTTAAGAGCCAATTGATTAAGAACCAGATTCTTTTGATCCAGTCTTAAACCCAATTGCCTTTGCCTCTGCAGAAGAGAGAAAGAGAAGGAGACGCTCTTGCTCACTTCCCCCGTGTACCATTTCATTCATTATGAAATTAGAAAGACGAAGGTCCAAAGATGGCCCTATGGATATGGCTCTGGATCTGTATATGAAACTGAATGGTCCCCTCGTTTTGTGTCCCTAAGAAGAGAATCACGGCATTAATATACGTAATAGGTTACACCCTCAGGGACTGAAACTCTTACCGTCTCTGCCACCTTCTCTACTGCTGGTGGTAAGACTCGGTCTATTGCCCCTGCTGCTGGCATGGGATATGGATATAGATCTTTTTATGGGGACTTCGCGGCTAAGAGCTATGGAATTATATCTTATGAATCTCCAGCAGGCACTGCAACTAACGGATCTTTCACGGGTGAAACAACTTACCTTAGGTGCTAGATAAGCCTTTGCCTTTGTTTACTCTGCTATAGCTGCCCTTTCTTCTCGAATGGGAAGCGTGTACATTGATCTACGTACAGAAAATTGAGACCTATGGAATGCTATTAGGTGGTTGATGGTGAAAGGTGAGACTCAGTCAACTCCATTCGGAACTGGACCTAGGGCAGGGGTCCGGGGGCCTGGCCTGTATTATGGTTTTTATATACTGGTTTCGCTCCTTTCGTTGCTGATCCGTTTGCTTCGGTGATGGGATAGGTGGAAGGGAGGTAATAGCCCTACCTTTCTAGGGCAGTGAGCCAGTGATGAAAGAATATTATTTGCTTCACTAATGATGTAACATCCAAGTAGTTGAACAGCAGCCGCTATACGAGTAGAGTATAGATAGGGGACTCAGGAGGACCCCAACGTAGTTCCCCATATCTACGATCGCAGCCCTAATAATACACACACACAGACCTACTCCTATAGGGACAGGTATCGAGGTACGACACCGAGAACCAGAGAGCAGAGGCAGAGCCTCCAGACGCAGGCAGGAATACACCCGGGCCCAAGGGAGGCCCTATAGAGACTAGGGCCCAGGTAGCGAGGTAGGGGACCTGGGATAGGACTGAAAACGGACTCGATACCTGCGGGGGAACTAATCTACTCCGCTCCTCAAACGCAAACAACTAGAGTTCCCTACCTCTATAATTGAATGGGTAGTACCAAATCAAAGTGTGAGGAGGGGGTAGTGGATAAGTGATGTGATAGAATGTCATGGGTAGTACCGAAGATCTTCTATATTCTATATCTATAAGCCAGGAAGAATGCATTCCCTGCCCTGCCATGCCTTATTCCTGCCAACTTCATTACTTATTCACTGAGGTAGGAAGGTCCCGGAGGGGCTTGCGCTTCCTAGTGCAAGGAAGATAAGGAAAGAATGCTTTAGGAAGGAGAGTGTAAGTAATTCTGGGGGAGAGTGACTTATCCGCCCCGACTTATTTCTTTCCCGGCTGATTGAAGGGGGGAGGGTTGGTGCATGAAAGGGTTCTTAATAACCTATTTATCCAAAACCAAGGAACACGGTCTAGCTCCCTCACTTTGGTCCCGAGCTGGGCTAGTGGCAATAACAAAACTGATCAACGTAGACACGGTAAATGAGGGAAGGTAAATGAGGGAAGTTAGGTGTACGTGTCCAGAGACCTATGCCAGACCTAGACCTCATGTAAGATTCTCCGATGATTAGATCTCTTGTAGTAGTAGGGTAGAGGATAGGGTACTCTTGCTTCTTCGCTAAAGCTCAGGGACTGGACTAGCTTCACTTACGCTCAGCTCTATAAGTTTTTTCTAATCAGGAATGGAAATAGGAATAATAGTCATCCATTTGTTGATATATGTTATACATCAGCCATTACTCCCGGAGAAGAAAGCTCTATTGCTAGTGGGAGATCTTGCCAAACCTTCTACTCAGTATCTCTATCAATCATTGGGAAAACATATATCTCCGCGGGCACTAACTAATCTCTATTGGCAGGCATAACATACTCCATGTGAGCTAGGGGGGATAAGAAAAGAACTAGTACTCGAGTGTGAGGGCATAATCACTATGGAGGAGCTTACCTTTCTTTGCCAGTATCATTCCCAGGAGCTTTATCGGTTGACGGTTTCAAAAGGTTAGATTGATAAGTTCCCATAGTTGGCAAGTGGAGATCAATCATGAGTATCCGCTTTTGACTCCATCATTGGTACGGACGGAGCTCCCTCTAATGCTATACTCGTACACCCACCATACTCTCATTTCCCACCATCCGATGGCCAGTAATCGTTTCAAAGTTCCGGTGGAATCAATCTATAACCATTCTAAACCATACTAATCGATAGCGTATGGAAAGGGCTTGGCTCCGTTAGTGCAGTAGGTAGAGCCATTTATTGCCCTTGAGCCTTAGATAAAGCTTTATCATCCCTATCATTCCTAGTCTTTTCCTTGCACTAGGAAGCGCAAGCCCCTCCGGGACCTTCCCATCACTAGCCCCTTATTCCTACCACTTTTCACCCACCACTATGAGAATAAGAGTAATTGGATCCCCGGCATAAGCAAAATTAGGATTTGAACCAGCAATTTAGGAATAATCGGATGGCTAAGCTGGGTAATTGAATCTATAGACTGAAACTGGAATCTCTGGAACAAAGCTTTAGGCAGGTTAAGAAGAATAAAGAAAGTATAGAAGGGTTGGTAACATAGCAGGAGAATACCCAGAAATGTGTAACTAAAGAAGCCAAGTGCCGATCGGAAAGCATCTCGTTATCTTGTGCGTGGGTGATATCATCAGTCTTATCCTTCTCACTTGGGCAGTCAACCCTACTCACTGGGCCTATCTATCCTATCTATACCTCTTCTGAATACATGTTTTGATCCACTGGAACACCGGTCTTATTGTAGCTGACCCCCTACTAATAAGAATGGGTCGCTCCACCTTCACTGAATAACCTATCGAAATTGGAACAAGACTTGATGATGGCCCACTCGATCCAGTCATAACAGCTGCCTTAAATAGAGAATACGATGTCAGTCTTATATACCACGGAGTTTACATCCCCGAAATGCTTTTGGTACCAGTCATCATATCCGCATCCCGCCGGAATAGAGGTGGGGCCTATAGAGAGTAGGGGCATGTCTCCTATTTGGAATTGTGCGTGGCCCGCCCAGCGTCTATAGGTTTTGTTATTTTTGTCTTCCACCCATAGTAGAGAGGGGGAGGGGAGGGGGCAGATCGATCTATTGGCACCGTTCAATCAGATCTTTCTACTAAGCGTCCGGGCAGGAAAGGGACTATCCTATCTTGCCAGTCTGGTGGTTCGGGCATTCCTTCCAAGGTTTCGCTTCACCTCTTATAGAGCAGGCCCTATAGAGAGTAGGGGCTTCATTGTAGAGTAGGGCTCCGCGACCCTGTTAGATATGAAGCGTGGTCGTAACTAAACCGAATCTCCATCCATCTTGTTGAAGAAGCACTCGGAAACATGAAACTATACCCTGTAACAACGCTTCTGAAGATGCCCTACCTCTCTATAGTAGGGCTTCGCTTCACACCGAGCAAAGTACAGGTTCGATTCGGCAAGAGCAGGTTTGAGTGGGCCGTCAGGCATAGTAAGAGCTCAAAGTGGTTTCAGGATTGGAACGAATAGCGGGCGTGCTCCTTATGATTGGCTGTAGTAAGTGCTCTAATAGGCTGTAGTGCATGGGTCTAGGAGACAGAATATGTTTCAGGTTCTGCGAGAGCTTGTCTTAACATATAAGATACTGGGTCAACAAAACTCTACTGGTTCACGAGCATGGTGGGTAGCTGCCCCTATAGATAGTAGGGCGCGAATCAACCAATCCAATTCATATCGAACTATTCTAATACCTTTCTTGAAAAGTGTTCGCCGAGACCCCGTAATAAAGCACTGGACTTGGGGGGTGAAAAGGTACCGCCATGCAGATTGATTCGATCCAGCAGCCACTTCTCTTACTGGCTCGGTCGAAAAGGGCAGAAAAGCATAATGACTGCTATAATGAATGACGTAATTACGTATATAATTTATGCATTGTCCGCTAAAGCGCAATTCAATATATAAAGAATGAAAGCGCAATTCAATATATAAAGAATGAATGCATAATGACATATATAATAGCAACATTTTTTTTCTTATCTCTCTAGTGACTTTATTATACGTAATTACGTATATAATAAGGGTTCATAGGTTTCCCGTTATATCTTTCCATCTTCCTTGCTCTCCCAAAGCCAGCCAACCAGGTTCATTACTAACGAGCGTAATCAGGACTATGGTAGGCAGTAGGTAAGGGGCGAGTGAGCGTGTTATGGCACTAAGACAGACAGGTAGATCCTTCCTTGATGCTTATTGGGTGGTGGGCTTATGGTCGAGCCTGCTTGCGCATCCTTACCAGCAGCCACTGAATTACTGGCCCACTTCTCTTCTTTATTGGCAGCGAAGAATCACCAGCAGCCACTTCTCTTATTGGCTCGGTCGAAAAGGGAAAAAATGCATAATGACATATATAATATATGCATTGTAAAAGGATTGACCTTATCAACTCGTAGCGGTCCTTGCACTCGGAAGCGCAAGACCCTCCGGACCTTCCTTATTTCCTCTCCTTATCAGTCGAGCCCCCTGTCGGGTCCTTGCACTAGGAAGCGCAAGCCCCTCCGGGACCTTGCCTATATTTATGGATTGAAAATACTGTCCATTACGCCTACTTCTCTTCCTGCCCTAATAGTAAGTTACGCCTGCCTTCATTTACGCTTGCTTCTCCTTACTGTCTTATATATGAATTGATAAAGCCAGGAGCGCCGGCAATGTGGTATTTCTTCCTCATGAGCGAGCGATAAACAGCCAGCCTACCATATCTAGTCGATCGAGTGATAAAGCATCATTAATTCCATTTATGCATATCCATTTATACATTGATTCTAATATATTACTCTATATCCATATATAGATTGATACTAATGGATATATACCTATATATATATATATATATATACGTAGCTAACCACCTGAGCCAGCTCGAAAGAGGACCATGTACAATCCCCCCAGTTTGGTTCTTCAAAAATCACCGAGTACGAACGCACATCTGGGCCGTCGGGTAGCTGCTCACCATTCCGAAGTATATATATACGGTTCCAGAAATGAAATTGCTATTCCCAATCCAGACAAGACACTTATTTGTTCACGAAACGCTTGTCATTCCATAGGATCTCCCATTCGTGAAAAAGGCCTTTTATTATCCGTAAATACCAATTCGTTATCCGATGATATAGTGGAACAAATGGCTACGAAAATCGATCGAAGCTGTATAAATGATTATCAATGGAGGATCGGGGGTTTTTTGACCAATTCTTCGAGTATGCATCTATTTCCGATTCCGAGAAAGATCCGTCTTTCACGTTCGAGGAATAGGAAGATCAATTTTTTCGGAGGATCCGGCCAACAACCAGATCGTGTAGTAATAATGAATGCAGATAGGGAGTCCTCGGTCATACTCGAAGCTGATCGATTACAAATACCTATCGTATCTTTGGTGGATTCGAATATCCCATTGGGATTATATAGAGGAATAACTTATCCCATTCCAGCGAATGATTCTATACAGTTCGTATATCCATCTCGTAATTCGATCACGAAAACAGTTCCTCCTGAACGGGGAAAAATGCAATGGATGAAGGAGGGGAGAACGACTCATCGATCAACTTCTTCCAATGAGAATTACCATTGCATGCACCAATCTACAAGTCGATGAGATCGGTCGAGTGGTCCCAGTTGGAGATGGGTGTCTGTCTATGGATTGAACAAGATTCCCCATTTGGTTGGAACACCGCTGGTTCGTTCCTAATCGTGGTGGTCGGTACACAGCAGCCAACGTCCCTCCCGACTTACTCGATCTTCTCTTTCCTTACTCGATCTTCTCTTTCATCTTTCCTCGACTTACTCCTGTATCAATACGTTACGCCACCCTCGAAGGTAGAACGAAGATCGGATAGCTTATGCTCTTGCCCAAGCGACCGTGATCCTCTTCCTGGCCTGAAGCTTCCTCCTAGGCAGAGCCCCCGCAAGCAATCCAGCCCAGCTTCGATCTTGATCTCCATTCATCTCCTCTCATTCATCAACCCCCGATCGGCACCTACCTTATGGATGGATGCCGCTTGCCGCCAACCTTTCATGATTCGATCAAACCTTTAGTTGATTCGATCAAACCTTTAGTTGATTCGACCAACCTTGAAAAGAACGTTAGCTTAGAGGTAGGCTATACCTGAAAACCGGAGATAAAGAGAAAACCTGAAAACCGTAGCAACACGTGAAGTATTTGATGCTCCGGAGCCGCCTTATAGAGTTGACCCAAGGTTGTGAATTCGAGGATGCGCAAGCAGGCTCGACCATAAGCCCCCCCACCCAATAAGTAAATTGAAACCTACTTATATTGATGTGTGGAACTACAATAGAGCTTGAAGATCCTTACGCTGCAAGGTTGGCATTTCGAAAGGGACCTTGGCATATATCTGGTTTCCAGGTCTCAAAGGCTAGCTAGGTTCCAGAAAAGGTTCTCGCTGGGTTTAGGATTGATCGGTGTTTTTGGACCGCCGCCGGGCTCGCTCTAGGCCCAACGTAAAGCCTCGCCCGCCCAAGTAAGTATGCTGTAACGCTCCTCCTCGTTCAGCGCTCTGACCTCGGACCTTCTTTGCCCGATCGGATGCTTCTCTTCTATTCGAGGTGCAACCCTGGTTTCATTGACCACGCCTGGTGGTTTTTTGGTTTACCGTACTTTGCCTACCTGAACTTATTTCACTCAACTTAGAAAGATCGGATTGAGATTCCATTGCAGGTTTAGATCTTCTGTTCCAATTTCGTCGGCTAGATCCGCATTCCCATGTTGGTTCGAAACCAACTCGTTGATCTATTTTTCACCACATGTTGAGCCGCCTAGTGTTTCGTTCCATCTTTCGTCCTATTTGTTTCACTTCGTCAAGCCGCCTAATTTTTGGGTTTAGAACGTTGTTTGACGATATTTTCCCACTCCTTTAAGGCTAGGATCCTTCGGCCATTGCTGGCCTTCTCGTTACTCCTGATCTCGTATAATGTCGGCGGTAAAGATAAGCCCAGATGAGAAAAAGAAAGCCAAGGCCAATAAATAAGTATAGAATAGCATCATAAGTAATAAGGATAAGGGCCAGGGCCAGAGACTTATTTCCTTGGCCACGAGCAACCTCTATTCGTATGCCTCCCCGAGCAACTTTTTATAATTTCGGCGGTGTTTCAAAATGGTATTGTTCGTCCTTACTTACAGGCAGGTTGAAGCACTTTGGTTATGGGTTTAAGTAAGGTGTGGGTGGGTGCCTTAGATCCCCTCATTGTCTATAGGGAGTCCCCATAGGTAGAATATCCCCTTCGCTCAGGTAACGAAGAGGTATCAATCCTTTAGTATTCTCTAAGGACCGGCAGGGGCTCGACTGATAAGGAGAGGTACGTTAGTGACTCGACTGATAAGGAGAGGTACGTTAGTGACTCGACTGATAAGGAGAGGAACTCGCTCGACTAACAGGAGAGGAATTGGAAGCTTTGGGGGGTGACTTATTTAGAGGGGCCACCAAATAAGTAAACCAAGGTGATGCTTTGTAAGATTTCGCTACATCCATTTAGATACTATCTTATAGACGATATTCATGAGGGATAAGGGCGGCCTGCGATACGATCTATTTATATCTATATACTGGTCAATCTCTGCCGAATGAAGAGTTGGCCTGTTCATTCTTCGAAGGAGTTCTCCTTGCCCTGGCGGACAAGACCTCCGGACCTTATTTATTTCGTGTATTTGGAGAGATGGAGGGCCCTGCCTGAATATACACAAGCAGGCAGGACCTTACCTACCTTCCTTTATGGAGCTTCCTTCACTAGATAGGGGGACTTGACCTTCTACCCAACCTTGACCTACCTACCTACCTACCTTACCTGAGCTAGCTCTATTCGGGCAGGTAAGACTATCTCAACTCCTACTACCACCCACCCCTTCAGATTGGTATAACTAGGACCTGACCTTACCCTTGCCGTAATCCTTGCCGTAGCAGCCACAGGCAAGAACTGGCTTTCCCCCTTACTAGATAGCCAACTCTGGCCTATCGGATCAAGACCCTACCTTACTTAGATGGATGGAAGGGTACTTGGATGAAGCAGAGTTACACTTTCTTTCCCTATGCTCAGTCAGGGTCCTACTTGAGCAAAGCGGCTATACTCTACCCTACCCTCGCTGAACTATAAGCAACCGGGTATTGAAAGATAGATATGACCGACCCTAAGGCCTTCCCTGACCCGATTTGTTCAGATCTTTAGGACCGAAAGTGAAGATATTCGGGTAAGGGCTGGGTTGGTCCTGCTGATGAAGGATCAAGGGAAAGGTCAACCGTTATATTCTCTACTATTTTCTGAGATTCTTATAGACCCTCACCCATATGAATGAGTGAGCGACTCCGTCCCTTAGTTGCCGACGCAGAGCTCTGCCAAGGAAATAATAAGGAGAAAGGGATCCATATAGTGTGAAGAACAGGACTTCTATGACTATTACGAAGGAAGAATAAGAAGTACGTAACGTGAAGAATAAGGAAGGTGGCGTAACGTATTGAAAGCCAGAAATGTCCCCGAACTATTGACCTAACGACTTATCCGAACTATTGAAACGACAGGGCGAGTGAATGGAATAGACAAAGCAACTGGGCTCATGCAGAGCAGGCACGTCTTCCTGGAGGGTCGGTGGAAGGAGTAGCTCCTGAGGAATAAGATCCGGGTGAGTAGGAGCTATGTGACACGTTAGCAAACATCTCCCTCTCCCTTCGGGACCTTCCCCTCTACTTCCAACCTGGAGACCCTCATAATCAACTTTGGATCATCCTCTCCTCTTCCCGGCCGGGTGGAAGATAGAGAGAGGGGAGCCGCTCGCGATTGAACGCATATTTCTTTAGTGAGAACTAGAGAGAGACCAGTTTCGGAAGCCTTTCTATAGAAAGAAATGTTCGGACCTCGTCGATCGATAGCTATAGCCGAGTGAAGCTTGTGGTTTACTCTCCACCTTTTCCATTAGATCAACTATTAGAATTCACTATTATTAGGTCGTTCGCCGTTCCACTCACTATGAGCTTGGTTTTTTTGTACTCATCCAGACGCGCGCAACACCCACACTTTTCCTATTCCC
>Ga0115844_100647_pt1 | contig 10276 bp, 6 predicted proteins | sample InSIn1gowninarea_FD_83858 | JGI IMG/M metagenome (GOLD analysis project Ga0115844, IMG submission 83858) | reverse complement strand
TCACCATTGCCATACAACCACTAAAACTCAATCATCAATCTTTAAATCAAACACAACTGAATCAATCATTGAAAACCCATCATCACTGAAGCAAATCACAATCAATCAATTTAAACACTACATGCATAATGATACAAGTACTGAGCTAGTAGGTGCCATGTAGTATCTAACCATTTATCCATACAATTAACCAACAATTATACCCATATTAGGCAAATATGCACAACATAATTCAAAACACAAACTCATACCAAACCCAAACTAGGGTTCACATCCAAATCACACATAAATAAACACATGGAATATTAACACTATACATATACATAAAAATTCCATAAAACATAATATGGCATGGTGAACACCTATTTTCCTAAATGTCGACTAGTTGTAGGCTTTGCATGTTCCTCCCAACCATATATCATGTGGTTCATAAGCTCAACCATAGGTCACTCGCAAGATGGGACATCAACTCCATAGGCAACCAATTGTAAAACAACAACAAAACCCTAGCTATGGCACCAACCCTAGCAACCTTAGTCTCCAACTACAGGCTCACGTTCCCTTGATCGACACCCAAGTGGCATATCCTAAATCCCTCGATAATGCCCACCTTCTTGGGAAACTTACAATTGGCTAGAAAGGTGAAGCTTCGGGAGCTCTATACTTGCTCGATGTCCAAGTTCCAAACAACAAAGATGAGATTACCCCTCAGTCGGTGCCAGACCCAAACCAAGACTCTCTAACTATCTCTCTATATGTAGTTCCCCACTAGAACTCCATGGCCACTAAGCCATACTAGAGGTAACAAGATCCCAGAAGCACCAGGGTTCATAAAACCATAACACTAAGCCATAAAACTAGGACGTACATTATTCATTGTGATTAACTGAATATCTGCACATCAGGAAATTCAAGAGACCAATCTTGAGGAATCCCTGGCTTATCCTTCACCAAGATTGAACAATCGACAACCATCCATAACCCATTGCCTCCATGAATAACTTAATAAATATCCCCTTTCTATATGCATGGCCTTCACTTGCCATGTGGCACTCCTTGAAGCCACGTGGGCCTCAGGGTGCACTTTTCACCAGAAATACCATTTAATTTCCTTTTCCATGGAGTTGCTCCGCCCATACTCTTTTTGTGGAGTGGGCTCAACAACAAGTCTTATTTTATTATTAATAATGTTTAATTATATCATAATTATGATTCAGGCTCTCCGGCCTCACATCCTTTATAGGCTTATATATTTTTGGGCATGCTGGCCCCAAAACATATTTAACATCAACACGGGCATTGAGGCCACATAATATAAATCCTGCTCACCAACTTAAATGTCACTATACATTATTTACATAGGCGCTCTGGCCTCAACATGTCATAACTCGACCCATTGGCCTAATCATGTGGATACTTCCAAAGACATCCTAGCCTCAATATCAACATACATACATGTAATTAATAGAGGTCGGGTAGGGGTATTACATTCCTTACCCCCTTATTTATGCATTATCCTTAGTGCATTTTACGTCCAAAATCTGATTTTGTTGTTTCAAAGAGACCTGAGCATACAACCAATAGTTGCAAGTCCATGTCTTCTTCCTTCCCTTCCACCTCGAGCATTCTCCACACTTTCGGTTCCCTTTGTGCATCAACAGGACTTGGAGGTCCTTCCCTCACAATCCCGAGCATGCCATGCCAGCGCCATCATCACTATACCAAGAGGACAACAAACATATATCATTAATATTTGTAGCAATTAATTTTAAATATATCTACATATTTTTCTTCTTTAATAAAGAGTAATAACAATAAAATGGATACAACCATTAATGGAACAATGATATGGAAGACACAATTCTCCTTTAGTGCAAATAGCCATAGTTGGCTATAAAATTCCTTAATTATAGAAATTGTTCATACATGCAATTCTCTCCATACAATCCATGTATGCAAACATATTTCTTTTCGCATTTTCGGTTGCCTTCATTCAAGCTACTCTTTCTGAATTTAAATAATAGCCCGCCTTGGCAAAGTTGTATCAACCTATTATAATTTGTTGTAATATATATGCAATGCTTGTTAGAAGATCAATTACAACCTGTTATCATTTGATGACAAATTGATGACAAACCTATTATAAAACCCATCACCACTTGTGACCAATCTACTTGTTGTAACCTGAAATGATCTTGCCACCTACTCGTGACAACTTTGTTACAACATGTAGGGTAACTGCCACCTACCTATGACAAATCTACCTATAGCCTACTGTACATGTTATAACTTGCCACCCATCTTTGACAACCTGCTATAACTTGTAATACACCTATCATTTACTTATGACAAATCCACTTGTAACACTCTATTACAATATGTAATATATATGTCACCTATCTATGACAAATTGTTATATAACTTGTCTTTAGTTTTGCCATAATACCTGGTATGGCCATCTAACCTGTCAAGACCTGTCACAAACCTACATACAAGATTTGTTAAAAGACCCATTGTAGACCTACTACAAGTTGATATAGGTATGGTATAAGCCTGTCATTAACCTGTCACTAACTTGTGACAAATCTATGGAAATTTTTATTTAACCCTATTTGTTCAATTTAATGTTCTTAAATTGTAAGCATAAATTATCGACAAGAGTTATTAAACTTATGAAGTGCAGGTGCACTATATATGCTAGAAGCCTACTCTTTCATTTAGTAAGTTGATGGTTATGTTTGTTTTTAGATTTTCGTTGTCATTTAGATTTTTATTAGAGTTAAATTAATATATGGAAGTTAAGTTACTCTTAGAACAAATGGGAGTTAAACTACTATTAGATCAATTTATCAAATCATGTCTAATTGAGTATCATTTAAAAATGTCTTATGTTATTCATCCTAAAAATTATGAATCTATATAAACAATTTGCTATTATGAAACAGAGTATTGAAATTCAAAAGCTTGTTTACGAAATATATACACTTTTGAGTTCAAAAAGCATGAAAGAAATCTCTAATTACAAACTGCAGTGTGATATAAATTCTAATTCTAGAAAGCATGAAAAGATTTAATTATGATGAGGCGAAAAATGTTGTGTTGGCATTATGATGCATGTGTTGTACTCGATGGCAACCCACTTGTAGCAGAACAACTCACTTGTATATGGTAACTAGATGAATCTACAGGAGAGATAATAGATGTGATAAAATGCATGGCAATTGTGTTTACAAATGTGACATAATGCATGGAAGTTGTGTTTACAGATGTGACTGAATGCATGGAAATTGTGTTTATAGATGTGACAGAATGCAGGGAAGTTCAAAGGAATCAGTTCAGAAGTAATGTACAATGGAAAATCACATTATAACAGGTCTATTCAGAGGGAACAAAGTCATGGTACAAAAGAATAGGATGAAGGAACAAAGGACTACATATTAGAATCAAGAAGTTGAAGAAAAAGGAAATCATCAGGTATGTTAAGTTGTATACGCGGGTTCACTGTACAAAAAGATCATATACACGAGGGTTAATAGAACAAAAGGAGAGTATATGTATACATGCACTTTCACAGAAGGAAAAGTGCGTACATGTTGGAAAACCAAGGTTTTGGTCCGAGGTATTTACTCCAAGGTATTATGGTCCAAGTTATTGATCCAAGGTACTTGGTCCGAGGTATTTTGTCCGAGGTATTGACCCTAGGTATTTGGTCTAAGGTATTGGTCCTAAGTGGTTTTGGTCGAAGGTATTGAGAAAGACCTAAAACTATATAAGGAAGAAAATATCATTAGGCCATGTGTGGAAGTATTGAATATCTTATGAAACATTAGATCAAATATGCAGGTTATGGGCTTTTGATGCTTTCCTTGATCTGAACTAAGGATGTACCTATGTGGTTGATGATGGATCGGGATCATAAGGCCTGAAATGAATTATCATTATGTGGTTTGATCATGGATAGTCTAGATCTATATACTGATGCATGTTTTATTCTGTAAATGTTATGATTTGGGTAGGTTTGAAGTCAGGAATTGCATCAAGGTTATAAGTAAGTATTTGCAGATCTATATGCTGGTTCGCTTTGGCAAAGGTGCGTATACATGTTGGTTTGGCTCTTCTAAGCAACGTATGCAAAAAAAAGCTTGTTGTTCAAGGATGACTGATCTATCAGATCAATACTATTGTTTTGTTGTTGTATTACTGCTATTTGTCAATGATGTCTTCTTAGATCTGAAAGTAGAACTGAATGTATAAGGAAATTGAGCCTGATTGATTGATTGATTGAGAAGGAAGGGTGATCCTTGTTGCTATCTATTTAGAACTTTGTAATATCATAGTAGATCTTCAGAATATCATTGATTGGTACAGTTTGTGGTTCAGAGGTTTTATGATTTAGTATCTTTAGAGGTATATGCAAGTTGGGCAAAAGGAAGTAGCGTATACATGCAGGTTTGCTTCATTAAAGGAGTGTATACATTCTGACACATGTATTTTTGTGTTACAGTTTGCTCTGGTTTTTGATACAGTGTTCTGGGTTCATATCTGTGCACTAGTTACAATGATCTATTTGTTCCAGTTGATTGGATGAATTTGATTAAGTTTGAATGAATGGTTGATTCATTTGTGTCAGAGGTTCAATGATTGTTTGATTATGTTGTGTCAGAGGTTTCAGTGATTGATTGTTTTAGTTATATTAGATATTGATGAAGTCTGGAATAGCTACAAAGTTATGAGTTAATCTCTATAGATCTATATGCTAGTTGGATTTGATAAAAGCACATATACACATTGGTTCAACACATCGCAGTAACGTATACATTATGAAATATGATGTTTGAAGTTGCAGTTGGTTTTGGTTGTTGATGCAGAGTTCTGGGTTTTGCTTTGCATTCTTGTGACTGTGTTCTAGTGACAATGGTCTGAGTGTTCAGATTGATTGATTGTGATTTGCTTCAGTGATGATGGGTTTTCAATGATTGATTCAGTTGTGTTTGATTTAAAGATTGATGATTGAGTTTTAGTGGTTGTATGGCAATGGTGATTGATTCTAAGCTTTCAATGTTGTTGATTGGTCTAGTATGAAAATTGGATGAAACGCGGCCTTCAGATTGTGGTGTTGTGTTCCAGGAGTATCCAGTTTGAAAATTTATGAAATGTGGTCCCTAGAGGAAGAGAGAAGGTTGTATCCTTCTATAGGTTGTGCCTATGTACTGGTAAACATATCGGCCAGTACAAGAGCCAGGGGGTTGGAGCTCCCTTCTAGTAGCAGCTGGAAAATGAGTGAAGGTTGGAGCCTTCTGTAGGCTGGCGGCTACGTACTAGTAAACATATCGGCTAATACAAGAGCTAGGGGGTTGTAGCTCCCTTCCAGTAGAAGTTGGAGAACGAGAGGAGGCTGTAGCCTTCTGCAGGTGGGTGCCTGCGTACTGGTATGAGTCTACACCAGTATAAGATTGTAAAACAAATTTTCTTATTATTAAAAGAAGACAGATATGACGACAGCAGGTGGTTTTCACCCACATTAGGTTTCCACCTTAAATCTTGGTGTTCATGTGTGTTGCTTATGCATGATGGTTTATTTTGTTATTACTGCACATGGTTACTATTTAATGTTTAATAAAGTACTGATGCACTAATTAAAGATCAACATATGATGAATTAACTGAATCATAAGCTCACTGGATATACGTTGGTTTCCTTGAGAACAATTGCATGCACGTGCGAGTTACCTTCACTGAAGTAGCGTATATAAATTTGATTATGGAAATGAAAAAGTTATTTATTTGTAAATACTGATTCATCCCCCCCCCTCTCAGTACTATTTCCAACACGTTGAAGGATTAGTCTACTAAACGATTGCAACCATAACAAAATATGAATTGATAAACAATATAATTTGAGCTATACAAAATACTTGAAAACAACAAAGTAATTAAACTAGAATGCAGTAATAATAGAAAGCAATTGAACGAAAACAATCATAGAGCAATGAAATGAAAATAAACTAAAAACCTTGACTATCTGTAGGGGCCCTCCGCATCCAATAGGTATGATTCACAATCACATATGCATTGAATAAAAAAAGGTAACTTCAAATTAACACAAGAATGAAGGTCTGGTTCATAATTTCTTCAACAATTAACTTAATACTTCCTCCCTTGATATCATTTGTAGAGAATACGTATTTATATAAAATGCATGCTCAATCAGTTGAGACTTCTAGCCTACAGGCATGATGTTCAATCCTAATTCAAATATAGAACTAGACAAGAAAAGTGTTATTTTGTCAATTTTCCATTTGGAAAGCAAATCGAGAAAACATGTTGTGCCTAGACTCTTGCTGCTATGTGTTGACTTGTATTTTCTACCGCGCCACTGTGTGATTCCTTTGGTGAACTAGTTCGAGCGAATAGGAGGAGATCTATGAGGGGATCTATCCTCAACTACCCATATGCTTAGTTGCTTCATTAACACACCAGAACCCTGTGAACCATGGAGGTAGTTGAAAATTTAGGAAATGGTTGGAGAATCATGTTAATTCTATAGTTAATGCACTCTTTAATATAGCAATAAGGAACATTAATGCATATGAAAATAAGACATGTAAGAGTTTTTACCTTATCAAAATCTATGATTTACTATCTTTATTGAGTTGACAGTGATGATGAAAAAGAGGAAAATGGTGGAAAAATGGTGTCAAAACAAAATAGTCGTGGAACTCTACATCCCCCACACTGAAGATTTTGTATGTCCTCATACAAACTGCAACATTGATATCTTGACCTACTGAATTTGCTTGGACACATCTGCCAATACATCCAAATTCATCTTTTTCACTTTCTTTTCAGTGATTGCCATCCTTGGCTTCCTCATGAGGATCTTGTATTTCAAGTTTATAACTTGTTTATGTAAAGCCTTGTTTTTCTTCTTTAATTTCTTGTTCTTATTAAACCACATACTTAGATGTAAGAGGAGGCTATCACTCTTGGCTATTTGAATTTTGTTCTGTGCTTTAAAGGTTTGATTTTCCTTTTTGATATACCTGTTTAATGTCTCTAGTTCGAAGATTTCTTGTTTCAATATATTGACTACTAGAGGTTCTTGTGGCTCATTAAGCTAACTTTCTTCTTCCTCTTGAATTGGAATTGATGTTCTTGTTGTGTTCCTTTTCTCCAAGGACTCAATATAATCATAGATATTCTGTTGCACTGGATCAATCTCTGGCATTCTTCATCTTGGACTCTGAGGAGGTGATGTGATAGTTGGTGATGAAACCCTCAGTGGTGAAACCCTTGGTGATGAAACCCTTCGAGATGAAACTCTTGGAGGAGTTCCTGAATCTTCTTCTTCATTTTTTGATTTTTCTTCTATTTCTATACTGACATGATCTATGCTCTTTGGGGGTAGTTCTTTTGTTGAGTTGAGTCTGGTACTCCTTCTTAAAGCTATGACAGGGGCCTTTTGAGTTTTCTTCCTTTCTAAAAGGCTTCTCTATTTATGATGAAATCTCTGTTTCTTTTCTGGATTTCTTTCTTCTAACATTTCTTTTGTTTATTTTCTCTAAAACTTCTGCAAGTGGAATGCCATCTTCTGATAGTTTCTATGGTCATTGTGGTTCTTGTTCCCATGTATTATCAAATTTTATTTTCCTTCCCCTCTTAGGTTTGCTGCTATTTGGTTGCCCATGAGTTTCTTCCTGAAAGTGATTTCTTACTAAAAAGCTCTCCCAATTATCACCTATGTTTTGTAGATGAAATTCAACAAGTATTTTGACTAGACCATGGTGATACATTGTATTATCTATAAACTATATTCTCCTCTAAACATTTCTTGACATCTTTATAAGATTATTCAGCAAGAAATATGGAAGGTTTATCTCATTTTCTTCCAGAAAATTCATTAGCAGCCGAATATGATTGAAAGGCACACATCCACACCTTCCTTCGCAGGTAACAATTTTTTGGATTATTAGAAGTAGGTTCCTCCACTTACTTTTTAATGTCGTGCTTGGGATGCCCTTCTTGAAAATGGTGGTGTCCATGCTTGGTTTCTTCAAGAAAAGCTTCCAATCATCTATTTCAATACCTCTGTTCTTGAACCATTTCTCTCCAATTTGCAGCAGTCCAATGGCTTCGACTATGAATGATTATGTCACTGTGAATTTGATGTCCCCTATCTCGACTTTGACTCCATCAAAGGCCCTGACAAAGGATTTGGTCACTTCTCTATGGAAGCCATCGAATTTCTCTACAAATTCGAGCCACTGTGCTTTTTGTAGTAATTCTTTTTTTATGGATACCCCTCCAAAAATTTCTTGCCTGCCGGTTTTGTTCTGACTATAACACCCATGGTAGAGAAGCTTTGTTTCACAATTGTTTTGTTTGACAGGGTAGGATGGCTTGGTAGGGTTTTTTGAGTGGAGAGGCTGAGAGTGCGAGTGATGGAATCAATGAGAGCATAGGTAGTGAGGGTATAATGGAATGAGGCAGAATCTAATTGTTAAGATCATTCATGCTTATGTTTTGGGTGGCCGATTCAATGGGTCGAGATACATGTGATGATGATTGTAAGTGAACGACAGATTTGTGCAAAATTTGATATGACATGACCAACTCTTTGCAATAATGATTTTGTTTTTTCGGTAGTACTATGTCTTATAATTCATATATGTAATGTTTTAATCCCTATTATTAAGTTAAAGAAATACATACCTTTAAGTTATTTTCTTGCTAACCTTTGGATGTCTTTCATGCTGTCTCCATGTACCTTGCAGTGGAGGGGGTCAATCATTCCTTCAATTGCATGATGAGAGGTGTCTGTCACATTGGCTGAAGAAAGTCATCAAAGCTGCAGAAAATCAATGATTATGTAGTTACTTATTATTTTTGTAAAGGGATAAAAGAAAATGGGATTCTAGAAAATGGAATATAAAGAAAATTTAGGATGCCAAGGATTTTTGGTTTTCATCTTGAATTTTCTGCATAAACATGCCAACAATTGTTTGTTTTCATGTTTATACATATTTATATTTATTTATAATTTATTTATTTATTTCTTTTTTATGAAAAAGAAGATTCTAAGGTGGAGAAGAAGAAGAATTCTTCTTAACCAATTTCAAATCAGATTTGTCTTGGAAAATATTTACAAATTACTCCTTTGTCATTGGCTTGTGATAGATCCTGAGTCAATGTCCATTCACTAGGAGAGGAACTTTTTCTTTATGAATAGTCCAAATTTTGACTACTCCATTATCAAAAACATTTTCAATCTCATAAGGCCCAAGCCAGTGAGTTTGAAATTTTCCTTGGAAATTTTTGAACTTTGAATCAAAGAGTAACGCCCAGTCTCCTGGCTGAAATTTTCTTTCTTTGATGTATTTATCATGCCATCTAGATCTATGTTGCTAGACTAAACTAGTCTTCTGGATAACATCTTGCCTTATTTCATCAAGCTCATTAAGTTGTCCCATTCTTTGATTTTGTGCTTCTGATAAGTCAAGTCCTAACTTGACTGTTGTCTTGTAGGTCTGAATCTGGAACTCAATTGGAAATAGGACCTGCTTCCCATAAACAAGTTCATAGGGAGTATGTCCTATTGTGTTTCTCCATGTGGTATGGTAGGCCCATAAAGCTTCTAGAAGATTTTCTGCCCAGTCCCTTATATGCAAGTGAAATGTCTTGGTAAGGATTGCTTCAATCACTTTGTTGGTAGACTCTACTTGTCCATTTGCTTGTGGATGGTTTGGAGTAGACTTCTGATGCTTGATTTTATATTCTTCTACTAACTTTTTCACTACTTTGGATGAAAATTACTTTCCTCACTGGAACAGATGCTCCCAACACAATGGAGTATTCCTCTCGGCCCGAAAGCAGTCAGAAACAGTAGATATAAGAAACAACAGTCGCATGCAGTTCTACCAGCTTCAGATTTGGATCACCAACGGACGCTGCCCTCAAATAGCTCCGATGCCATGTAGGAATTTACAGGGTAAGTTCCTCATAAAGAACACCAAAAGGACACCGCTCACAACCAGATCACAGATCAATACACCAATATTTTTGACGTGGTTAAAACCCTCAAAGAGGGAAACAGTCCACGGCCTGAGCCAACGCGGCCACTTCAGGCAATTTATTAATAAAAGAATGAAAATTTACATAAGCTTCTCTCATAGATGGATTACCCTAACAATGACCCTCCATGCGCTTTAAATAGAACTCATGGACCAATCGGGTGTCAAGCCACGGATCAAGTGTCGGTAATACCGAGGAGAGAGTGA
>Ga0115844_100646_pt1 | contig 10277 bp, 8 predicted proteins | sample InSIn1gowninarea_FD_83858 | JGI IMG/M metagenome (GOLD analysis project Ga0115844, IMG submission 83858) | reverse complement strand
CATAGTATTGAGGGTCTTTACAAGTGGTATCGAAACTATAGTTATATTATTGGGCCTCTTTTGGGTCCTGAAACTGAAATAGTTATACATGTCATGAACAAATTCCATAAAATAACTAAAGAAATGAAGTATGGCTGAAGAATTTAATGGGAAAACTTTTGTAGAATCACTAAAGGGTGATGCAAAACATGACACTAAATTAGGAATGGTTGGTGGTGGAAACAACAATGCATAAAAACAAGACCCTGAATTATTGCAAGTGATAAGGAATTTAAAAGCAGATCTAGACGATATAAAGGAAAATCATGAAAGGTTGGTCAAAGCCAAAGAGGAACAGGAAGAGATTAATGGGTACCTATTAAGGAAACTAAAAAATGAAAAAGTTAATAAAAAGACTCATAGAAAAAGTTCCAAAAGTAAATCCACAAGCACCACAAGTAGAACCAATTCAATAACTTATAGTGAAATCCAAACAAAAAAGTCTAGTGATAAAGAGAAACATAAATCAAGTAATGTTACCTCTTTTCCTTAAAAAAAAATATCTTCATCTCAGTTACAGGTAGAGTTTAAGAATATCAGACCTCTTAATTTTGATGGTGAATCTGAATAAGGAGCATAATCATGGCTCCTGGGTATGTCTAAATATTTCGAGGTATACAATTATCTAAGTAATAGGAAGGCAAGATTGGCAACTTACCAGTTGACTGGTAAGGCATTGTTATGGCGGGAAGAAAATAAAGTTGTCAAAAGAATTAGAAGCAAGAATTTAACTTGGAAATTATTCAAGAAAGAATTTAAGAAGAAATATTTGACTGAGAGGTACTTTGATGAATGGTTAGGGAATTTCATGAACTAAAATTGGGACAATATACCATAGATTATTTTGTTAATAAATTCATGAGTCTGTTAAGATATGTTCCCTACTTGAAAGAGAAGAAGGCAAAAATCCAAAGATTTATCAATTGTCTACCTTTTTCATATAAAGAAAGAATTGAGTTTGACCAACCCAAAACCATGGACAAAACCATTAGAAAAGCCAAATTATATTTCAATCAAAGCAAGAAAAAAGGGGAAAACTATAACGGATGAGTGTCAAAGAAACCTAGCATATTTAATAGCAAGATAAAGGGGTTTAAAAAGCCTACTTTTGCTAAAAGTGTGCAAGAAAGAAATTACAATAAAAATCTTACTCAACAAAAGAGTTTTGGGCAAAAAGTAGGACCTAGTGCGAAGAACATAAACTTCAATGAATAAGTAAAACCACCAATTAACTGTTGGGGTTCCGGTGAAAATTACTTATGGAGAGACTGCCCATAAAATCCATTAAAAAATATGGCAACAGTAAATTATGTTCAGGAAGCATCAACTATGAATCATGTTGCTTGTAACATACCCAGAATTAGCACTACATTAGATGGAAGGGAGGCAAACCATCAGTCAACCATGGTTGAAATTCAAGGTAATTTTTTTGATAAAGAAGTGTTTGTACTTATAGATCTAGGATCCACATTAAGTTACGTTTCCCCTGCTATAGTTGGAAAGTATAAACTTGAAAAAGAAAAAACATACAAACACTAATTAGTACAGTTGGCCACAAGAACTAAGAGAAAAAGTGATTGAAATCAACAACAAAAAATGCACATTAAATCTTAATAGAATGCTTACCACCCTCAAGCTGAATATCTTACCATTGGGATCTTATGATATCCTCATAGGTATGGACTAGTTAGAGACACATAAAGTGATATTAAATTGCTTGGAGAAATACTTTACATGTGTTGATGATAGAGGGGAAGCTTGCATAGTTCAAGGAATTCCAAGAAAAAAAAATTGTTTAATAAATCTCTGCAATGCAAATGAAAAAGTATGCTATAAAAGGATGTTCATTGTGCATTGTATAGGTACAAGGTCATTATGAAAATAGACAACAACCATCATTAGAAGAAGAACCTATACTAGAGCAGTATAAGAATGTATTTCCATAGGAAATACCAAGACTTCCTCCAAGGGGGGATATTGATTTTACTATTGATATTATACATGGTGTTGTTCTAGTGTCCAAGTCCCCATACAGAATGAGTGTTCCTGAACTTGTCGAGCTGAAAAATCAATTACAAGAACTCTTGGACAAAAAGTACATAAGACCAAGTGTGTCTCCTTGGGGAGCACCAATACTATTTGCAAAAAAGGAAGATGGTACATTGAGATTGTCAACAGACTATAGATAGTTGAATAAGATGACCATCAAAAATAAATATTTTCTACCCAAAATAGATTACTTATTTGATAAAGTTAGAGGGGCTTCTATTTTCTCTAAAATTGATGTGAGATCAGCATATTATCATATCAGAATTAAGGATGAGTACATACATAAGACAACATTTCGCACACGTTATGGACACTATGAATTTGTAGTACATCCATTTGGGCTTACTAATGCACTTGTTACATTCATGTGTCTCGTGAACAATGTAATAAGACCATTTCTATATAAGTTTGTAATTGTCTTTATAGACAATATTTTGGTATACTCAAAGAGTAGATAAGAGCATGACCAACACTTGTAGATGATCCTTCAAACTCTAAGAGATAATGAGCTATATGCCAAATTCAACAAGTGTTCATTTTACCATAAACAAATCCATTATATGGGACATGTAATATCAAAAGCAAGAATTGTTGTTGATCCTGAAATGATAAAAGCAATAATGGAGTGGCCAGTACCCAAGAGTGTAGAAGAAGTCAGATCTTTATAAGTATCACATGCTACTATAGGAGATTTATAGAAGGATTTTCTAAGCTTGCACACACAATCAATAATTTATAGAAGAAAGGGATCAAATTTGAGTGTTGTGAAAAGTGTCAAGATAATTTTAGCAAACTAAAACAACTTTTGACCACAACTCCAATTTTAAAATTGGTTGATCCCAGTAAGGAATTTGTGGTATGTACAGATGCAAATAAGGAAGGTTTAAGGGGAGTTTTGTTGTAGGATGACCATGTTATCTGTTAAGATTCAAGAAAACTGAAAGAACGTGAGAGAAATTATGCTACTCATGATCTAGAATTAGCAGCCAGAATTCATGCATTGAAAATGTGGAGACATTTTCTAATGGGGAGAAAGTTTTAGTTGAAGACAGATAATGTCGGTCTCAAATACTTATCTGGTCAACCAGATTTAAATGATAGACAAGCAAGATGGCTAGCATTTATTAGCGAATATGATTTTGAGATAACACATATCAAGGGAAAAGAAAATAGAAAAGTTGATGCCTTAAGAAGAAAACTTAATCACATTTGTGCTACATCAACAATTAGTTGGTCAAAAAACTTAGTAGAACAAGTCAAAACAACTACAAATTTTGATTCAGAGTATCTGAAAATTAAATAAAAAGTTCAGAAAATTGAAACATTAGATGAGGAGAAGAATCGTTTGCAATAGAACAACTACTTGCCACCAGAGGCAGTAATTAACCACCAAAAGAGTGGTAGATGGATAATATATGTTGTTTTTTTCCCCTTTTTTGTCTCATTATTCTAAGAAATAATAGAGAGAGACTAAAGATAAAGAAGTAGCATAAATTAGAAGAATGAGAATCGCAGCCCTGGTATCTCGAGGGGACATTGGTTGCATAACAGTGTCATGGTTGGGTGGAGCCAAGTTCTAAGCTATTAATTTCCTATAAGAAAAGTTATGTATCAAGTCAATATTTCTAACCTATTTATCTGTTCAAATAACAAGAAGGAAGAATTAGATATTGCAAATTGAGTAATTTATGAAATTTATGAAATTTGCAGTGTTATGTTTGTTTAAATATTATACAAAATGACAAAGTATAGAAATACTCTGCTATGAAGCATTCTGAACTGGTATAGGAATCAAATAGTCATGAATCTATAAACATTTTATAGAACATCATTCTTTTAATGATAACTTGTTTGATTAAACATATGGAAGTGAGTGAATATGAATGTTAATATATATATGAGTGTGTGTGGGTCCATTTTGTTAGAGATGGAAGGAAGCCTATTTATCCTATAATTTAAGAAAAGATGGTTTAGAAATGTTTATATTTAATAATGGTATAAGAGAAAACTATTATATTTCATATGAAGTTTTCTAAATCTAATAAGCCAAATTGCAGCAAAATTGTGTTATTGGTAAGAGACCCGAGTAGAGAATAAATTATAGACAGATTAGATAGATTTGTTGAAAAATAGTAAAGAATTTTGAGAGAGAATTATTTTCTACTACATAGGATTAAATTACATGCAAAGTATGAATATAGAAATTTAGACTCTTTTACATATTGAAAGAAGAACTAAGAGTCTGCAATAAAATCCTTTGTAATATTTATAAACCTTAGAATGTTAGAAAAGACAAGACGAGCGGGTCCATTTTGTTAGAGATGGAAGGCAGCCTAATTATCCTATAATTTGAGAAAAAATGGTTTAGAAATATCTATAGCTAATAATGGTATAAGATAAAACTTTTATATTTCATATGAAGTTTTCTAAATCTAATATAATGAGAAGAAAAAAACATGAAAAAGCCAAATTGTAGCGAAATGTGTTATTGGCAAGAGACTGAGTAGAGAATAAATTATAAATAAATTAGATAGATTTATTGAATAATACTAAAGAATTTTGAGCAAGAACTATTTTCTATAACAACGTATCAAATTACATTAAATGCAAAGTATGAATATAGAAATTTAGACTCTTTTACATATCAAAAGAAGAACTCGGAGCCTACAATAAAATCCTTTGTAATATTTATAGACCTTAGAATGTTAGAAAAGATAAGATGAGAAACAAATATAAACCCATGTCATTATATATATATATATAAACAAGGAATTGTAAGCTTTTTATTTTGCACAAATAAAGAAGAGATTTTAACCACTATCAAATATACAAAATGGATATGTACTAGTATAACAAACTACTCAAAATGAACATGTAGGGTATACAAACCCATAGTTTCCCTATTTTATTGAAAAATACAACTAAAAAAATCTGAAACCATATATATAATATAATAATATAATCATTGTAATGATTGTCAAATTACAATGGGGTGATTTACATATAAAAGCATATGTAGAAATTTTGCAGATAACTCACAAAACCTTTATAAATATGAATTAAAAAAGGAGGAAATAAACATCCTCGCAGGGAGGCTCCATATACAAAATTTAGAAGTAATTTTTTATTTAATTTGTTATAAATCAAAATATTATATAGCCTTTAAACCTGAAAACACTAAAAATACTTTAGTTCTGAGAGAACTGTATGCCCTGTAGAATACAAGGAATAAAACAAAAGAAGGCAACACTAAAATTCTGAAAAAAAATTGTCTTCACATGAAAGACCTCGCCTTGTGAAAGAAGAAAACCAAAGGGTTGTAGTATTCCTCTATCCTGGTAAGGAAATGAATAAGTTGCTATTTAATATTAAATCCAGGAGTACCCTTGCCAACAATGTTTTACGAAAAATGAGTTTTCATAGACAACCCAGACATACAATACCTAGCATAAGGAAACATTTTATGTAAGTTAGTACATAGTAGAATATATACAAAGTTCGAAAATAAATATTAAAAGGAAAAAATTGGGTGTAAAACAAGCCATTACCTTGCATGGTAGTTGTAGCTCTTGGGTACTCTCTGTACAGAGAGGGAAGAAGTTAGAATTAGATGTAAAAAAAAAAAATTGTTTGAACGAACAAAGTAATTATTGTGAGAACGAAAAAAGGAGTTCATGAGATATATAAAAAAAAAAATCGATAGTAGTCTGTAGTGGGTTATCATCATAGACAAAACCCAAAATAAGACCAATGAAAACCCTAACTGGAAAAACTTGAAAACCCTCATGAGGATTAAAAATTGGTGACAGGAATTAAAAATAAAAACCTTGTGGAATAAACACAAAAAACTATGAATTATGGAGAAGAATAAATCTCGTTGAAACCCTAGCAAATGCTAGAGTTGTTTAGATAAAGGAATTCACAAAATGATGAATAGGGAGATTTAAACACTTGGGTGTCAACAAAAAATGCTTACCAAGTTATTACGACTCTCAGTGACGGTAACGAAATGAATAAGTCACTCTTTAATATTAAACCTAGGAGTACCCTTGCCAACAATGCTTTACAAAAAATGAGTTGTTCATGGACAACCCAATAAACAATGTATGGAAGTTAGTACATAGTAGAACATATACAAAGTTCAAAAAGAAATATTAAAAGGAAAATTTCGAGTGTAAAACAAGCCATTACCTTGCATGGTAGTTGTAGCTCATGGGTACTCTTTGTACAGAGAGGGAAGGAGTTATAATTTAATGATATATTAGAGACATAAAAGAAATATGCCTGAACGAACAAAGTAATTGTTGTGCGAACGAAACAGAGGATTTTGTGAGATATATAGAAAAATCAATAGTGGTCTGTAGTGGGTTATCATCATAAACAAAACCCAAAATAAGACCAATAAAAACCCTAATACAAAAAACTTGAAAACCCTTGTTGGGATTAAAAATTAGTGACAGGAATTTAAAATAAAGACTTTATCGATAAACACAAGAACTTATAAACACTAGAGAAAAATAAATCTCCTTGAAACCCTAGCAAATGCTAGATTTCTTTATACAAAGGAATTCACACAATAACAAATGGGGAGATTAAACACCTAGGTGTCAACGAGAAATTCTTACCAATCTATTACAACTCTTAAGCGATGGTTTGCAATAGAGATGGCTTCTAGCTTCAAGAAAAAAGAAAGTGAAACCCTTTGTTGCATTTTCAATGCAAAAATCATAAACAAAATGTTACACATAATTTAAATAAATATCTACAAACTACAAAATCCATATATACAAATGCCAAAAGAGGAGGGATTATAGAAGAACTTGCCTTTGTCAACCAGGCTCGACATGTTGAAAGGAAGCCACTGTTTTCATCAACATAATAGAAATTAAAAAAATGTGATGACCAAGTGGAGGGAAAACAACGATGTTAACAGAAAATCTTAGAACACCTGATGGATATTGTGATTGAAACCCTGGAAAAAAGCGACAAGGTCAAAAAGAAAACTTTAGAAGAATGAATGTGGTGGTATGAAATTCCAACCTAGTCATTAACACCATTGTAAAACCCTAGTAAACCCTATGAAATTCCAACCTAGACATCAAGCACATCCAGCCATTGACACTGTAAGTTAAAAACACCCTACGTGGTAGCATAAGTCGAATCCACGCATAGCATGAAAACTATTAAGATATCTCAACATTAATGTAATGCAATTTGAATGTAATATAGCAGTCGGTATATATTTAATTTAATCCCACATAGATAGGTAAAGTTAGAGGGGCCGAGTGGAGGAGCACTGCGAAGACAACCAACCAGATCATTTCTCTCTCATTGGCATGGCGAAATCCAACCTATAGCCAGCATGCAGGTGTGTGAAATCCGGCCTATAGCCAATATGTAGGTGTGCATCCTATTTTTCTGAGATTTCTATAAACCTCATGCATGTCTCTTTCCACTACCGCTAGCCACGTCTCCCCCCAGCTACACTTGTCGACATCCGAGTCTTCCGTCTGAGCGTGGCAACCTTGCATGCACTTCTTGCCTCATGAATTCTCTAGTCCACCTGCTACCTACACAGGTGTTGACTTTCCCATGTGCCTAAAATCATAACTAGATGCTTAAACCTCTATAAACTCATCTTCGACATTTTCGGATGGTTTTCGGCTCTGCACACACTTGTGCGGGGCTTGTTTTTTCCCACCAACTTGAATGATATCACTCTAATCCTTCATTGCTCAGATAGTTTGTTGTTTCCTTGTGCCCTGAGCCTTTACTGGTGGTTTATGCACAGTTTTCAAGCCTTCTGGTCCCGTTTTGCTGTCGATTCTTGTGACGCTCTTCCCTTGGTTCTTGCTCGGTAGAAGGGCAGTGTTTCAAATATCCTGTTCTTATAAAGAATATAGTTAGATGCATGAAATTTCAAAATCCAGAGTTTATTTATATTACAGGAGTGTATATGCAGTATTTTAAAACGTTTTATTATACTCATTTCCTAGTATTTTTGGGTTAATATTCGGTTTCTGGGTTATCATTGAAACTTTTATCCTGGTTAAATGGTATATATATGTGCAGAAGGTTTTAACTGCTATCGCCTTCCATGTTTTGGCCTATCTCTTCCGAATGGTTTTGGACGTCATTGAAAAATATCAGGCAACATTTTATTGTTTACAAACCATGCACTAATTTTTGGTTGAAGATAGGCCCTTGGTGGTGCATCTATGAAATATGTTGTTGTGGTATTGTGTGCCCGGGTACATCCTCATGAACTGTATGTTTCACCTGTTTGAGTCTCGTTTGGTTTTTCCATCGTCGGGCTGACTCAATTCCGACTATTCGGTGACGACTGCATTTAATTGAGTTTTCAATTTTCCAAGCTCCATAGGTTGTCATTCCATTTTCTACCTATCCCTCTGCATATAGGACTTCCAGGACAGCTGTTTCTTAATCTTTATTTGACTATTTTTAGTCCTTTTCTTCAATCCTTTCCACTTTCTATTAATACCTAGAGATATATTGTCCTTTTTGTGTTATCTCCTCAGTAATTGGCATGCTCTTCGGGGATCTGTGTCAACTTTTTTTCAAATCTTGATAAGAGACGAAATCCTGAGGTGGCTATCATATCTGATATAAGATTTATTTGCCCTGTTTTGACCCGTGTCTCTTTTATTTCCCTGTCCTATCATACTTTTCGTAGATGGGCTTTTACTAAATCTGAGATGGACATTCTTCACGTGGAATCCGACATGTCGGATCTAGTAAAAGCGGCCATGGAAGCAGAAGCTATACATTTTGGTACTATTAAAGCATCCACCTAGCAGTCCAAGCTGGCTGAACACCTGCAAAATTCTCATCATGTTCCTAATCTGGGCACTAATATTCCCTTTGTTCCCCATAGCAAACACAATCATCGCCCTGCTAAAATCACCCCCCTCCCTCTGCTATTTGTTTGGATGGTGTTATGCTTGCTAATCATATTACAAGCCTGCAATCTCGTGCCTTAATTGGGAAGTGGCACTTCCCCGACATGGATGATGTCTAGATTAGAAAATGGCTTGGAGCTCGATGGCACCCTCTCATTGGTTACACTCCTACCATTGTTTCTTTGATGAAAGACTGGTACAGATTCTATTTCTTGAAAGTTAAAGGCCTTAATATCATTTGGGGCCTCCAGTGGGTGCACGGGCAGAGTTTCTTGGCTCTCCACAAATGGTATATAGGTTTTGACCCTCTCAGGAACACCCCTCGAAACAATTTTATATGGGTCAAATTACTTGCTCTGCCTATTGAACTGTGGACGAAGGAATCTCTATCCTTCATTGGAAATGCTATTGGTAAATTTGTTTACGTTGACCCCATATGTCTAGGTGCTAAAGACAAAAGGGTTGCCTGGATATTGATTGAGAAATACTATAGAGGTGGTTTTCCCGACCACATTGATCTGCTCTAGGGTGATTTATCTACCTGTCAAAGGTTTGACGACTGGGGCGTCCCTTTTAGGTGCTCCCTATGTCACAAAATGGGACACCTAAAAGACAAATGTCCTCAGTTTCTGCAAGGAAAGGTATGGGAAAAGGAATATAGGGTGAATCATAAATCTCAGGACATGGCTTTGCCACACCATAGCGAGGACATCAGAAATCGCAACTACAATAGTGTTTCTTCTTCAACGAAAATTTTCTCTCCGACCTGCTACCACAATGTTCCCTATTCCCGAAAGCAATCAAGGGATCTGGTCAGTCGGCCTTTCCTCTCACCCAGGCAACAAAAATCTTCCTCCTTTTCTTTACAGCGATCGAATTCCATGGACAATCTAAATATTGTGGGAGCTACTATATTTTTACCCCAACCTCCTCCTCCCGAACCATCTCAAGGTATACCCGTCATTTCCCCATCTCCTATGCCCAAAGCATGCTGCCCTTCCCAACAGAATATTGACATTCAAATTATCCCCTCTTCCTCCTCGTCACCTGTTAGATATGGACGCTTCCCTATGAAAGCTTCCCCATCTTCCTCCATTCTTATTACTCCAAATCGCTCAGTTATATCTTCCAAGGGCAAAGCCCCCATGACCACTGCTTCCCCCCCTGCCTCACCTTTCCCATCTCCCTCTAACTCTATTGGCAGTGATCTCGACATGCTTCTACAGAGGGATTCTCTTCGCTTGCTTCCCCTAACTATTCATAAACATC
>Ga0115844_100645_pt1 | contig 10278 bp, 6 predicted proteins | sample InSIn1gowninarea_FD_83858 | JGI IMG/M metagenome (GOLD analysis project Ga0115844, IMG submission 83858) | reverse complement strand
ATAAATAATTCAGATGTCCAAAAACACATTGCCACTTTGGTTAATGAAGTATCTCACCTTTGAATAGCTCAAAGAATTTCAAAACCATAACTTGGAAAGCATACGCTTGTGAGACATCACATAAAAGGTTAATCATAGGAAAGAGATAACAATAACTCATTTGAAAAGAAAAACATAATCAAAAATTAACTTTAGATACAAGCATCTTTAACAACCAAAGGTAGATAAACATTTTGATTTGCAAGATGGTCCTCATTCGACAAATCAAAGATTTCAAGAAGCATGGACTAAAAATCCTCAAAGCTATAGACAAAAGAGGTTTCTAATTGCAGGAACACCATGATGTGGGTAATTTACATCAATATGTACACTTGTTAAATAATCAAAAATTAATTTTACATACAAGCATTTTTAACAGCTAAAGGTAGATAAACATCTTGGTTTGCAACATGGTCCTTTTTCGACATGGAAAAAAAAAAACCTAAAATCAAAGACTTCAAAGAAGCATATGCTAAAAAGCTTCAAAGCTATAGATAAAAGAGGTTTCAAATTGCAGGAACACAATGATGTGGGTACTTTACATCAATATGTACACTTGTTAATTGACCTAAGAAAGAAGCACCTAGAGCAATGTTATCGAAACTGGACCAGAAACGATAGAACCAGCTAGTCCGTCAAGCTTAGGGCAATTTCTGGTCTGAACCGGAACAAACCAGTTCAGAGGCTGGTTTGCAAGCCCTGCAGCCAGGTAGCCCAGGTAAAGAAAAACATTTTTCCCCCTAATTTTTAACTCTAATCTAGCCCTGCCTAAAGCTATTTAAACACCCCCGCCCCCTCTATTTCACTCACACTATTCATTCGAGTTGTCTACAATTCTTGAGCTGAATTAAGTGAAGAGAATTCAGAGAGTTTTTTGCAGCGTTGTTTTGAGGGAGATTTTTTGCAGATTTAAAGAGCTAATTGGCGTCTTGGAGAGTTGTTGGGTTGATTACTAAAGGTTATTTTCGAGCTACTTCAAGGATTTTTTTTCCCAAAGATATTTTAGTTTTCTTGAGTGGCTTTTGGAGCTGGTTGAAGGGTTTTTCTTTTTTATTTTGTGGGGGCTACTACATAACTGATTTGAGAAGATTTTCAAGTTGATTTTCTCTAGAAAATTTAGAGGGTAAATCAAGGTAATTTTTGCCATCTATTTTTCTATAATTTTCTCCAATTATCATTTTTTCCCAACAAATTTAGAAACCCGAGTGTTTTTATGTAGATTTGTGGGGGCTGCTCTAGACCTAATTTGCAAGGATTTTGGAGCTGATTTTCTTTAGAAAATTAAGAGGGAGAATCAAGATATTTTTTTCAACCATTATTGTTCTTTTTTTCCCTAAAAAATCTAAAACCATGGTGTTTTTATGCAAAATCCAGATTTGTAATTTCTTTTTGATAAAAAAAAAAAAAAAAAAAAAAAAAAATTTGGGGAATTTTTTTTTTTTTTTTTTTTTTTTAATATTTTTAGATTTTGATATGTTTTTTTTTTTTTTTTTTTTTTTTTTTAAATAAAAAAAAAAAAAAAAAAAAATTGTGTTCATTATTTTCTTCTATTTTTTTCTCAACAATTGTTGAAATTTGCGAAGTTATTTTCAGGGATTTCATTGGCAAATTTGTGAGAGAGATTTTGGAGTTGATTGAAGAGTTTATTTTCTGATTTGTGAGAGCTTTTTGTTTTCTCAAAATTTACAGATCTTCTCCACGTATTTCTTTGTCTTGATTCCTCTTTTATTTTTCTCCAATCTTCCACCAAGACTCCAGTGCGTGGAAACATGGGTGTGGGGAGACGCATAGGGGGGACATGTGGGAGTACCCTCAAATTTTAGGAAAATTTCAAGGGTGTGTGGGGATGTCGGGGTATATATATCTCATTCAAGTTCATATTCATTGTTCAATATTGAAAGCGTAAATATTAAATAGACTAATAGTAATATGGATACCAATACATTGAAAATTGAAATTTGATCCACACATGAAATTTAAATTCATAATTGAATTAAATAATGACATACATTGATCCATCGTCATCATTCATTTTGATACATACATCATTCATATGACATGGTCATTATTCATTCATACCATGAGATTCAATTAAAAAATTCAATAACGAAATATTCAAATACATTCATTGATCCATATCATTCATCATTCTACAATCTACATTGATTTAAAAATTAAATTCATCATTCATCATTCTAAAATCTAAATTGAAAGCAAAACATACTAGTATATTACCATATACTATATACTAGATACTAAAGTTTTGAGGGGGGAAGCCCAAGCGCACCCCTTTTGGGGAGTCTCGTCCCCCATACTATGGAAACACACCCCCTTGCATCTCCACAACACTCCCCAAAAAAGGTGTGTGGGGAAACACACCCCTAATAGACTCCCCATCGTGGGTGCGTGGGGTGCGAGGGGTGCATGCACCCAACCCTGGGGGACGCATCCCCGTGGAAAACTGGTTTTCTCTATAAAAAAAATTGCCACAAAATTTTAAAACCCTAGGGTTTTCTATGCAGATTCTTCGTTTCTTACTGTAGAAGTTCTCATGGCCTCCAAAAACAAGAATTATTCGGCTTGGGTTCACTGTCACTTAAATGAACAAGAGATAAAAGCCTGCAACTATTGTGGGAAGAGAGTTAATGGTGGGGGGATCCATAAAATTAAAGAACACCTAGAACATTAGAGAGGGAAAGCAAAACCTTGTGAAAATGTTTATGATGACCTTAAAAAAAAGATGTAAAGTCTAATTGAAGCCTACAATGAAGAAAAGGGGAAAAACAAAAAATTAAAAAAGATATAAGCAAAAGTCAAAAGGATGATGCTATGCTTAGTGACCCTGATTTTGAAGAATATATGCCCAATTTTGAATATTCCTCTAGTTCCCTTCTGGAGTTGGACAGGGTAGTTATGTTCCTAGTTCAAGTGCTTTTAACTTGAAGAGGACAACAACTCGTAAAGGTATTGACTCCTTCTTTGTACCCTGCACCACCCCTAGTTCTCAACAAAACCTTGATGATAAATGGAAGAAGATGGAGAAGGAGGTTGCATATGAATGCATTGCTAGATGGTGGTATGATGCAGACATACCTTTTAACGCTACTAATTTTGCATATTATCAGCCCATGATTGATGCTATAGCTTCATGTGGAGCAGGCTTCAAAGGCCCTAGATTTCATGATATCAGGGAGCCACGTTTACAAAATGAGGTCCAAAGAATACAATAATACCTTACAAAGTTCAAGCAATAATGGACCAAAACAGGATGCATAATTATGTTTAATGGATGGACTGATGGTAAATCTCGCACAATACTAAATTGCTTAATTGTTTGTCCAAAAGGTATTATGTTTCTCAAATCTATTGATGCATCTGATCAAGTGAAGGATGCACAATTGTTATTTCGTCTTTTGAATGAAGTAGTTATGGAAGTAGGGGTTGAAAATGTTGTACAAGTGATCACAGATAATGCCTCTAACTATGTTGCAGCTGGAAAGATGTTGGAAGAAAAATGCCCCACCATTTGGTGGTCTCTGTGTGCAACCCATTGTTTGGACCTCATGCTTGAAGATATTGGAAAAATTGAGTGGATGAAGAAGTGTGTGGATGATGCAAAATCCATAACCAGGTACATCTACAACCACTCATGGTTTTGAACCTTATGAAAAAGCACACCGGGGGTAAAAAGCTTGTTTGATCAGCCATCACACAATTTGCAACTTTCTTTCGTTGCAATCCCGTGTTCAACAAAAATCGAACTTGAGGAAGATGTTTTCATGTGATGACTGGAATGCATCTCAGTAGAGAAAAAAAGTTGAAGGGAAACAGATGATTGACCAAATGTTTGACAACATATTTTGGTGAAAAGGCAGAGTAGATTGTGCTATTTAGTAAGCCTCTTATCAGAGTTTTGCAGATGGTGGATAGTGATAAAATTGCCATGGGTTTCGTTTATGAGGCCATGGATCAGGCCAAGGAACAAATAAAGGCAGCATATTGGGATAAAAAGACATAAGTACATTCTTCTATGCAGAATTAGTGATGAAAAATGGAACAAACAACTCCGTAGACCTTTACATACCACTAGTTACTACTTAAATCCAAGATATGTAATTTTGGATTTCAATGCTCATTGCTTATAAGTTTTAAGTTTTAACTTGTGTTGACTTGATGAATATTTTTTTGTTTTCTGAACTTTGAAGGTACCATTACACTACAAATTTTGAGGCTAATGGGGAGGTATTAAGAGCATTGTATAAGTGCACTGAGCGCATGGTACACTCTTCTTGAAGGAAAGAAGGTCATCTGTCGACAGGTACTCTAGCCATTCTTGCAATCATGTGCTTATATTTAATGTTATGGGCATATTGATATGGATCATAGGGAAAATGAATTATTGACCAATATTAATTGTATCCTTGTTCCCACACTTCACTTGGGAGGTTAGCCATTGACTCTAGTCCAGTCAAAGCTTCTTTAAGGCCTTAGGGTTTAAGAAGGATAGTAATTAGGAGGCATTGATCGATATAGCCTATCCAAGGCAACCCATACTTACCACAGTGTATCTCTCCTAATTATTCATCTCCATTCTTTAAGTTGGTAGTCAATGGTCATTAGGATTGGTACCCTATAGGCACATCCTTGACTCAGGGTCCGAAAACTTGGTTTCGGGAGTTGATGCAACTAAAAGAAAATCGAAAGGATATAAAGTCACAATGAAATAAAATGTAAAATACAAAAGATGGTTGGGACAAATATTAGGGCATGGGAAAAATCCTAGCATGAGCTTTAACCCCCACATTAGCGATCACCTAATTCCTCAAGCATTTAATGCTTCATCTCAAATAAAGGAACTCTTGAAATTACCAACCACAATGAGTGAGAAACTACTACATCTGAAAGGGGTATTGGTAAAACATAAAGCAAGCTTGGGCTCCTAACATATGCACTAAATAAAGGAAAATCATTGAAGTAAAAGACACACCAGAGGGGTGGAAAAGCAAAGCCAAGGAAAGGGGTAATAGATGCCACCACAATTGCTCCCTCCTTGCATCATTACACTCAAAATGTTGGACCCCACATTAGCTAGTCTCATGGCTATGGCACCTTCCTACAAGTCTCTTCCACTCCATGATAATTATTTTCAATCACACATATGGAGTGATGCACTTATCTAGGACATGTCAGTCCTCTTGGGGGTCGGAAGCAACTAATAGGGTTGTTGGACTAATCATCCCTAACATAAGTGAGGTAACTTATTTACAAATGCAAATTTAGTTAGACATTTGAAGGTGAGTTTTTTGTGAAGTATTCATGTGCCCTTTGTTAGTGTCAGTATTTGCATATTGCCATCAATGGTCAAAACTCCTCTTTTCATATTCATATTAGGGTCTCGCTCAGAAATTTTTGTCATTCCACCTAGGTCTTCATTCAAAGATTTAGTCACTGATGGTAGCCCTAGTCAAAAAACTCACTCTCCCTCAAAAATCTATATTTGTTGACCCACCTTCATGTCTTACTGAGCATAATTCAATCATGAGAGCTCATTTCATCATGTCTTTATGTCAGTCAAGTCACCATGAAGTCTACTCACTCAAAGTTTTCATTAGGTCTCTAGGTTTCATTTTTTCAAGGTCCAATAAAACACCATTTCACTGCATAAAGCCAACAAAAGTAGGAGAGTGAACAAAATAATATTCCTTTTTCATTTAAAGAGGATTTGCAAACTTGTGAAGATGTTTGCCAAAAGTTGTAATTTTGATTTCAAGTATGAGTTTCTCTCCAAATTGTAATTTTATTCCAAAAAACAGAGATGTAATTTTATTTTTCACTATGTAATTTTATGTCTTTCATATGTAATAAGCACATGATTTCCAAGCTACTAATTCAGAGTTCCAAAATGCCAAAGGACCAAAAAGTCAAAGGTCAAAGTGTTCTCAATGTATATCAAGTGATCAATTTGTCAAAGAGAAAGTCAAGTGTAAAGATATAGTTTCCAAGAGTAAGGTGAATGACAAAGGAAGAAGGTGGGTCCCAAGATCAATTTTGAAAATTTAAACAAGGTATAAAGACCATCAAATACCAAGGGAAGGCTCATTTGCACTCTTATCCATCGATATCTCACTCACCTACACTCCATCTACCTCCCTTGACCTTTTCCCATGCTCATTCCTCTCATTTCCCTCTCTTAGGGTTTTGAGGGCATTTTTCTTGGTTTCATGACCTCCACTGTTAAATCATCAACAAAAATTGTATCATGATGCTCTTACGCCTCCCCCTATCTTTAATATACCTTCCTAAACCTTCCCATCACTCCTATGCCTCAAAATCATCATTTTTCTACAAACCTAGCCTATTGCTATGCTTTTGACACTTTTCTAGACTAGGCCTATGTTTTGCCCTTTTGGACCCCTTCCCCTCACTCAATCCTTGAAATTCCAGTTTCCCTTACTTCCTAACATCCCTCCCTACCTCCTAAAATTTTCCTAAAAATTTAGAAGCCCCCTACCCCTTTTATTTCCCTTCATTCCTATAAATTTCCCAAATCCCCTATTTTGCCTACACTAAACCCTAATTTCCTCTCCCATTGAGCTAGGGTTTGCTATGGAATCAGAGACATCTGAGCAGAAGATGCATAAGGAAGGTCATTTCAGTAAGTATGAGGCCATTCCAACTCATAAACATCATGTCTCCATCATTTTTCAAGAAGTCATTCCAAGGGACAAGTCATTTACTACACATAGGGCTATTTTTTCTTCAAACTATGTTTTTGACCAATCAAAGATGCATTTAAAACAAGTGAGAGAGGTTTTTGTCCATCATAGGCCAAGGATGAAAAACCTCCTTCAGTTTTTACACAGGTGTCATGGCTTTGGATAAATGTCAAAAATACAGTTGCTACAAGAGAGTTGTTACACTTCTAGAATGACCTTGGGAAAAATCAACGTTTCTCCTCGCTAGAGTGTCTCAATGACTTGTTTGATGAGTCAACTGATAATTAGACAAAAATTTCTTTCCAATGAGCTATCATGAGCTCAATTTGGAGTTGAGGAAGGCCTCAAACAGTTCCCTGCAATATCACACTTCATTTTTGCACCCACATTCTACACGTTTTGACCAATCTTGGGAGAAACGCATTTTGAGGGGTCATATCAAGTCCATATTGGAAACTAAAGCTAGGTCTGAAAACTAGACAAGATAAGCTTTCCAACAAGCTATCCTAGGTTGAATTTGGACACCCGGAAGGCAATAAAAAGCAACCTGCAAGATGGAGGGCACACTTGACACTGTGAAGGCACACTTGGCAGCAAAATGGTCAAACGCGCAGAGCCCTAGGCGCTACACACTTTTTTGGGGAACTTTTTGAGCAAATGGAGACCACCACTAGATGCATAATGGCAAAGACATCTAAGAAAACCATGCTTCCACCCTTAGTTTGCAAAACTAGCAAGTGAAAAGGGCAAAAAAGAAGAGAAAAATCATGTCTCTGCCTCAATTTTGACCTAGGCGTTGGGCACAAACCAATCTTGGGCGAATCAACTTTTGGAGGGTCAAATCAAGCCCATTTTGGAAATCGAAGGAAGATTTGGAAACTAGACAAGACAAGATTTCAATGAGCTATCTTGGGCTCAATTTAGACATCAGGAAAGCATTGAAAATCAGCCTACAAGATGGAGAGTGCACTTGACACTGTGAGGGTGCACTCGATAGAAAGATGGTGCACTTGACCATTTGCCTGATTTTTCACTGTTTTTCTCCAGATTTGATTTTCATCCTTGGATATCAAATTTTCACTGATGTAATTGATGTTGTAAATGTAATAATGATGTGGATAAGTTACCTAGGGGTAGATTCATCAAGTAAAAGTTATCATCAAGTCAAATGAATCAATCTCAATGTAATTAGCGAGGAGTCACTTAGAGCTCCCTACACTCTAGGTATTAGTTCAGAATTTTGTGGATCTCTTCCTCATCTCAGGGATTCGACCCCTAAGGATAAGAGAAGGTTGTTTTGATGTCTATATCTTCCCTTTCTTCACTCTTTTTAGAGGTTGGACTGAGTTGGATGTTGTAGTACTGAACAGAGACACTATTGTGTCAGAATTTGGCCAGTTTTAATAGATGAGTTGCAGCAATTTCTTTGGGATACATGTGGTATGAATGTTTAGCATTGTTTTTTCTCTGTTATCATTTGTATGAAAGTTTTGTAAGTTCATAAACCATTTCATGTCTGTTATATGATAATTTTCAATTGATATGCAGTATACATTTTTGCTCATGCTCTATTTTGGGAAAGTTATCATAATTTGTCCAGTTTTTCTTCAGTTTAGGAAGAATACATTTCCTATGCTCTTCCTAACTCCTCATCAGTGTTAAACCATCTCACCAAATCACCTTTTAAGTGTTAAGCCTCCTGCCTACCTTGCCCCTTTGAATGTCTGCAATCATATCTGATTTTCCCTGACCTAGCCTCTTTGACCTAATATCCTCATCCAGAAAAAACTCAATCAAATCAAATCAAAACAACCTCTGCACTTTATATCTAGCCCAAAACCCTAATTCATCCAGCGCTCTTGGTTGTGATTCTTTGGAGAGAGCCCTCTCTGGCTTGGTAGGGCTAGCTACCAAGTCAAAAGGTTGGTCTGTGGTTACCTCAATTGCACTCTTCCTCGGCCTTGGAAATACGAAGGAGTGATAACACCCTCAACATTGGATATGGTTCACTATGATGCTTCAATGGTTTTATGTCCCTAATGAAATTGATCTCTCTTGATCTTGAGAGGTCTTATTTAAGTGGTATCACATATGTGACGGGGATTCCTTGAGGGATGGTTTGCTTCTTCTTTATCACCTTCCAATGGGTTCTTTGTCTTGTTTTGAGAGTAGAACTATCATTGTGGCGCCAACATTGGCCCTCTAGAGATGAGCATTGGTCATGCTAATTTCAAATTTTGCAATAGTCAAAACCTCATTTTGCTAGGCCCGATCTATAGCTCTCAGTAATGAACTTCCAACATTAGTCCACGAGATATGAAACAATGGTAATTCGCAGCATGCATGAGTCCGTGGGAGATCCATTCGATTGGGTGTTACATACATCCAACATGAGTCTTGGGGTGGTCTAGTAAGGGGGGTTTTTACATCTGCATGAGTCCCCCCTCCAGGAGTGAACAAAGAGCAAAAGAACAGGTGGTATAGATTCATTAAGTGCTCACCATCCATAAGGTCTTGGCTTTATGGTCATCCAAACGACTACTACTCCGTTGGGATTCTTCTTTAGCACCTTCCAAAGGGTTCTTTGTCTTGTTCTGAGAGTAGAACGACATTGTGGCCCCAATATTGACCCTCTAGAGATGAGCATTGGTCGTGAGTTGATTTCACTTGATGATATACCTCTTGATGAGCCTTAAGATGCTAAAATGTTGAAACTAATGGCTTGGGTGTTGGAGGATTTGATGATATGCCTAGATGGACACAAGACACCCATAGGCTAGCCTTGAATCTTTTTGATGCGCACTACCTTGTTCTCGATCCCAGATGAGGATGGTTTCACAAAGATGACTTGGGAGGGTTAGCACATCCTTTTTTGATGCCAATGCTTTCCCTTAGAGGTGCCATGTCACTCCCACATGCTTGAAAAGGGTGACATAGGGCCCCCCTTGGATGATGTCATGGTGGTGTTGGCACCATTTGGAGATGTACACATCTACTTTTATACTTTCTTGGAATTAGGAGAACTCTTGGACACATGCCTCATGCTCGTCGATGCCTTATTGTCTATTTTGAAGGATGTCATCATGATCGAGACTCCTTTTCTTCCACATGTATGGGATAATTTTGGAATTTTGTTATGTTTTTAGAGCTAATTCAAGGTCATCTTGCGACCTTTGACCTATTTGAACACTCAAGTAAAAATTTTAGGAGTTTTGTTTGTAAAATTAATTAAATAAGACTTGGTTACCCTTGTTGAAATATGTAACTAGGTTCGGTCTTCATAATGTCATATGTAATCGTGATTTTATGTATTTAATGAAAAGAGATAAAAATAAATTTATTATTTATGTTCTTGAGGCATGGGTTTCATGCTGAAGGGAAATTTATTTTTATGTCAAGCACCCATTGAGTGATTCTAGGTTTGTCATAAAGTCAATTGAGTCATTGTCATGTATTGAAGACCCATTTGGGCATGTTACATATTGTAAAGAAAAAAATTATTAAGTCAAAAGACCCTCCAAGC
>Ga0115844_100644_pt1 | contig 10279 bp, 3 predicted proteins | sample InSIn1gowninarea_FD_83858 | JGI IMG/M metagenome (GOLD analysis project Ga0115844, IMG submission 83858) | reverse complement strand
GGAACATAAAATATGGTCAGTCGAAGGAAAAACACCTAAGCACCTGGCTTTTGCTTGACTTGACTTCGTTTCTCTTGTTGCTGAATGCTCATTCGTTGCAAGTTAGACTAAAAAGTGGGCATAAAAAGAGCAGAGCAAAACAGTGAACAGAGTTGGTTGTTTGAAAAAAGGAGACACAAGCATCAGAACAGAAAGTCAAGTTAGTCAAAAAAATATATGTATGTTACACTTACACACAATCAGTGGGCAACCCCTTTCCTGTCTTATATATCATACATATATTTACATTCTTGTATAGCATTGTTCCCTCCGCCTTCTATTTCTCTTGTACATGAATATACAGTTAAAATATAATGGTTAGCTTTCGCATACTATTCCAAGGTAGCTTCATTTTCTTAACCAAAAGACATTATTTTTTCAAACTTTTCGTTCAACAGCAAAATATGAAAAGACGGAATGCAGGAAAATTCACCATGTACTAATATTTCTGTTCTCAAGATAAAACGGTTTTCTTTTCTGAGAAAAAAATTATTATTCCTGAGTGAAAAAATAAAAGTATGTGCAAAGGAAGTGTGTGGGGAGATGAATGTGCGAGTTAGCCAGACAGAGGAAGGTAGTATTCCCTGTAATAATAATAGAGAAAATACCAGATAAGACTTTGCTTCTCTGCTAAGATCCGATTTCCATATTTTTCATCATCATCTCATGATAATCATCACCTTTTTTCTTGCTTAGCTCTGCGCTCCTTCTGGCTTCTTGGCTGTATAGCCGTGTCTCATCATCACTATCACTATACTCCTACGTTTCTCTCTCGTCTCATCTGTAAAATAGAAAAGTGAGATAAAAACTCGTCTCTCTGCTCGCCTTGGATTTATGTGCCTATTCAAGCAATTCTAAACATTGAAGCTCTTTTTTGTTATTATTATTATCGTCATCATCTCCAGTCGTTTTTTCCGTCACCATTATTGTATTCAACTGTTAACTTACCCGTTAGTGCTTTTTGCAGCAGTACCCAAAAATGCATTATTTTGGTAGCAGAACACTGTGTGTTATGTGATTTTACATTGTTTTTAGGTTCACTAACCAAATTTGAGGTGAGACATTTGGCTTGCCACTCCACCACCATCGTCGCAATCATCATCGCCACCGTCATCATACTTATCATATTGCGCGCTTCGTACAAACTTGTAGTTATTGTAGAAAATTCACAATGATGTGCCATGTACCCTTCCCCTTTTCCCTCTATTCCACCACCGTATTTTGTTGGTCTTCTTTCATAATAACGTTTTCTATGTCGTTTTCCTTTCCCATTATTACTATTATTATCGTGGACATTTACGACAGGGAATTTTATGAGTCTCATTATGCAGCCACACAAATTGCTATGTATGAACACACAATGCCACACGCACCTTTCTACATGTTCACCTTACCTTACAGCAACATGGAATCAGGTCGTCATACAAAAAAAAAAATAGTTTGGTGTACTCTACATCTCACAATTTTGCAGTTTTACATTTTCATCCTACATCATTTGCCAGACTTTATATAAACTTATAACATCGCTGCCAAAAATGCTGGTGCTAGATTTTCCACGAGTAATGATTTTACAAATGAGAAAGTAAGCAAGTCTTCTCGTGTAATCCATCGGGCTCCCATTTTCTCTATAATTCAACATTCAACCTCTTTCACTTCGCTTATTACTCGTAGTGGCGATATGTGAGGCAGTATATTACCCAAAAGATGATATCACGGCAACAAAAAGAAAGAAAGAAAATGAATAAAAGAAGCTGTTTCTGCTTCGGTGGAAAATTAATATGTTCCTGATAGTGATGATGATGGTTTTCCACATTCGTTCGTCGTGTCACCAAAAAATGAACTAGGGGACTGAACATGCATGTACCTTCATATGCAGGTATGTATTAAGAACTCTACCTGTCGGTCGTTGCGTGTGTGTCGATGACTTTTCCAACTTTTTTACGTAAGATTATTATTTCGAGATTTTGGGGAACGTGCTTTCGGTTCTGTGATTCACATATCATCGCTCTCTTTTGTAGTTTGTTGAGTTAATTTAGAACATTTTGAAATAAGTAAATACGCAACTATTAAATGAGCAAAGTTTTTATAATGGCATTGCTCAGCTCTTTTCTGTACTTTTTGTTATTACTATTATTTTTCTTCCCTACTGTTTCCCATCATGTTATCTTGATTTGATCTCACCTTCAGGCGTCGGCTTATTTTTTTACATAAGAAAACACTTCATCTTATTTCTGAACGTAGTAAAGGTGTGACATTTGTTTCGTGTTGCTTTACTTTAATCTCATGCTTTTCTTCGAATGTCTTATAAAATTGACATTTTTTGTATTATTTTTTTTTAAAACAACACAACCCCCAAAGATTATTTTACTCGCAAATGAATATTATAGTTTCTAGAGTTTTGTCACAGCTAAAAAAACTGACAAAAAGAATATTTTGTACAATTTATTTATTGTTTTATACATAAATTTTAACCATTGTGCTCATATGCCTATTTCTAGAACGCCTCTTAAGAAAGTGCCGGTTGGTTTTGAAAGCTTCAACTTTTAATGCAGACAGTAGAAAAAAAGAGAGGAAAATCTAACGAACGTCTTTTTTCCTGGAATAAGCTTACTGTCAAAGATACTAGTTGGAACTTTCACTGCTGCAGCTGATTCCGTTCTTGCCTCTAACCATTTTTGCTTACTCTTATTGTGAGTGACACTAAGTCTTTGAAAATCAAAAAAATTGGCGTTCTTCCATTAGCATACCTTAAAATCATCATATTCATCACACATGAGTAGGAAATATGCATATGAAATGAAGCAATCGTAATTTTTTCTTTACATTCTTATATATGAGTACACATTATGCTTTCATGTAATATGCGCAGTAACTTTGTATCATGGGATGACTGGTTTATATAATGATAACAATAAGGAACTTTGAACCAAGTGAGTTTCTTCCTTTCTTTTAGTTAAATTGACTTTTCTATTCTTCTGTTTTACTTTTTATTTCCCAAAGAGAAATACGGAGAAAAACGGCAGAAGCGTGCATGCGTATTATGAGTTGAGTGAACTACATAAAAATGATGAGACCAGTCAGTCAGTCACTAACGTAAAGTGAAGCCTTTTGACTTTACTTTTCCATGAGAAATAAAAAAGAACGACATAAGCCAGTCGGGTTGAAAATCGTATATAATATCTATATATCGGGCTAAAAAAAACTGTATTCAACACCAGACACGCTTATACAACGAAGATTTCTTGTGCGTTATTATTATTGTATGCATCACCATCGTCTTCATGATCATCATTTTAGTGGCGGCATCGGCATGGCTATATGGTGGTTGTGTTTATATGTATATATGTTTAGAAGGTAAAAATGAAATAAAGAAAAGAAAACTGTGGGGGAAGAAAAGTTGATAAAAAGGAGACGTTGAAAAATTGGATGACTTTGGCCGTTTCCTTTAGATTTTTTGCTTCACTTTCACCCACCATACCGCTACCAATGAAGATGATTCTGTGTTAGGTTATTTTTTGGGGATTTTTACATGCCTATTATTATTATACCCCTATCGTGCAGAATTGTTCAAGTCTCTTTCCTATATTTCCTTAGCGGTATAGGTTTTTTTGTTGATATTCTCTGTAACATAACATATCCATACGTATTTGTTGTTCACTGCGCGCCTACTTTACTCGCTGGCGTGTGTTATGTATGACTGCTTGTTTGACTTTGACTTGCTGTCATGTTTGTGTGTGTCGAAGAGCCACAAAAAAGAAAGGTCTTGCAATATATTGTTTTGTGATAGTCTTTAGAATACACAAAGCAAAAGCTCTTACAACATAGAGTACAGAAAACATGTACATTTTCTTCCTTTTCACTTTGTATATCTGACTGACAATAATAATACACCACTCTCTCAAAGAAATCGACAACGGTGACATTGTAGATACTTTTTATGTGAAAGAAAAAAAGGAAAGTGTGTTGATGTGCGGTCGTGTGCTTCTAGCTGACTAGAAACTGGGGTCGAATCGAATGAAAAGAAAGGAAAAAAAATAGTTGAGTTGATACTCCTGAGTACAAAAACCAGCAGCAACTCAGCTTGGTTATTGGTGTTGGTTGGATGATGGAAATAATGTGATTGAACTTTCTTATAGAGAATGGAAGACAAGTAGGAGTTGTGAGAGGCAGGCATAGAATACTGAACAGAAGTGAAATGACACACTGAGGAACTCATTAAAGAAAGGGATTAAAGTTCACTCTTTTCCAACCGTGTAATGCAAGAAGAACTCCCACGTTTTTTTTTGTATTTCTACGTTCTGTACTATCCCCACACTTCGTTTTCCGCTACTTTGAATTGGTGTACCTTATACTAAGTGTATGTACACACCACATCGTCATTATAATGATGCCGATCAGCCTGAAAAAGTGTTGTATTTTCATAATACCCCTCTTCACCTCTACTACCTATGCTCGTATTTGTGTCTTTGTCGTACTTACTAAAGTAATAATGGAAAGGGTTATTGGAAACTGAGGAAGCATTTAGTTTGGGGATTACTACTAGAGAAAATCATTATATTATGTCATTATATACTTTTTGGTTGAGTTGGCTTACCAAGTGAAAAAGGTATGCACTATGGACTACCACAACGCAAAACTTGGTGTAAGATTTGGAAGCATAAAGCTCCTCTTCTATGGAGCTGGGGCTGGTTTACCAATTAAATAGTTTTCTCGGGTCAACATCATTCCATAATATCACTGATGTGGTGCTTGTTGGTGTGCAAGCCGTAACTAGTAAAGAACTCGTCAGTGTTTTATATGTATGTATAGTGATATAGTAGGTGATGTGATGGAGCGTGCTCTCAATACAGTTAAGTGCATGAATGAGATTTCATTTTTCATACCAACCAGAGCAGCAAGCTTATGAAATGATCATGATGCTCTTGTACACATGTAGCAAGCATTAAACATGCCACACTAAAAGAAAGGCACACACTACAAGCAAGAAAGAAAAGCAAAGATTTACTTATCATTAAAAAATAAAATGTTTGTATTCGTGTGGAAAAGTGTTTTCTTTAGGATTACGATAAGAATCTCCAGCGGATTTTCTGTGCAAAATGGGATGATGACTATGATGATGGTGATGACGATAACGGGAGTCTGTGGTTAAATAGCAGTATAGCAAAGCAAATGCCTATGTCCAAGAAAACATCCATAAATGATGGAGCAGATCATGATTATCATCATCATTTTTTGTCAAATGAGTAGTTACTGTATTCATTTCTTTACTTATTTATCGTCTTCAATTTTATTTTGCTATTTGTCATGTTTCAGAAAATGGAATAAGGTTGTATATTTTCGTTAGCAATAATAACAGTGACAAGTTTTGTCAGCTCATTATTTTTTCCCTAGCTTGCATGTGCCATAGTTTTAGTTTGGCTTGTATATTTAACCTACGGCAAAACAAATATAAATGTTTGTTGTAATATGTAAGTACAACATTCACCGGATGAGGAAGTGAAGTAGAGAAATGAAGAAGTGAGTGGAATTTCTTCCGAAATGTGTTTTAAAAACGACCTTGTTTTTTTGTGTAGCGTAAGAAATGTGGCCAAGTTGATGTCGCGGTAGGGTGGAGGAGACTATGTAAGCTCTAGCTCTGGCAGCCGAAGTAAACTGTTACTGTTTTTGTCTCCTGCTGCTACTGAAATGAAATGGAATACATATTTCTAGGTCGTTTCCCGAGTTCTTCTATAAAATGTCCCATATAAAATGCATCTTGCTACTCCCTCGCTCAAACTGAGTTAAACGCGAAACATTTTATTCGTTGCATGCACCAAAAGTATCCATCTCCTTCTTTATACTTTAATATTATGGAAAAGTGATGTCCATGAATAAAAGAAATAAGGATAAAGTTGAACAAGTTGAGTTATAGTTTTTACTGCTGCTGTTGCACGGAGCATGATATAATAATGTGTATTTGAATCATACTGGTGCATGCCACGACCACTACTACCACCAGCATCTCTGGTAGTATGATGGCATGTCTGAGTGTTGTAAAGTATGCTTGCATGATGAGAGCTAAACATTGTTTGTATCATATATTATATAAGAATTGTGTATATATGTATATATACCTTCATACATTTTGAAAGTACTTAGGAACTGGAAACGTGCAGGACGAGATCATTTTTGGCACTGGCGGTGACTATTTCTTTCTACTTCAACACAGCAACATTGAGTAAAAATGATGATGAAGAAGATTGTATGTGTACAAGTAGAAAAGAATATTTTTGGCGTGAAAAAACGATATTTTGGATGCATGATTCTAAGCAATGCAAGTATACAGGGGAGCAAGTAAAGGGGGAAAACGAGAGGGAAAATAGAAAGTACATAGGCACGTATACAATGAATCAGATATATGCATTCATATTATTTTGTATAAAAAAAATATATTACGCGTTTGTGTATGCAAAGCGAGAAGGAAGTAAGAAACATTCTATGTGGACACTCTACGAAGGAAGAAGCAGCGATTGAGTTGATATTACGAGAAGAAAAGAGGAAGGGGCGGGTGACTGGAATTAGGGGCTCGGGTACGTACGTGAAAATGATGAGGAAGAGAAGAGAGAAAACTCTAAAACTCTTGTTGTGCAATAGATATACTTAATATCATTGAACTCATATTATCGTGTGAATGCACAACAATGCATGTATAACATGTGAGCACTCACTTGGTCTGTTCTGTGATATCACTTCAAAACCTCTATGTATGTCATAGCTTTCAAGGAAAATTCGTGTAGAGTAGTGTGCCGGAGAGAAAATTCACATTCATCTGTGAGTCTGTGAGGAAGTTTGTGTATAAGTACCAAGAACAGTGTGCTTACTAACGAAATATTTTGTTCTCTCCCTCATTCTCCCTTCTTGTCAAAGTTTCATGAAGGGATGATGATGATATTATATGATGGTGGTTGTTGTGAGATGGTATGGGTGTTAGACAATGCGAGTTCAAATATTATGCAACTTTCTTATTTTCAAAGTACCTTTGTACACTGTAGAATATTATCAACATCAAGCACACAGACAAGGATGCACAAAGTGGAAGGAAGTAGAAAGTGAAATAGAAAAGGAGGGTGGCAAGTGTAAATATACATACCTCGGTCTAGTTTGTTTGGGATGATGTTAATATGAGCGTGTTGGTATCATCCATGCCTGGCTAGATTCGTTGCCTTGCTGGCTGCTGGAATGAAAACGTTGCTTTGCTGGCTTTGCCTTTGGTTACCGTAACCAGAGAGGTTTTAGATCGATATTGGCATGACAAAGTACTCACTACTTGTTAGATGGGGTTCCCCTTGTTTCATAAAAGTGCACTTGAAAAACATTAGTTCAAGCAAACGCCAAGGCTTTTTAACATTCAGGTTATAAAATAAATAGATCTGAGTGGTTAGGCAAATCATGAATAGTTAACGGAGCAGTTAAATAAATCACGCAGTGTCAGTAAGCCAACAATAAATATAGATAAAGCAGTCAATATACATTCGAGTGTCTTCCATCCTAAAGTATACGTTCATCAGATACATAAATACATTATTCTAAACTTGAGAATGTTATAGAAAACTTTCAAGTTTTAGCCTTATTTGTTGTTGACCGACAGTGACAGTCAGTGTGTGAAATATTAGCATTTTTACTAACAACTTCATCATTTCACTTATTTTTTTAATGGAATCGTAATGTCATCCAAGTCTAGTTATTCAGATTGCTAACTCTGTATGTATCTTGTCCGTGAGTCCACAAATTGGTGCAGTTGTTCCAAAAATTTAAAGAAAAGGTTCAAATAATAAATAACTTCAATCTCAACAGGAATTTTCATGAAATTCGAGATATTTTAAATTAAAATTTTCTTTTGTGTCAACGCTACTTACGCAAATCAGATTTATACAGCACTGTTTCTCGTATTTTGTGAACATCTGTAATAACACGTTTAAACATGTTTATATAATCTCAATTCGGGTACTACTTTTAGTTTTTATCTATTTTGCTTCGTTGACAGAAAGAAACCTTGTGAATATCATTATTATAAGGAACATATACATATATGTATATTTCGGTTGAATTATCCGTCTTTTGGATTCCCGCTAGCTTCTGAATCACTAAAGCATACACACATCTTTTTACACCAAAGGCGAAATTTTATACTTTTTCATATTCCATATATTTTAAAACTTGTTAAAACTTTGCACATTCGTTTTCTCAAAATTTCTATTGAAAAAGTTAGGACATGTGTAGGCAGGTATACGACTGACTATTATGAAGATGAGTTATAATATATTTTTTTCTCTCTTTTGTTTGAATTCACTAGCTCATTCGTATATCCGGTTACTTTCTCGGAAAACCGCTAATAACAATAATAATATTCAGTGTTTTATGTGTGACGGCTACAGAGCCAGAGGTGTACAATTTATGATATACTAACAAGTTAACTAACAACTTACCCAACTTTGGCTTCGGCATTATTATCAGGGACAGGCAAAAAAAACATAGTGAAACGTCATCGAAAATGTAACAAATATACCAACAGCTCAAAACAGCTTCAAATATCAGGCTCCACGTACTTTTCAAGCATTCTAAATGTTCTCATATTTCTCAAGCATTTCCTGTATTTTTCCTGATTGTCAGTACTTTTACACTACATATCAGCGAAACTCGTTGTTCGCTAAAATAAAACAACTTCAGGTGAATATCTACGAACAACTCCTTTCAACTCGCTTTCTTTGGTTAGTCAACTCATTTTACTTTTACTGTTGAAAACTTGATCATTGTGATCTTATGTTACATCTGTCTATATGCTGTCGTTCTTTCCTCCACAACGGAGAAACTCAAGTTCCACTTGTATTTTACCGTCCCCTTGTGAATGAAGCAGGGGAAAGTAAGTAAGAAAAGTTGGTTATAAAATGAAAGAAATGGCTCATAAAAGCTAAACTAAGCTAAAACAGTTGTGTAGCTTCCCTGGATGAAAAGAGAGTATTGACTGCTAAAGCCCTACCTTGAGCAAAATTATACGATCTTCATCATTGTCTGCTTAGAAATTTGAACCAGCGACTGATTAAATTTTACAGGTATCTACATTCATATGTGTATGTATAGATGATCAAACAAACAGACTTTTGTACAAGCATTACTATTACGTACTACGTTGTGAAAGATAAGGCGCAGGGCATAGAGTTCACACGTGGGTCTAGTATATAATGACTTCTTTCTCTTAAGCATCTGTACACTAATGTTTTTATGTTTGAATGCACACCTAAAAAGTCATTTTCTTAAAAGAATATTATTATAATGAGCTTCCCATGATTAATTTGTTTTCATACTGGTACATGTGATACTTCCATGAAAAATATGTAATTTACAAACTGGGACAAAACCAAGCGTTTACTACCTTTCATCATCAAAGATGAAAAGAAAGAATCGATTTTATTTTTATTAATATTCTTATATAGATACATATGTACAAAATATAAATGTTTTCTGCTTACAACCACCGATAGCCTCATCTTATCAATGTATGCTTCTCATCTTCACATGATATGTTTCAAAAGTGAAGTTGTGGCAAACCTAACTACATGTACAATGCAACTATGTATGTATGTGTAGTCATATAAAATTGTGTGCTAAGCTTTTATAGATTTATATTCTGGAAATCCTATTCTTTTGAAGGAAAAAAATCTCCTACGGTTTCTCAATCCCCTTTGCATTATATTATTGTATTGGGCAAAAAGTTTGATCCGTCTTTTCTTTTCGCTTTACTTACTCAACGTCTCCATGCTTATTTCATCGATGTTGTTGTGTTGTTCTGAGTACGATCATCGTCTCTCTTTTTCTGAGAATCTAACATCTATTTCGTCCATCCATTCAGTACTACCACCACCACCACCAACAAAATAAAAACCTTTCTATTTCCAACTTCGAATAGATTTTATTCCATTCTTGTCATTGTTGTTGTTGGCAGTACAGAATGTGCCATACGATGATTTTGGAGATGATCAAGCAAGGAAACCACTTTTTCCCCTCCAGTCTAGTCACACTGCTGATCTGGTCGATGGCTCTTTTTACTTGCCATGCTGAAATGTACACACATTCAATACTCATGTAACTTCGCTTTATATTTATGCGTCTTATGAAATAATTATATATATTATACACATATACAAATCCATATGTATGTACTTTTCTTTGTCGTTTATTGGCGTTTCCTCCTCATTCCCTTTCA
>Ga0115844_100643_pt1 | contig 10283 bp, 13 predicted proteins | sample InSIn1gowninarea_FD_83858 | JGI IMG/M metagenome (GOLD analysis project Ga0115844, IMG submission 83858) | reverse complement strand
TTTCATCAACCTTTCACTAATCACCAAAAGGAATCTGATGATACAACTTGAGGAGAAATGCCAAATAATGGAGCTAGCAATAGCCAGATTCATGGTTAAATTTGATGTTTTGAGGCAGAAATGTCCGCCTAATACATTGGTGATTAGTGAAAGGTTGATGAAACAAGAAGATTATGACAAGAAAATAAGAGAAGTGGCAAAAGAACAGTCCAACAATTCCTCCATGAAAGGAATCCCTACAGGTAAAGTGCTTTATCAGACTTTTGAGAACCTCTTTTACCTCCAGCATGAGGTAAAATATCTCTTTATAAACAAGCCTACTTTAGCAAACTACAAAGAAACTAATGAGATCTTCATAAGAATGGTAAAGATCAAATTACCAGATGCAAAGACTTGGGAAAATTTTAATGACTTACTATGAAAATGAAAGGTAAAATAGTGAAAACAAAGTAGTAAAGAGCAATCAAGGTAAAATAGTAAAGAGTAACAGATTAGGTAAGTTAAAGAGTATCAGATGAAAAACAGAGTGTAAAGGTGAAAGATAAAGTAAAGGGATATCCAGCATAAAGCAAAATAACAAAAGAGATAAAGCAGCAAAATATCGGTGAAAGCAAACAACAAAGCCAAATAAACAGGGACAACTTGCATTAGTTAGATAGTTTTCTCTATCTTCTTGCATGAAGATATTTCATTTTCTTTGAATAACTCCTAAATCAGTTTTAGGATATTTTGTAATCGTTTTTGTATAAATACTTCACAATTCGAAGTATTGGGTGTGGATTGTTGAACCTTTCTATGGTTATATTGATCTGAAACCTAAGGGTTTATTGTAACATTTTCAAGTCAGTGGTCTGGACAAGTAATAAAGGCATTGCATTACAGGATTCATGTGTTGGGAAACTTCAGTGAAGTATCTTTCAATTGTTCAAATTCTTATTTTCTTATGTATTCCATAAACTTGTATGTTTTCCAAATTTAAAAGTTATAACATGAATATTATTGAATAATATGTTTAGTTACACTCTGTTCTGAATTGTTATTCATTTTGATGTTTTCTTTTGATATCTAGAGTAGGGAATCTTCATCGCTCCGTAGTTTGAATTGACCTCTTTCATTTCCCTCATTATCTTGTTTGAGGAATCCTTAACTTCTCCTTGATCCCGATTGAGAGCCACTTCACCCTTCAGCCTAAAATATCTGAATTTGCTCAACTGCATTGCCTTGTGGACACTTCCTTTAGAACTTGATTCATTCCTGTTTTCTTGACACATTGACTCCATAGCCCAATGGAAAATAGATAGTCTTCTATCCATCCAAGCCAGTAATTCCACCAACCAATCAAATCAAAACGAAATCAAACTTACATAACTAGCCTAAAATCAATCAATTCAACAAAGTTAAAATATTAATAGAGAGCCCTCTCTGAACATTCAGAAGGCTACATCCTGATCTCAAAAGTAGGTTTGTGGTTACCTCTATTATTTCTTTAAACACAAAATAATAACCCTAGGGAAATTTTAGAGTGAAAACATAGTGGCGACCATACTAGGGAAATTAGTCCTCAGTTTAATAAACCTTAAAGGAAATCCTAAATCCCATCTTTTCACCTTAAGGCCATTTTAGGGTTGTCAAAAAGTTTCATTAAAAAATAAAAAAATAAAAATTTTGGCTTCCAAAAGAACATATTATACCAGGGCACATCCAGATCCAAACCCTGCTATAATTGTTGATAATCTAGACAAAATCTTAAGAAAAAACAATAAAGTAGAGAGTCAAGAAAGCATTAGTCAGTTAATCAAAGCAAAGTCACTTCCTTAAGAGTTATCAAACTTAGAGGATCTTCAATTTGATTTATCATTTGAGCATTTTTTATTTCATACCAAATTTAAAACTTCAGTCCATGATATTGTAATAGACCCTACTTTTATTCAATTTATTGAATCAAAGAAGAATACTATACATCCTGATTTAGATCAACATGTTCTAGGCACTTTTTGACAAACTTGATGCTTTAACCTCAAATTTGATAAGACACATAGACGAAGCCTATTTTCAATAGTCAATTGAATTAGCTGCCCTAAATGCTACTACTCCTAAGCCTTCTACCATTCTTTCAGAGTCTATAAATTCATGTTTATTTAGTACCACCTCATCTATTATTTCCACTACACTTCATTCCACAAAATCATTCATCCCCAAGCTTCCTCTTCAACCTAGAGTTTTATTTCCATCTCCAAATACTCCAAGTTCATCTTCTAGCACATTTTCTACATTTTCTAGCACTTCAAGCTCATCCATAAGCCATTCAATTTCATCTTCAACCACTACCACTTTACCTCCTAGCCAAGCTAGAATCTTATCCATGGCTACCAGTTATGCTCCTTTGACCTTACCAGCGCAAGTACATGCCATGGCCCAAGACTACTAGAGTAAAATATTTCAGTTTGATGATACTGGTCAATATACTACACAACAACATGTAAATAAAATGAATGATTATTTTGAATTACATGAAATTGATGAAAAAGATGTAAAAATGAGATTATTTGCACAAACACTAACAGGAGATGTCTAGAAATGGTTTAATTCTTTACTTGCTACTCATATTGTCGATTTAACTATTTTCCATAGATTTTTTTATCAATAGATGGGAAAGAAAGAAAAATCATTTACAAAGATTGTCTGAATATGAAAACATTAGAAGAGCTCATAATGAATCTGTTCAAGACTATTATATTAGGTTTACCAATATTTATAATGCAATCCCTGCAAATATCAAACCTCCACCAGACTTGGAACTTATCAAATTTCCTGATGGTTTTGACACTGATATGTCTTACCAATTGAGAGAAAGAAAACCTCCAACTTTAGAACAGATACAGAGTGATGCAGTTAGTGTAGAGGCTAACTTGTTGACTAAAAGAGCTAGAATGAGGAATGAGAGGAGAGTTACCATTAAGGAAGAACCATCCACTTCAGATGTTAAGATAGATACTTTGGCTAAAATTTTATAAAATTAATGGATAGATTAGATAATATGGAAACAAAACCTTAGAGGGAAAATCAACAAGGACCTCAAATCAGAAACCCTAACTTTAGGAAAAATCCTAATGCTGGAAAATCAAAAGAAGGTACACCCAATCAACAAATTAGGCCACCTTTCCAGGAAAATTATGCTGAAATTTCACAATAGCTTGAAGAAGACCAGGGTACCTAGATAAACTTGATGGCAGTAAACAATGAAGATATCATTTTTCTTACCCAAGAAGAACAATAATTTTACATGTTACAACAATTAAAATTAGAATCTAGAGAGTCCTTTGACTATAAACAAGGCTATGAATTTGTTATCTATGAAGTTCACAAACAATATAGCCTTAGAAGAAAAAATAACATAGAAGTTCCTACTAAGAAATTAGTCCAAACCCAAACTAAGAAAATAGCAGAAGCTCCTGTGACCAAAGTTCTACAAATTCTACCTAGAGGAACTCAGGAGGCTTCCAGCCCAAAAATTGTAGACATAACTTTAGATGAAACTCAAACTTCAGCTGCTACTCAAACTATTCCAAACAAGAGAATTGAAAGAAAAACTATTGATACAAAAACTGAATCACCAAATGCTGGTAAACAAGACAAAAACACACAAACCCAAATTACTAAAGATGAAGTCATCCAACTAGGAAAAACTCAAATGCCATTCAATTTCAAAATTGAGATAGCCAAATTAAAAATACTAGTTCCTTTAACAGAGCTGGTGAAAAATGAATCATACAAAGCACAAATTACTGAAACACTCGACATAGGTGAAGGTGAAGATACTGTAAACCTTAATGATGATCAACCTGAGTTATTATTTGGTCCAGAAGTGAATGGAAAACATCAACAAGTGGGTATTCCTCCATTCTACATTAGCTTAAACATTCATGATAAAATCCTGCATAATGTTATGTTATATTCAGGAGCATCTCATAACCTAATGCCCAAAGCAGTCATGGAAAGACTAAACTTAGACATCACTAGACCCTACAAGGACTTGTTTTCTTTTGATTCTAGTCAAGTAAAATTCTTAGGATTGATAAAAGGTCTGTGTGTAACTCTAGTCTAGTGCCCAACAAAAAGTATTGTTATGGACATAGTAGTTCCTAACATTCCACCTAAATATGGTATGTTCTTAGCTCGCTCATGGGGAGAAAAATTACAAGGATCTCTACAATTAGACATGTCATATGCTACCCTTTTTGTATTTGGATAGAAAAGAAATCTTTACAGGGAAACCTTGATGAAATACATGGTAAGTAGTTCAGAAAGACCACAAAATTACCCTATTTATTCCATGCATTCTGATCTAGACTCATTTATCTTGTATAATTTAGACAATGGCAAAGATGAAATCACAACTTTAGAAGAAAAACATGAAGAACCTAACAGTGATAATATATTTCATGAATCTAGATGGCACCTAGATTTTGATGGTTCAGTGAACAGATTAGGAGCAAGTACAGGAGTTTGGATATAAATAATCACTCTGAAGGGCATGCATTTAGATTAAACTTTAAATGTACAAACAACATGGGAGAGTATGAAGCTTTAATCTTAGGATCACAAATTGTAAGAAACCTAGGAGCCAAGAGAATTTCTATCATGGGAGACTCTGAATTGATCATAAAACAAATTAAAGGAGAGTATTCTGTGAATAATCCTAGACTTAGCCAATATAGAGAAACTGTTCTAGATCTGATTAAAGAACTTCTTGAAATTGATTTTGTTATTATTCCTAGGAAACAGAACATGCAAGCTCACAGTTTGGCTACTTTTTCTAGCACTTGTAGATTACCATTTCATCCCAATCACCAGTACACTACAGAGGTAAGACACGGGCCTGTTATACCTGATAATCTGAAATATTGGTAGATTTTTTCACAATATTCTCAAATCTATGATTTTAGGAATGTTGAGGGAGATTTCCAAAACTGTAACATAGATACTGATTGTACAGTAGATGTCTTCATGAATAATGAGGTAGATATAAATATTGTAGATGTAAATAAACCCACTAAATTCACTAAAGTAGAAATAGATAACTTAGAAAAAGTAGAAATATAAGAAATAGAAAATGATGATTCCAAGATTTTGTTACAGGGATTAGTGTCCACACGGATCTACTCTATCCCACTAAGGAATGGTAGTGCCTTAGAAACTGAAACACAATGAAGTCTAACTTGATTCCTTTTACATAAATAGATAGAGAGAGATAGAGGGAAGCCAACATGTGTCTTCCGTTTGGTTTCCTCATTTGAATCCTTCTCCTTCTTGTAGCCGTTCGGTTCCTGTCCGCTTCTATACCCAGCTATTGAGAATATCTGCGAAATCAAGGACACCAGATACTATGCAAGAACAAAGATCTATTATATAAACAATCTAGGGTCAGTGTAGATTAACCATTCACATGTATAAGCATAAACACACAATGCACAAGTAAATGGAAGGAACAAGAATAGATTTATTGATCAATAAGTCAAGAGTGTTACAAGCAGCTGCTCCGACCCAGCATCATCCTCTTGACATGAAAGAGTTCTCTTAGAACCTCATACAAAAGCAAATCACCCAACAAGCTCAAATATCTCCTCTAGAAACTATCAGCACTTCCTTGCAATAAGCCAAAATTCCAACCTCTGGACCTCATGGAAAGGGATCCATTTATAGGCATTTGACAAGGTCATGAGTCAGCTTCCATGATTGTGATTAGTGTCCTCCAACTGAGAGTCCATGCTTCCACTTGGTGAATGAGCATCTATGACTCATCCAAGGTCGAATTCCAGGTAGCAAGTGTCACAGGAGAGAGTTATGGAAGATTCCATGACATTCCACCTTGCAAACCAACTCTTCCATTTGTCACTTCCTGGACCAGCGCACCCTATGGAAGGGCTACCTGCTCTTAAATGTAGGTGCCTAGTGTACTGCCTGCTCTTAAGCGCAGGCAGTCCATGGAGCAAGTGCTCTGGCTCAAAATTGACCTGTTCTGAGTGGTTTTTGAGAGGGACTTTCTTGGAGGAGCTGTAATCCTTTGACCTTTCTCTTTTAGGGGCTGAAGCAACCACTTTAGGGACTAAGAATCCCTTGAATTATGGATATTTGTAGCTTGGAGTCGCAGGACCCAAAAATATCTATAACAGATTTTAAACCTTAAAAATAACTTTTTGCCTAAGGGATTAGCCCCATTAGAAGATTTTTTTGATTCAAATGATGTAGCTAGAAAACCAAAAATGGAGCCTTTAAGATCAGACGTAGAAGAATGTAATATAGGAATGAAATAAAAACCTAAGCTTATTAAATTATCCAAAGAATTATCTCCAGCTGAAAAGCTGAAATACATAAGTTTGTTTAAATAATTTCAAGATGTCTTTGCCTGGAGTTATGAAGACCTCAAATATCATGACACTAGCATTATTCAACATAAAATACCCATCAAAGAAGATCATAAACCCTTTAAAAAAAATCTTAGGAGGATCAATCCAATTCTCATGCCATTGATTGAAAAATAAGTAAAAAGGATGTATGAGGCACAAATCATAGCACCAATTAGATATTCAGATTGGGTCTCTAATTTAGGCCCCACTAGAAAGAAAATAGGAGAAATCAAGCTCTGTGTTGATTTCAGAAACTTAAACATAGTTTCATTAAAAGATAACTATCCTCTCCCCAAAATGGACCATATTTTACAGAGGGTGGCAGGATCATCTACAATCTCATTACTTGATGGTTTCTCTGGATACAACCAAATATTAGTTCAACCAGAGGATCAAGCAAAGACTGCATTTACTACTCCCTAGGGTACTTTCATATATTTGAAAACTCCTTTTGGACTAATGAATGCAGGAGCTACCTTTCAAAGAGCTATGGATATAGATTTTTCTAAGGAGATTCATGACTTTTTAGTCATTTATCTAGATGATATAACAGTATTCTCCAAAACATACAACGAACATCTAGATCATTTGAAAAGAGTTTTTATTAAATGTATAAAATTTGGCAGTTCTTTGAATCCCAAAAAGGCACTCTTTGGACTAGAAGAAGGTAAACTCTTAGGACACATAGTTCAAAAGAGGGCATTAGAATTGATCTAGCTATAATAGAAACAATCCTAAACATCATCCATCCTAGGAACATTAAAGAATTGCAATAATTCTTAGGTAAAACAAATTTTCTTAGAAGATTCATTTCTAACTTATCAGAACTAATTAGATATTTGAATAACATGTTGAAAAAGGACTCAACACTTAAGTGGACAGTAGAGGCTAAGTAGTCTTTTGAAGAAATCAAATAAGCCCTTAGTAAAACACCTATCCTCATATGTCCTAATTTCAACAAAAACTTCATAATTTTTTTGTTTGCTTCAAAACACACTATTGCAACAGTCTTGTTGTAAAAGAATAATGGGGGTTATGAACAACCCATCACCTTCTTCAGTAAAGATTTGAGAGATGATACACTAAAGTATAATATAATGGAGAAACAAGCTCTTTCTTTAATGAAAGCCATAAAGGATTTCAGAGTATATATTCTATACTCTCACATAATAGCATATGTTCCAAACTCAGTCGTAAATGACATACTAACTCAGAATGGGCCTGATGGAAGAAGAGGAAAATGGATTGCCACCATACTAGAATATGGCATTGAGATTAAGTCTACAAAATTGATTAAAGGCCAAGGCTTAGCCAAACTCATGGTTGAATCGGACTTTCGAGCCTTAGGCATAAATTTCATTGCTGCTATAAATGATCAAGAAGACATGGAAACTCCACAAATCAGTGAAGCTTTCATAGATTCACATTGGTATGCAGACATTATTTTCATTTTAATCAATCTACAAGCTCCTCCTAGTCTATCTAGAACTAAAAGTAGATTCCTAAAGATGAAAGCAATGAAATATTGTATCTTAGACAATGTTTTATTTTGGAAAGATAATGGGGGCATTTTGTTAAATTGTTTATTAAAAGATGAAGCTGACAAAGTCATGCAAGAATTTCATGCAGGGGATTGTGGGGGACACCTATACTGGAAAACAGTTGTTGATAAGATTTTAAGGGCAGGTTTTTACTGGCCCACACTTTTTGTAGATGTCAAAAAATATGTGACCTCCTATTGGGCGCGGGATCCCCCAAGGGAAGTTTTTGGGCTTAGAGCCCATATTTTGGTCAAAAATTGTAAACTACAATGTAAAGACTCCACATTTTGTGGGCGTGGAGCACGTATCTTGTAAAAGAGTCATACGGTTGTCTGCCCTCAATATTTTAACGTAATGTCGACTGTAGAGATCTACCCATAGTCCACGGATCATCGGATTGTATAAATAAAGTGAGGCTCTAAGTAGTTAAGACATCACAAGAATGATGAAGAGTTGAATCGTATCTATGGAGTAAAGTTTAGTTTTGGGTCGTAGAGTAGGAGAAGGCTTTGTAGCTGAGTGCGCAGACCCCCGTAGTTGAGTGTGCAAGGTGAGTCGAGTCTATAACAGTTGGAAGTATTAATAAAGAGAAGTTCCATATTAATTTTGTGTATTTATTTCTTGTTTTATGCATTGAATAAATTGAGTATAAATTGCACTTCCACTGTTTATATGATGCGCGAATATATATGAATGTGTTGATTAAGTGAATGCGAGATAGAATATTTGCTTACGTGAAGTTAACTAACATATGTAAGAAGATAAGTAATATTCACGGTGTAATTTGGGGAAATAGTGTAGGTCACTGCCATAGAAGCATGAAAGTATCTCAGCCCCGAGCTAGGGCTGCACAAAAAACGATTATAACAGATTGCAAAGGTATTGAAGGTTAGAACAGTGCGTGAAGTAACCTATGAAAAGGTAGGCATAGTTGGACTAAATCGACACTGCAGACATCTCAAGGGTGCAGAAACTTGGTTCCACTATTCCCCCATGTTGCTTCGAGTGACACTCTAGTCTACACTCCGCGGGCTGATGCCGAAAGGGCCAGTAGTGTAGGGATTTTTTTGGCTAAATAACTTCGAACCTGGGTTAGGCCCCCTCAAGCCAACAAATGGTTCTATTGCTGGGACCAAATTCTGCACAGAGATGTCTGATGTCGTATCACTGGAATCCAAATAAGAAGGAAATTGAAGGTTGGTTGGATAGAAGAATTCACGAGTTCATAGCGAACGAGAACAGGAACCCGTGACTATCAAAAGAAGATTGGTTAGATTGCTACCTATACATGGAGATCCATGAAATCTTTTTTGTGTCCTTCCCTACTGAGCTATACGAGTGGATTGCAAAGCTAGCAGATAGCCAAGGAAGGTGGAAACTTGACGGTCCTACTATGTGGACCCTAGAGTTAGTGCAAAGGATGGGAGCATCGGAGGATAATATCGTGCGCACCATTTATCATTGGCTCGCATGGGTTATAGGAGGATTCATTACTGAGTTTGTGGTCGATACCTCAGTTAGCTATAGTGAGGCAAAGTGACGTTTTCTCAAAGGACTGCAAGGCACGTACATAAGGTCTTTGAATACTTGGATTAAAATGTTATTGTGCAAAAAGAGGATTATGTAGTTACCTTGATGTTCAGGGCTACGCAAAGTGGAAAAACTTACAGGAACGAAGGAAATAAGGGACCAAAAGATAGCCCATTGATTTCACCTCCACAAGGAGACAAGGAAGATATTATAAAGGTATCTCTGCAAAGTTCAATACATCTAATAAGGCAAAGAATTCCACAAGTACCACCTCCACCCACACCACCACTAGCTTCACCACCATCACCTCCATCTTCACACGTACCACCTCCACCACCACCGTAATTCAATATGGCAAGCACAGTGAAGTTTCCTGTGTTCAAGGGATTGGGAAATGAGGATCCAAACCAATTCTGATTCGCTATAAGGGCCGTATGGGAAGCACAAGGAGTTACAAATGACAATATAAAGAAAGCGACACTGGTTAGTGCCCTACAGGATTATTAGAAAAATATTATATATGACAGAGAAATGCAAGACATATAATATGCAGAAAAACACAAACACATAAAACCAAAGACACACAGATATACGTGGTTCACCTAGTTTGGGCTATGTCCACCCTGAACTGCTAGTCCTTCCTTTCTATTATCCAGCAAAATGAAGAAACACAACCTACAATAGATCTGTTGTAATATCCTATGTTTTCTCTCACAGTCTCACCTCTCTGTTTCTTGCTCACATAATACACATCTATTTCACAGCCTCAAATACAATGCCCTCATACAAAAAGAGGGGTTGCCTT
>Ga0115844_100642_pt1 | contig 10283 bp, 5 predicted proteins | sample InSIn1gowninarea_FD_83858 | JGI IMG/M metagenome (GOLD analysis project Ga0115844, IMG submission 83858) | reverse complement strand
AAGGTGCCAACAAGTCCTCTCTGCAGAGCCTGAATTGGGTATTAAGGTAATTATATGGATTTGAATGCAATTATCATAGACCATGCTTTCAAATGATAAGAATTCTTGCGTTGAAGAAATGATTTGTATTTCTCTGAAGCCTTTACTCTACAACAAACTTGAAGAATTGGCCAATGATTTGGATTTTTTTGAATCCTTTACCCTGAAACAAACTTGAAGAAAAATAAGAGAATTAAAGGCTTTGGGGAAATTTTAAGAACATACTAACTAATAGAGAAAAGTTTATAAGGAAGGGGAGTAAGTCAAAGATAATTAAATTGAAGGGGTTATGTTGTAACAGATGATGGATTATAGGTTGCCATGATTGACTAAATTTGTACCCATCTTCTTAGTTAAAATTATTAGGGTGTTTTTTTTATTTCATGCACTTCACGAATGGTATAAGAGATGTGAAAGGGAGTTAAGGCAAGGATTTTTGTCTGGGCAATGCATATGAGGTATTTACATTTGTTAGAATGTTCGGAAATAGTTGTCTTGGAGATGCAATTGTGAAGGGTGTGAGTGATATGCTACTTAAGCTAAGGTTTGAAAGATCTGCTTGTTTTTCCAATGTATGCTTTTCGACAAAAGCATGAAATCTAGGAAACTCATTGTCCCAACATGAGATCATGCTTGTATTTATCATTTTTAAAGAGTTATTTAAGTGTTTTATATGAATTAAAGAGAGTTTTGACATTTTTCAGCTAAAACCTTGGAGATATGGTCAGCAATGTCTTGGATGTAGGGAAGGGAAAGGGTAGCTACAAGAGGGGAAAGGTGGGGGAAGTTTTTTTTTGGAGTTAGGGTGGATGGTAGAGCAAAAAGATTTATTAATTTGGTACAAGGAGTAATCCTTAGCCTTAATGGATTTAGTAAAGTGGGCTTTTTCTATTTCCAAAAATTGCAAGGAAGAAAAGATTAAATTAGCCCAAATTATAAGGCTTTTTAGAAATGCATGTGGTGGTGAGATTGGGCATGAATGTATTTGTCTATGTGAGCCTTTTTTCAAAGACATGGTGGGTGAGAGTTCTATCAAGTTGGCATGAAACAAAAATGTCCAAAAAGAGGAGATAGTTTGTGTTTTAGGTTTCTATTGTGAATTGGATGTGAGGGGGGAATGTTGTTTAGATGGTCAAAGAAGGAGTTCATGGAGGCAAGGCTATGAGACCAATTAACAAAGGTATCATCAATGAAATGATATTAACATTTTGGTTTTAGATGAAAGTTGTTTAAAGCTAAAGATTCGAAATGTTCCATGAAAATTATGGCTGCAATATGGGATGAGGAGGACCCCATGGTTGTTCATTCAACTTATTCATAACAAGCGTCTTTGAAAGTAAAGAAGGTAGAGGTGAGGAAAATTTCAACAAGGTGGAGGGTTTTTTGGTCAACTATCTTGAACATAAGCTCAAGAGCTTTAGGAAAGAAAATTTTGTTGAATAAGGAAACAACATCAAAACTGAACATGATGTCATGTTCATCAAAGTGTAGATGTCAATTTTTTTTAGTGATATCAGAAGAATATTGGAAAAATGAAGGAGTGTTACTAGTAAAAGCTTGAAGTTGGTTAATGAGAAAGTGAGCTAGGGCGTAAGTGGGGACTCCTATAACACTAAAAATAAACCTAATAGGGATATCTTTCTTGTGAATTTTGAGTTGTTCATATATTCTCACGGTTTGCAAGTTTATGAGAGATAAGGAAATTTTGGATTAAGTGGTCCAAAGAAGAATATATGATGGATTTAGTGACTAAATAGGTAATGGAATTAATAAGGTGTTTGGTAATGGGTTTATACGAAGATGAGAAAAAGAGGTCTAATATTTTAGATTCATAGTCAAATATGTTCATGGCTATGGAATTTCCTTTATCAACTTTTAAAATAATGATGTTGGGTTATTATTGAGTTTATAGATCATGTGAAATTCTTCTTTCGAATGATTAAGTTTGAGAAGTTTGGAATGTCAAAGAATCCTACGACAATCTTGTTGAATCTCTTTGACTTTGTGGGAGGAAGATTATTTGTAATGGATGCTATGGAATAAAGAATGTCTTTGAAGGGAATCTAATTGGGAACGAGATAATTGCTAAAGCCTTTTTCTAAGACTTAGATAGACAAAGGGTCCATGTTTGTGTAGGATAGATTAATTATTGTTTCGTTTACAACGAAGGGATTTGGGTTGTGTGCTATTTTATGAGCTAGATCATACACAAAATAATTAGAGAGAAAGGGATTAGTGTGAGTGTTGGCTTTACAGGAATTAGGTTGAAGATTCGAGGATGGATTATCGAGAAATGGAGGGATTGAGCGGGGTGAGTGAGGAGAGGATACACATGGAGAAGGTGAATCAATGAGTATAGAGGCACTAAAGCATAAGGAAAGGTTGAGGTAGAGAATAAAGGTGAATAGGAATGACACATAGTGGGGTTAGGGGAAACAATTAGCATGAGAGTAAAGGGTGGCAAATAAAGAGAAAAGATGAATCATGTTGTGAGAATTTAAATCAATTATAACCAAAACAAAAAAAAAAAAAAAAATCTTAAATCAACTATTCATAATATTATTATTTTTTTGAAATTTTAATCTATATATATTTTAAATCTAACATTTTAAAATAATAAATAAATAAATAAATATATACATATATATATATTAATTTTGTATTTTACTCCATTCTAAAACTATTGAAACCAAACCAAACCAACTCTAGTGTGAACCAATCAAGAATGAGTGTCGTTGGAAAATAGGTTACGATGTGGCACGATGGTCAACGGAGGCACATTTCAGATGTTGTGATGTTTATTTGTTCAATAGGGTGATGTTTATCTGTTCATATTGCTACGGAATACAACCGTAAAGAGATGAAAAGAAGAATACCTAAAGGAACATGTGAACATGTTTTATTCAAATTTCAAAGATTCTTGGTACAACGTACCTTATTTCAGTTAAAGTCTTTGATTCTAGAGTACTTAATGGCAGTGTGTTTCCTTCTTTGATTCTAGAGTACTTGATGGCAGTGTGCAAAGGGAACAGGTATTCACATTAAACGTTTGATTAAAAAAATATTATTATGTTTTATTTTTCAAAAATATTATTCACTTTACTGATTGGAATAAATATAATTTTCACATATTTTTGTGATATATGGTTTTTGATATTGTTGGTATGAAAAAGTTCTTATAACATACCATATAAGATAGTGTTTTTTATATATATATCTATTATATTTATATATATATTATATTTAGAAATATTATATATTATATATGGATCGAAAATATAATAAAAGAGGAAATCAAAAAATAATAAATAAATTTGAAAGGGATTATAATAATAAAGAAAATATAAATATGAGTCAGTAGATAATCAAATGTCATTTTATGAAAAGAGATTTTATAACCAAGTTGTTTTTAGTGAAATTTTTTGGAAGTTTCTCTAGTGGGTTTTTTCGATCTAATTTTTCTAAAATCCAGTAGAAATTTATTGAAATCACAAACTTGATGGGTGATCCCTACACAATAGAAGTGCCATATGGGTTTTCAGGGTATTGAATCCATATATATAGTAAAAAAACGAGTTTAAATAACAAAAATCAAGATTTCACCTCAATTTTTTCTGCTAGATTTCGACATTGAAAAATCCAAAAAGTCAAGACAACTCCCTTTATAATTGATTAATATTTGTTCCATAAACATTATAATTTTTATATAAATAAAATATTTAAAAAATAAATAAAATCAACTCTATGAAAAATAAATATATTGAAAAAAGAAAAATGAAACCAAAATATTTACTAATTGAATATTACAATCAAATTATTAGAAAACCTTGTCTCACAACATGCTCAATGCTAGCAAGGTTTGTCGAGTTGTGTGGAGCGCAGTGCTTGAGCTCATATGCTTACGCACCCTGCAGCTTGATGCTTCCACCTACATACATTGATAGACAATCAAGAAGAACTTAACTATGCGACTGAAGAGGGCTTGGCAGATAGAGTGGATTTTACTAATGTGGAGATCATGGCCTCTGTTGTTCTCTGGGTGCTTGATATAGGCCACAATAGAGGCAAACAAAACCAATATCTCTGCATAATTGAGATCTAGTGGCATATCAAAGCCTCCTTGGCAAGGCCCTCCTTAAGAGGAACGAGGCCAAAAGAGAAATCCTTTAGGCTAGGCACAAAGATATGGCACTTCACTTTGGGTTGCATAGAAACCATATTGGCTCTTAATAAGGGCCCAACTTTGCCAGGCACCATTAAAGACCCTATTAATGTTTCAAATTCCTCTTCGGCCAATCCAGATGGCTCATGGTTTTGATTATATGGTTGATTTTCTTTGTAGCTTCATGATTCTATTATATAATTTATGTATGAAACAATTCAATTTTTATTCTAGGCATGTATATTGTATACATAGGATTGGTAGTAGTAACATTGGAAACTTGTTCCACCAAAATGACTTATTTTGTAAATTTTTGGACTAACATCTTTTACACCATCAGTTTAATTTCCCTACTAATAAACTATAGTGATAAAAAAATCGTTATAACTATAATCGTGTTTTGTAACTTGATTAACAAAAAAACACTGAACTTCTCTCTCACATATATATGATTAATAAATGCATAATAAAAATATAAAAATAAGATGAAAAAAATAAATATAATTTTAAAAAATTCAGAATCGAAACCCAATTACATTATTATTCCTTGCCACAATAACATATTAAAAAAATATTGATTAAATGATTTTATCTAATGTTTACTTTCGAATTTTTTTAATTTTTATTTTTTAATATATTTATTTCAATTTTGATTGATTCACTTCTTATTTTACAATAATTACATTTTAATACAAAATCTATTATTTGTTGTACTAATGTAATCAATAAAAAACAAAAATTACACCTCAAAGTAAAACATTAGTGTCACTTCATTATACATATAGCAACTCTATAATTAATTTCTAATGTCACTTCATTATATATAGCAACTCTACAATTAATTTCTATATTTGCAATTAACAATAGGAAAAATTCAACGACGGCGCAAGTTGATAACTCATTTCGCACACAACGGTGAGAGGATCCCACATCGCCACAAGTACATTTAATTCAATTTATGCGCATATGCCCTACCATCAGCCTGCGATGAGATTCTGCCACTCTTTGTCACTCGTGACGGCTGGATGCTTTGTTTTAGTTATTTATTTATTTTTTAATAAATTGGAAGGGCGTAAAGTCCAATTTGATTCACGGGTGGAGGATGGACATTAGTAACCATTGATTATTGATTTATTATGGTTAGTTAAATATATATATATTTTAAAATGATTGAGGGGAGTAGTTCATAATTTTTTTTAATTTTTATTAGATTTGTTTAGTTTCGTTATTATTTTATGTTACATTAAAGTAATAATGTATTCAGTTGACATTAATTTTAAATTTACTAAAAATTAAATGATTTTATCTAATGTTTATTTTTGAAAAAAAATTATTTTTAGTTTTAATTTTTTTAAATATATTTATTTCAATTTTGATTGATTCACTTCTTATTTTACAATGATTACATTGTACCACAAAATCTATAATTTATTGTACCATAATATATTTTGTTGTATCAATATAATTAATAAAAAACAATAATTTTGCAGTACTGCAACGTCAACATTTGTAAAGTAAAACATTTGCTCAGCAGACCATATTTCACGCAGAAATTGGATAAGACATTCAGATGGGAAGGCATTAATTGACCATTGCAATGTCAACAAAAATTTATGAGAAGGTCGATCCCTCCTTTTCATTTCATTATTGTTGAAAGCATTATATCGCTTTAGCCTATACTTCAATACCACACACTTTACAATTTAATGTGATTTATAATCCTCCCCACTCGTTTATAATGTTAGGGGCCTCTCGTGGTTGTTAACAATATGCTTTCGTTATTATAAGAGTGTCGTATGAATGTTGCCAATGTGACATATTTTAATAGTGTAATTTAATTAGTAGATGTTTATGTTTTTGTTCAAAGTTGAATATAGATTTGTTTTAAAATAATAAATTTATATAAATTTTCAAATTTTGGTGTAATTTATATTAAAAAAATTAAGATATTAAATTTATTTATATATTTTAAATAATAAAAAATGATAATAATTAATTTATTAAAACACACTTATTCCTATTACAAAATTTACTTCCTAAAGATTTAAGAAGGTCAATGCAATAGCTTGTAATCAACGTGATAGGTTATTATTAATATGGAATATCTCCTTAAAAGGATTTTTTTTCTTTAAATTATTCTACACTATTTCGCAGAAGATTAAATGACATATGGAACGTTACCAATAAGTGTGATAAACTTATTTATAAAACATTAAACTAAACAAAAAATTTATTTATATAGGACAGATAAAAACAATTTATAAAATATTTTATTTATATAAAACAGATAAAAACAATTTATAAAATATTATATAGCTTGAAGTTTTATTAAGTTGAAAGGTTTATTCTACAATCCACTGTAATGTGTAAGGTTGTTCGTCTTTCATGAAAATTAATCTAGTATAATGTGTAAGGGTGTCCTTCCTTCATCAAAATTGAAATTTTGTTTATATTAGCCAAAATAAAAATGTTAAAAAATCAAAAAAATAAAAATTAAATAACTATACAAAACATAATATTTAAATAATGTTGGATGTTACGTCCGTATTTAAGATGGATCTATGTTGGTCTATTTTAAAGTGAAGTTTCAAAATCCAAACTGTCAATAATCTTCAAGAAAAACCATTAAGGTATTTTTGGAAGTTTTGAATAAATAAAATTATTAATTCTATTTATAAAACATTAGACCTACTAAAAGCTTTATTATTCCCTACCACGGCAGGGTAATAACATATTCAAAAAATATTGATGTTGACATTAATTTTAAATTTACCAAAAATTAAATAATTTTATATAATGTTTACTTTTGAAAAATATTAATTTATTTTTTTTTAAATATATTTATTTCAATTTTGATTAGTTCACTTTTTATTTTATAATGATTACATTATACCACAAAATCTATAATTTGTTGTATCATAAAATCTTTTGTTGTACCAATATAATTAATAAAAAACAATAATTATAGTACAACTCACAATAAAGCACTGAGGTCACTTCATTCTTCTATATACTAACTAGATATAATTAATTTCTATGTTTGCAATTAACAATCAACGAGAATAAAGAAGAGAAATATATTAACAATTGTCTGTGATAAGAATATTATAAAATGATATTTATAGGTGTTCATTAAGGCAAGAGTAACGAATGATGACATAATAAATTAAAACATGTGATAGAGATAACAGAGCATCTCATTACACTTCGTGGAATAAAGAATTGTTTCAATTTTTCTTAGGAAACTAAATTTTTTACATGAACAACAAGAACATGTGGTTACAAATTTTACATGCTTATCGATTCTCCTTTTTAATGGAATTTTAATTGTAATTCGATTATTTAAATAGGGATGAGTAACTATTATATTAATTTTTAATAAATTTATTATTAAATACATATATTTTAAAAATAATAATAATTATTATTATTCTATGCCACAGCACGGTAATAATGTATTCAAAAAATATTGATATTGACATTAATTTTAAATTTACCAAAGATTAAATGATCTTATCTAATGTTTATTTTTGAAAAAAAATTAATTAATTTTATTTTTTATTTTTAAATATATTTATTTCAATTTTGATTGGTTCACCTCTGAATGTACGATGATTACATTGTATCACAAAATCTATAATTTTTTGTGCCATAGAATCTTTTGTTACACCAATGTAATCAATAAAAAACAATAATTACAGCAGAGCCCACAATAAAAGTACCAGTGTCACTTCATTCTACATCCCAACTCTACAATTAATTTAATAAAAATGTCATGTCATTCTATATACCCTAATCAACACAAACTCAAGCAATAATGAAAATTGACGAATCAACCCATATGAATAATATCAGGAAGTGTGTGATCTGCTTATTGATATTAATTGGAGCACCTGTTGTATATTTGGCAAAAGTAAAAAAAATAAATTGAATGTATTTGTAAAGCAATTCTTCCTCTCCATCATTTCGCATAAAGTCAAAGATAATTTTTGAGCATTTTGATTTCTTTTCAAGCGCAAACTTTGAAAGTGACTACAACCACAAAGAATACCGACTGTGCAAGTGTGAGGAGAAGCATTTGAATGGATGATGATCGCAACCATGTAAGAGAGCATTAAGTTTAAAAGCTTTGAAATTTATTTAACAAATAAAAAAGAGGCACGATGAATTCTACTTTAGCAAACCCTATTCACGGCAGCGACAGATTTGTGAATTTGTTTTCAAAATACTAAAAAGGTATTTACAAATTTGTTTGAATGACTTGCATTGACCAATATATTAAAAGGAAATTGACATTTTAAAATAATATGTGTTAAAATTTAGAAGTATTTGTTAATACATTTTTTTGTATTTATGATAACGTATATAAAATATTTATTTGAGAAATTATTTATGTAAATAAATTTATGTTACCTAACTGTGTAATATCATATAGTGCTTTTCTTAGTTTGGTATCTTGGTTTCATGAAAATAGATATTTCATATCTTTATAACATGAAATAGCTTATATTTAAATATGACATTTCTAATTAATTTGCAAAGTGAATTTCTAATTAATATGTAAATTGAAGAGTCTTTGAATTTTAGATAGTATAAATATTATTAAAATAATCTATTTATAATGTTGCCTAATTTAATATATTTATTATAATTTTTAATTTAAAATAATTAAATAATTTAAATTAAAGTATTAAGTGTATTATATTTTTCAATCCACATTATTATTGTTTTGATTTTTTAAGGTGAAAGAAATTAGAAGTATTTAAATAACTCACAAAAGTTATTTTGAATTTTTCTTATGTTTTAAATTTCCATTTATTATTATTTTTAAGCTTTATCCACGATATCAAATTTGTGTCATTATGATTTTTTAAACAATTTTAATATAATATTTTAATTATATTTATTCTTATTTAAATTAAGCAATAGTACTCACTACTAATGATACAAATTTAATATCGTATATAAAACTTTAAAAAATAATAATAAATGGAAATTTAAAACATTAAAAAATAAATTATAATCATACAAATTTAATATCGTGGATAAAGCCTTAAAAAATAATAATACATGAAAATTTAAAACATCATAAAATAATTAAAAATAACTTTGGGCGAGGTCAAAGGATGGTCAGAAATGATGAAGTTGATTGGCTCAATCCCCAATAGAAGGAAGGCAATAAACGTCAAGAATAATTTTAATCACTCTTACCTTAAATTGTACTGCAAAGCCAATTTTCCAAATAATATAGATTGGTGTCTTCTACTTTCTAACTCATTTATGAAAGCCTATCCAAACAGTGTACAACGCACTAAGAATCCCCAAGTGAAACGTTCTATGGCAATTTAAGATTTCAATATCAAGCCTAAGAAATAGCCAATATAAATGTCTTGTAGATGCAAGTTTGACAACAAATGAAACTAGCACAGGAATAGATTTTTACCTCTGTCAACCAATCAATCAAGATTGCCCTCATTTTCTCATTGATCTCAACCTACCTTGTCATATAATCTTGAGGTATGCAGCTCATGGTATGGACATATGGTGCTACAAACTTTTACTCAAAAAGAAAATAAAAAATTACCTTAACATTCCCAAAAAAATTGCAATAATTGACAGAGAGACACACTTCAATCTTCCGGTTAAAGTTATAAATATCTTCAACATATTTAATATCTTCCAATTGATTTTCAGGGTCTCCATCATCCATGATAGGAAGAGCATTGTGGCAGTTGTTGCATGCATCCTGAAATTATGTTTATCAACATTATTGAACTTTTTTTTATCCTACTTACATCATAAATATACATAAAGATATCTGAAGTCTATAACACCTGCTAATAATTTGGTGTGGACATAGGTACTTAAAATAAGCAAAAATATCTACAAAAGAGTTCTTGTTCAAATATAATAGTTAGTTCATACATTTCAAAATTCAATAATTGAACTAAGTGACAGGGAAACGCTAACTATACGGCATTGTTTCTCTACTACTTGATTTTTTCTTAATTAAACAAACTTCTTTGTTATGAAACCAGCTCAAGAAAAGATAGAAAAGATGGATCAACGCCTTAGAATTCAG
>Ga0115844_100641_pt1 | contig 10289 bp, 7 predicted proteins | sample InSIn1gowninarea_FD_83858 | JGI IMG/M metagenome (GOLD analysis project Ga0115844, IMG submission 83858) | reverse complement strand
TGGGTGTTCATTGGTATAAAGGAAACATAATAATACTTGGTTGCAAAAAACAAGCTAAGTAGACTAATGATTAGGCGTAGTCCATGAACACAAGTATTGGTGTGAAACTCTCCCATGGGGTACACTCCACCCTTAACTCCTTTGGGGGAGGTTTCGCAGGAAAGAACTACCTTCTACAATGGGGAGCGATTATATAGCCCTACAAATGTGGCATTAGAGAAAGATTTCGCTTTCTCGGCTTCCCAAGAGCCTGCTTCAAAATGTGGATCTCCTGGAAGACAAAAATAAGCAACTCCACTCAAAGGTGATTAAGCTAAAACAATTGGTATCTAAAATAAAAGAATAGAAGAACATACACTTGCAAAAACCAATTGTGGAGCCCCCCTCATTCTAGTCAAAGCTCTTGAACCTCAAAGAAAAGGTGAGGACATAGCATGCTCTCTTTAAACAAGAGGCAGAAACATAACAACAGGTGCTCAACTCCTGGGTGGAAGTGGTCAAGAAGAGGGAACATCCCCAACCCCCCCCCCTCCCACTCACGATGGTTGAAGGGGTTGTGCAAATCAAGTTACATGAGGAACATCTCTGTCAATTTCAGGATCTAAATGGACTTCCAGTTCCTATGGTCCCAGTAGATCCCCTACAAGTTGGCACCTCCTTCCTCCATGACACATTGGACCTACATGATCTCTCTTTAGAGCGTGCATGGATGGGGCCCAATGCCACTCTTTTCCTCTGCTTTCAGACACTCGAGGATTGAATCAAAGCCCTTCATGAAAAGAAAAAATTGGCCACTCTCCTACCCACTCAAAGGATCTTCCACAATGTTGACCTCACCAAAGCACAATAGGCAGAACTCAAACGAGCCAGAGATCAAGTAACAATTGCACAAAAAGAAAGGAAATGGGCAATTATTCGGGAACTTATAATTGTCGTCCATAACTCGACCCCCTGGTTATTCCTAACCATGGACCAAATGACAGTCACGTTCAAAAGGGGGGCAAGCCCACTATCTCATCGGTTGTTGGAATCGTAATGGTGCATTTTGGTCTTCTCCAAGTACATTGTGTGATGTTATTGGTTCTTGTTATCTCCTTTTTCTCACGAAGACACATGCAAGGCCCATGCAAACCCCACCCCCAACCTCGGGGTATCATAGAATTTGGGCATGCAGACAGGAGACACATTTTGAGAGAATGAGAGGTTCTAGGGGAGTTGTTTGCCTTGTACAGGACTCCCTTTGCAGTTGAGACTTGAGTTACCATGTTGTCTTCAGACGAGAACACTAGATTCTTGTAGGTCTAGCTACATCAAGACCGCTACCGACTTCGCAACAGTTACATTGCAGTCTGTTACTTTCCCCTTGCCTCATCACCTTTTGCGACTCATAGGGAATTCGTGGGAGACTCATTCCTCAATCTCTACGAGGACATATCTCATTACTCTTCTCAGGGAGATGTAATTCTTTTGTGTGACTTCAATGCCTGAACCAAGAATAAATGGGTATCCCTTCACGACAAAGTTGAGGATGCTCTTTGCCACCAGGAGATAGAACCAAAGTCAAATGGTCTTCACAAATATTCACAGGATGAGTATGGGCCCTATGGGGGGCTTCTCTTATAGTTGGGCGAATCCCATGGGTTATTGATTCTAAACGGGCTCCCCTACTTCCCTGTATTAGGACATTTCACTTGTTTTCCCCACAGTAGGGGGGCCAAGTGTTGTGGATTATGTCTTGATCAACCATGCTCTCCTCCCACATATCCAACATCTCTCTGTTTCCTGCCTCCCTCTAGCAAATCATGTCCTCCTCACTTTCCTCTTCTCTACTCCCCCTCTTCCTGCTACCTCCATCACCTTCCAAACCACCTCAATACCCCCTATAGCACTTTTTGTCTCGATAGAGACTATGCCCCTTAATACACTACCTGTCTTAAGGAACTGCTCCCCCCATCTCTCATTTTAAAGCCTTGGAAATTGCCACAACCAAGTATGAGTTACTCTCAAGAGATCTTATGGAAGTTGCCCTGGGCTCTTACCCCTATTCGACTCACAAGTACACTCGTAAGCCCATTCTTAGCTATTGTCCCATGAACCGATGATACGATGAAGATTGCAAAGCTCTCCAAAAGCAACTTTGCTTTGCCCTCACACATGATCCCTCTGCCTCACCTTCTCTCTAGATATCCCACCATAAACTCCTTCACCATAAAAAGCATATATTTCTCTCCCAAAGGAGACAAGAGCTTTGTGAGGCCCTCCATTGCTCCCCTAAGGCCTTTTGTCGTACCCTTTTCCCCAAGCATTGAACTATCCCACCTGAATTGGATTCCATAACCATGTTTTCACACACTACCTCCCTCTATGACATTCCCAGGAAACCTCGAATCCATGTCTCAACCCCCCTGTCATGCCCCCAGGCCTATGGTAGTCTTTCGACCGTACTTGGCGAGGTGCAGCACCACCGAACACTTTCTTTTCACCAATACTTGTGTTCATGGACTACGCCTAATCATTAGTCTACTTAGCTTGTTTTTTGCAACCAAGTATTATTATGTTTCCTTTATACCAATGAACACCCATACACATTCATTATCATCAGCAATTATACATGAAGAACACAATTGCACAGTATAAAGGGAGGGGCAACTCCCTGAACAATGAGTCTACCCGAATACAATATATTATACAACTTTACAATGTTTACAAGCTTTACAAGTATACTTGGAAACACCAAGTTTTATACTTAGCCAATTTTACAAAGGCCACACTTTCGTGTGCCAACCAAAGTTCCTTGCCCGAGCTGGGCGGGCGCGGCCTCACACGAGCTGCCTACCGCTCGACCGAACTTCGTTTCGACGGGCGGACGACCTCACCCAAGTCACCCTTCACACTTCGCACGGCGGGCAGGCGACCTACCCAAGTCACCCGAAGACACGTCCGCGTTTGCTTCTGCACGGCGGGCGGGCGACCTACCCAAGTCACCCGAAGACACCTCTGCGGTTGGTCCCTCCATCTCAAGCTACATGCTTCCTGCAACATCTTGTGTCGACCTCATCATGTGTTGTCCTCGTGTGAACTGCTACCATGATACTCCAACATAATGCTAACACATCTTTGTACACTGTCGAACCCCATGTTTGAACTAGTCGGGTGATCAGTCCAACTGTCACGCTCAAACCATGAGAATGCACATCCTCATGCCACCATCAGTGGTTTATCAGAACATCCTTTCACATCATCAACTCGATCAAGAATCCATCTCCATATAAGTAAGCCATGCCCAGGTCCATGAAGTAGTCTCCATCTCATTTGCAACATGCTATCCATGATGTTTGGTGTCAATGTGCTACGTGAAATCAACCACATCTATCCCAACATCATCCATCTGTAAAACATCCATCTCCTCAAGGTGAAGAGATCATCTCATCAAACTTCGACTCTTGATGTGCCACACCCAGGTCCATGAAGCTACCTCCATCACATCTGTAATGTGCCATCCCTCAAGTCTGCCATAGAAACAAGTATACACCTGTCTCATCTATCCATGTGCTACCCATGATCATAGATCAATCATCTCCCATGTGTCAAAGTGGCTAAGTCTCGGCTCAACCCATGCCCAAGTGTTGCCACCAAGGCATCATCATCGTCGTAACTCCATCACTCCAAAGTGTCTCATATCGATCCTCCACATCAAGTCACTCTTTCAAGCCACACCCATACATGTACTTGAAAGTATGCATCCCATTCTGCATCAAAGTCTCTGACCTCAGCTCCTCAATGCATCAGATCCTCCAAGTCCACCATATATGAAGTCTCCCTAAAAGTCACAACAATCTCATGTCATTAGGAGCTCCATGAGTCATCTCCAGCCAACATCTCAGCAAGCATACAAGTCTCGGCCCAAAGGTCTCTGCAAGATGCCTCAGCTCTCCATGTAGTAGGAATGCTCCATAGTCTGCTCACAACTCCATCCAAGTCCATGGCCTTGTTGTACAAGAGTGCACAACCTCTCCATCGGCTCATAAAACATCTCCATGTCACATGAGCAAATCCACCTGCACAACATCCCTACCTTGGCACTCCTCAATGGATGCCCATAAGTGACACCTCTACAAGTGCTCCCGCATAATGTCCCTGCATAACACTGCCATGTTCCATGTCTCCAACCTAACGTCCATGACTAAGTTGCCCATGTAGTCCAACCAAGTAGACCCATATTTTACAAATCAGTTTACTACAGAATTGTGTAATTTGTTGATTGTGTGTGTTTAGGGGCCTTACTTGAGCTCATATTGGTTGACCTAAGCCTTTAGAACAACCATAAGATCCTTTGAACTCAAATTTGGAAATTACATTCCGAAACCACCATAAACCCTAATTGATTTATCCTCTTGTTTGGTGGTAGTGGAAATAGAAGCCCTAAGGGGGCTCATGACTTGGTTTGGCAGGGCCATTATATCCCTAAGATCTCCTAGGGAAGCCTCCTTTGTGTTGGATTCTATCCATCACTAAAGTGAGGAGAGAAGTTGCTAACGTGACAATAGTGAATCTCCTTTGTTACCCATTGTCTTAGTCAACTAGTGAAGCTTTGCACTAGGGTGTAAAAATTTTTTGTCGCAAGGCCAAAAGTGCTAGGGTGTTCCGTTAAGGGAGTCATACATCAAAATGTATCATCAAATATCCAATGATCGTAGGGGCTCCTCTATTAGTATGAAAGGTAAAGCAATCACCAAGACAACCAAAGCACCAATGTCATCTAGCCATCAATGACTACATCACCAATAACCTCATCAAATGTGATCACAACCCCTGGGTCACCCAAAGAGCAACCCATAAACCTGCCTTTGTGATGAGAATCGCAATAGAGAAAAAAATCATGGGTGCAGACCTTCTCAAAAATGAGGGATAACAGGTTGGACTCATTGTCCCAGCGTTTGCACCCTATAAATTTGGAGGATACATGAACATTTGACCAGAAGGTAATTGTAAAGAACATATATTTTGAATTCTAACTATATTCGCTGTGTAATCTTAAATCCCAACGGATTTAAGCAGATATTTCACTTTCCAAGTTAAGCCATTTCTAGTTGCTACAGATAGTGTATTTGAGGAGAGGTGTTTTGGAGCATAGTTACCAGGTTCAAAAAGTTTGATAGTTTCAAGTAGGCAAAGGTTCAGAAAAGTTTGGGATTTTGACAAAAGTTTGAAAGGTTATGAAAAAGGTTTGGAAATATGGAACATTTAAAATGAAACATACCATTCAGAAATACAAATAATCACATAAAATACATAATATAAAACATATACACAAAAAATAGTTTATTAGGCTTCTTAAATGATTTTTCAGGTTTTTTTCCTTGTATTTTTTGGTACATTTAGAGGATTGTTCTGGACCAATTCTGCTGGTTCAAAAGAATTAGAGTCCTACCGTATCTTAGCCAGGTCCAACCTAACCTGGAAATTATGATTTAGAGAGTGGTGGGCTGGGTCACCAGGACCACTATGAGTGAAATTTTGAGCGGCTCAACCACAACAATCGAAAATTCAGCGGCCAGCGTGGACCATCCAATCCACAGTGAAAACGTGGGTGCCTAATAAGCACAGAGTTACTTTCAAGCCCTAACGTTTGCCACATTTTATTTTGAGCTGAACCACAACAATCGAAAATTCAGCGGCCAGCGTGGACTTCCCAATCCACAGTGAATACGTGGGTGCCTAATAAGCACGAGGTTGCTTTCAAGCCCTAAACTTTGCCAGCTCAAAATAAAATGTGCTCTGAGTGAAAGTTCGCTGAACGGATTAAGCCGATCCACTCAATTAAATTATAATTAAAGGCAGGTATAATTATAGCTATCATTAAAAACCCTTTAAAGGTTTCACCGTTGGGTATCTGAGCACTGAAATGGCGTCTATCGATCCATATATCCATAATAGATGCGAATTTATATAAAACACGCACACGCTCCTCCAGTTCAACCAGGCTACAACTGGGATTTGCTTCACATTGTGTATTTTCGTGGGTTTATGCAGTAATTATATCTGATTACTTTATGTTACCTATCATCCTCCACTTATTTATAACCCCGCAATAAACCCACTTTCTTCCTTCCAAATTCTCACATAAAGCAGACAGTACTAGAAATATATAAATTCCAGGGCTTAAAAGAAAAAATGAAATTACCAAGATGTTAAAGAACTTAAATCATATTGAAAGCGTGCCATTGGTACAGAATAAGGACATTAGTACTCACACTAAATCAAAAATACGAAGCTCTGGGCCAACAGCAACCACCACGGACTTGTTCAGAGGATGTAGAGCAATGAGTGCAGGCGCCACCTCCTTAATGGTGCAATCTTCAGGAGCGTCGACGAAGTCTTCTTCCATCAGATGAGCAGCAAACTTCAGTGCTTATGAAGTATGGTGACAAAAACGCTGTCGGTAAAGCGCTGGTCGGATCGTGGAGGACGATTATGGAAGCGATGTATATCCACTGAATATATACATGTAGCTTAGGCACACGACCTTGGTCGGAAGTAAATATTATTACAAACTATAGTGTCAATCAAAATCCACATTTACAAATGGGTAAACAAGGGTATCGAAATTTGTAAACATTGGATAATTCGATTTGAGAAAGAGAGATTTTACGAGAATAGAAGTTCAAACTGTAGGGAGAAGAGATGTTATAAAGTTATTTAATAAAAAATTATTAATTAAAATATTTTCATTTATTTTAAAATATTTAATTTCTCTAGAGCTGGCATTAAGATGAATTGTATTTTAAAAAATTAAATTTTCCTAGAACCAATTAAAATGAATTTTTATATTATATTTGTAATAAAGTAAATTTAAATTTGATTAATAGTGTTATTTGTATATTTATAATGAACTAGTGTATAAGATGAGAGGATCTACACTTTCGCACGTATCTGTGTGGAAGTAGATTTAAGTAAAGGGCTGCCGGACAATATAAGGCTGATCTACAAACAACAAAACTGGCTGCAAGTAATAGATTATGAAAACACCGCTTTCAGATGCAGGTTCTGTAGGCAGACAGGACACCTGCAAAGCTCATGTCCAGAAGCAAAGAAAGTAAACAGCAAAAAGAAGCAGAAAGGAAAGCAGAAGAAAGGATGGCAATTCTCACCTCCAGAGGAAGAAGAATCAGAAGCAGAGGAGGAAGAGACCCCTGCAGAGAAGACAGAGGTATCACAAGTAATGGAGAATCAGAAGGAAACCAATTCGAACAACAAGACAGGTTTGACAAGGATGGAGGGACCAACCGCAGAGGTGTCTTCGGGTGACTTGGGTAGGTCGCCCGCCCGCCGTGCAGAAGCAAACGCGGACGTGTCTTCGGGTGACTTGGGTAGGTCGCCTGCCCGCCGTGCGAAGTGTGAAGGGTGACTTGGGTGAGGTCGTCCGCCCGTCGAAACGAAGTTCGGTCGAGCGGTAGGCAGCTCGTGTGAGGCCGCGCCCGCCCAGCTCGGGCAAGGAACTTTGGTTGGCACACGAAAGTGTGGCCTTTGTAAAATTGGCTAAGTATAAAACTTGGTGTTTCCAAGTATACTTGTAAAGCTTGTAAACATTGTAAAGTTGTATAATATATTGTATTCGGGTAGACTCATTGTTCAGGGAGTTGCCCCTCCCTTTATACTGTGCAATTGTGTTCTTCATGTATAATTGCTGATGATAATGAATGTGTATGGGTGTTCATTGGTATAAAGGAAACATAATAATACTTGGTTGCAAAAAACAAGCTAAGTAGACTAATGATTAGGCGTAGTCCATGAACACAAGTATTGGTGAAAAGAAAGTGTTCGGTGGTGCTGCACCTCGCCAAGTACGGTCGAAAGACTACCATAGGCCTGGGGGCATGACAGGGGGGTTGAGACATGGATTCGAGGTTTCCTGGGAATGTCATAGAGGGAGGTAGTGTGTGAAAACATGGTTATGGAATCCAATTCAGGTGGGATAGTTCAATGCTTGGGGAAAAGGGTACGACAAAAGGCCTTAGGGGAGCAATGGAGGGCCTCACAAAGCTCTTGTCTCCTTTGGGAGAGAAATATATGCTTTTTATGGTGAAGGAGTTTATGGTGGGATATCTAGAGAGAAGGTGAGGCAGAGGGATCATGTGTGAGGGCAAAGCAAAGTTGCTTTTGGAGAGCTTTGCAATCTTCATCGTATCATCGGTTCATGGGACAATAGCTAAGAATGGGCTTACGAGTGTACTTGTGAGTCGAATAGGGGTAAGAGCCCAGGGCAACTTCCATAAGATCTCTTGAGAGTAACTCATACTTGGTTGTGGCAATTTCCAAGGCTTTAAAATGAGAGATGGGGGGAGCAGTTCCTTAAGACAGGTAGTGTATTAAGGGGCATAGTCTCTATCGAGACAAAAAGTGCTATAGGGGGTATTGAGGTGGTTTGGAAGGTGATGGAGGTAGCAGGAAGAGGGGGAGTAGAGAAGAGGAAAGTGAGGAGGACATGATTTGCTAGAGGGAGGCAGGAAACAGAGAGATGTTGGATATGTGGGAGGAGAGCATGGTTGATCAAGACATAATCCACAACACTTGGCCCCCCTACTGTGGGGAAAACAAGTGAAATGTCCTAATACAGGGAAGTAGGGGAGCCCGTTTAGAATCAATAACCCATGGGATTCGCCCAACTATAAGAGAAGCCCCCCATAGGGCCCATACTCATCCTGTGAATATTTGTGAAGACCATTTGACTTTGGTTCTATCTCCTGGTGGCAAAGAGCATCCTCAACTTTGTCGTGAAGGGATACCCATTTATTCTTGGTTCAGGCATTGAAGTCACACAAAAGAATTACATCTCCCTGAGAAGAGTAATGAGATATGTCCTCGTAGAGATTGAGGAATGAGTCTCCCACGAATTCCCTATGAGTCGCAAAAGGTGATGAGGCAAGGGGAAAGTAACAGACTGCAATGTAACTGTTGCGAAGTCGGTAGCGGTCTTGATGTAGCTAGACCTACAAGAATCTAGTGTTCTCGTCTGAAGACAACATGGTAACTCAAGTCTCAACTGCAAAGGGAGTCCTGTACAAGGCAAACAACTCCCCTAGAACCTCTCATTCTCTCAAAATGTGTCTCCTGTCTGCATGCCCAAATTCTATGATACCCCGAGGTTGGGGGTGGGGTTTGCATGGGCCTTGCATGTGTCTTCGTGAGAAAAAGGAGATAACAAGAACCAATAACATCACACAATGTACTTGGAGAAGACCAAAATGCACCATTACGATTCCAACAACCGATGAGATAGTGGGCTTGCCCCCCTTTTGAACGTGACTGTCATTTGGTCCATGGTTAGGAATAACCAGGGGGTCGAGTTATGGACGACAATTATAAGTTCCCGAATAATTGCCCATTTCCTTTCTTTTTGTGCAATTGTTACTTGATCTCTGGCTCGTTTGAGTTCTGCCTATTGTGCTTTGGTGAGGTCAACATTGTGGAAGATCCTTTGAGTGGGTAGGAGAGTGGCCAATTTTTTCTTTTCATGAAGGGCTTTGATTCAATCCTCGAGTGTCTGAAAGCAGAGGAAAAGAGTGGCATTGGGCCCCATCCATGCACGCTCTAAAGAGAGATCATGTAGGTCCAATGTGTCATGGAGGAAGGAGGTGCCAACTTGTAGGGGATCTACTGGGACCATAGGAACTGGAAGTCCATTTAGATCCTGAAATTGACAGAGATGTTCCTCATGTAACTTGATTTGCACAACCCCTTCAACCATCGTGAGTGGGAGGGGGGGGGGTTGGGGATGTTCCCTCTTCTTGACCACTTCCACCCAGGAGTTGAGCACCTGTTGTTATGTTTCTGCCTCTTGTTTAAAGAGAGCATGCTATGTCCTCACCTTTTCTTTGAGGTTCAAGAGCTTTGACTAGAATGAGGGGGGCTCCACAATTGGTTTTTGCAAGTGTATGTTCTTCTATTCTTTTATTTTAGATACCAATTGTTTTAGCTTAATCACCTTTGAGTGGAGTTGCTTATTTTTGTCTTCCAGGAGATCCACATTTTGAAGCAGGCTCTTGGGAAGCCGAGAAAGCGAAATCTTTCTCTAATGCCACATTTGTAGGGCTATATAATCGCTCCCCATTGTAGAAGGTAGTTCTTTCCTGCGAAACCTCCCCCAAAGGAGTTAAGGGTGGAGTGTACCCCATGGGAGAGTTTCACACCAATACTTGTGTTCATGGACTACGCCTAATCATTAGTCTACTTAGCTTGTTTTTTGCAACCAAGTATTATTATGTTTCCTTTATACCAATGAACACCCA
>Ga0115844_100640_pt1 | contig 10289 bp, 6 predicted proteins | sample InSIn1gowninarea_FD_83858 | JGI IMG/M metagenome (GOLD analysis project Ga0115844, IMG submission 83858) | reverse complement strand
TATGTGGTGTTTACTATGGGAGTTACTTGCCATTTTCTACCAGAGTTGTTGCTCTTTCTCAGTGATGGTGTCGAGGCAGGTTCTCTTGGCACTCCTATTGATTGGTTTTAGAACTTCATAAAGAATACAACCATACACAATGCCTAGTTACATACAATAATAGCTTCCTCTCAGAGACAGAGAGGAGACCCAGAGAGCTTCAATTATGAATCAAAAAATGGGGAGTTTTCTCCTAATTCAATTTTTTCCAATCTCCCACTGGTAGCACCCCTAGAGACCACAAATCGAGCCTTGTTGCCAATGGTCCCAGTGAAAGATTTACTTATTTATCTATTAAGAGATCACCTCAGGTGGACAACCCTAACAATAAAATCATATCGGTATGTTGGAGGAAACTCCAAAGAAGCCAAGTGAGTAGTATCTAATAAAATGGTGAGCTACAAATTTGTTTGAGAAGGTGATGGAGATGATGATTGAACAGATGAAGAAGAAGGGGATATTAAGAAAAATAGCTTCAAGAGTGGGTTTCTAAAGGCGGGGTCAAATATTTGGTCTCGAGTGGATAACCATTTATATATTTAGTTGTTTGAGGAGAAATTGAGGGCTTATTTTGTTAGGCAGCAAGTGTAGGATATCAATTTTTTGAGCTGAGAAGACTATAGAGACCTCATTGCGTAGTTTCAAAATTTCATATTTGAGAGTACTTATATTTTGGAATCCATAAAAGAGAACAAGTCTATTGTATTTGGAAAGGCATTTTCTAGTTGGGCCAATCCTAAGGTTGTTAATGAAATTGTTTGAGAGAATGCATAAGAGGAGAAACCCTCTAAGAGTAGCAGTAAGTTAGGTCCATATAGAAGACTTTAAATAATCTGAAAATTATGATCTAGTGTGGTTTTGTAACAAAACTTTTTCTATGGTATATCCTTTAGTTTTAGAGTCACTATACTCTTGTGCATTGAATAGAATAATGGTAACTTGCAAATTGTGTTTTTTTTTTGTAATTTTACCAGTGAAATTGCCTTGTAAAAGTGTTCATTTTTGGTAAAAACAAACACCCTTCTTGAGTTTCTTCCATGGAGGATCATGGCTTTTTTTATCTTCATCCATGTGAACACTTTGAGAAACATATTCATCCTCTCTTTTTTTTGCATGGGATAAGAGGGGATTGATATTGAAGCTTCTTGCTTTGAAGCCTTATTAATCAAGGATGTACAAGCGAGCCTGAGTAATAGTGAAATCATCTTCTTACCTTATACCTGATAGTGGGGAATTTTTTATCATCTACAAGTTTCAAAGAGCCTAAACCACAACCAGAGTAAAAATAAAACAAGATCCTCAATCTTGAAACATAATCAAAGTTGAAGCCAGAGCCAAAGCTATGAAAGTGATTCATTTTACTTCATCTTCAAACCAAAATTGGGAGCACTTCCTCTAGCAGAAGACTTCAGCTTCTAAACAAATTTGGAACTATCCCAAGAACTGCACTAAACATTCCAAAGTTGGTGGTCAACCTTAAATGGTCTCCCTTTATAGAAAATTGTGGAGCACTTCATCTAGTAGACACTAGTACAAAATGGCTAATTAGTCACTAAAAACAGACTAAAGTTTTCATATGAACGGTCATTTTTCAGTTAGTGACCAATAGTAGCTAATTTACAGTATCTTATAATGTGACCAAATTTTAGTTGTTTCTAGATTGGTCATTAATTGACTGTCTCAATTTTATTGTCTATTAGTATATCTAGTCACTAATTTGGTCATTAATTGCCACAATTAATGACCAAATATACAACAAAATATGTTACTATATTATCACCCGACAAAACCAATTAATGACCAAAATATTAGTCGTATTATAAGGTATTGTAAATTAACTATTAATATTCATATCTATGCAAACTTAAGTCATTGTTTGAGACCAATTAATGACCAAAGAAATACGATGAAATTTTGGTTGTGTTATAAGATACTGTAAATTAGCTACTAATAGTCGTATATATGCAAAATTTAGTGATCATTTGTAATCACAATTTTATCATTTGCAGTAGTCATTTATATTTTTTTGGTAGTTTCATATTCATTATATAAATGGATAATTTAGTGGTTTATATTCATTTCATTTACTTTCATTAATAATCATTATAAACAACTAATTTAGTCATATATTTATTTTATTTGTGTTCATCATTAATCACTATAAACTATTAATTTAGTTATTTTACATTTATTTTATGTGTTCATTAGTAATCAACATAAATTAATTAATATGATTTTGCGACTAAATAAAAAAAATGGCATACAATGTGCATATTCATCTAGTATGAAAATACAAAGTTACATATGTTAATTACAATACTAAATAATATCAATTGCAACTATAAATAATTTCAACCACATAAAGTATAGTATATAAAATTTCAAGTATTACAATATGAGTTTCCAACTTCATATTGGTTGCACTACAATTTACACATGAAATATTGTTTAATCACTTCAAAACATTATCATTGTGTTAACAAGGAATTGTAGGTGAATTCACCAAGACTTGACCATCAGTCTCTATTTGTATGTCTTATGCATGATATTGTTTCTTTGGGTATCATTAGACTAGTTCTCTTCTTTCTCTTTTTGCATTTGTTGCTCTCATGTTATTGCTCTCTTGTTTCTTCAATTCTTGCTTCTTACCATCAATACTAAGTTCTTTTCTTAAAAACGAAAGAAGATACAATGCATAGTATAAGACATGAAAGATGATGAACACTAAAATATAAAGTACACTATAAAGGTTTTATACAACATACACCTCAACATCAACAATATCATTGCCATTTTTCCCAATAAAAGAAAGAAACATGAACAAATTTTCTTCATTTGGGCCATAGTGGCCGCTATGTAGCCCTATGACCCCTATAAATGAAGCAAATAAAATGTCACCATAGAAAAGAACACATTAGTAAACTTAGTATTCAATCTTTAGGGAAATTTTAGGAACAATCATTCCAACTAAGTTACATGCTAAAACGCTCAAGTTGCATATTACTTATACAATGTGGGAGTGCAAACACAACTCCTAGAAAATGCCAAACCTAAGTCTAGAATAAAATTAAATCAAGTAAAAATGATACAATAATAAGATAGCCTCGTATACATGTATATAACTAGATAATGTGGAAGGCTAAGTGAATAAGTCTAGGGTTCTATGTCGATGATGTCAAGAATTCCCAAGCCTAATGAGCATTTCTTTAGATAATAACTACTATTTGGGTCCATTATCACATATTATGAACAAGAAAATTAGTTCATATCAAATTATTAATTTTTTTCTTATATTTATGCATCACTACATTATAAGTGGATAAATTTCAGAGGTCATTCCCTTCCCATTGTCTTCCCAACATGTGGTACAATATATCCAACATCGAAAATATGCAGCAATCACCACTATTAATCCTCCAAATAGGATCATTTTGGAATGTAACTTTCATATTCCAGTTGCTATATTATTCTTGAATGGAAAATCGACACTGAATTCCAAAACCAAACTTCCAATTTGAGGGAACACCTGTGGCCGTCCTAATGTATTTTGGAGGCTACATATTTCACTTCCCTGAGCCAAGGCTTCTATATTGATTAAAAAATTCAATCACTCAACTCAAAACATGAGTGGTCATTATAATGAAAAGATAAAATCATAGTAGTTTTGATTTGTTTTGTAGATTTACATGCACAACACCAATAGTTTTCCCATATTTTCCATACTTGTAATTTCCAAGATATAACGCATCGATTTATATTTTACAGCAAATACTTGATTCAATACAAACAAGGAATTAAGATATTACAATAATACCACCAATGTTTTATCCTCAGTTAGTTCAAACTAGTTAGCACAAAAACCTCAAGAAAGAGCAACATGTAGAAATAATGAATCCATCAATTGATAATCAATAAAAAAATGATAATATTTTTGTTGAAGCTTGATAAACAACTATAAATATTGACAATCCACTCCAACTAGTGGTCTTGTTCAAAGAGAGATATTACCTGGAGAAATCATATTCCAAATTCTTTTCTCTATCCATGAAGCTTTCCGCTATCCTCAAAACATAATTCACATCCAATATTTTAGGCTTCCGAAGCTTGCCAAAGGCCCTACCAAATGAAGAAGTGAATTTCATTGATTTTCATAAAATTCTTCTAGTACTAAATAATATAGTTTGACCATGTGATAGATAATTCAAGAAAGTAAGTAAAAAATTGTGTACAATATTTCATAGAAAACTTCATGTTAAAATGAAATCCTCCATATTTCAGATGGACAAAACAACTTAACATAGATGGTTGATATTACAAAGCAATAGACTGGATATAAAACTATAGGTAGAACTAACAAAATCCTATTTGTAATATATTTAATTGATTATTCTAAGTGTAGCCAATGAGATACATACAAGTTTTTATTTTCAGTTTTCTTTCACATATCCTTATTTGAGGTGGAAGCTAACTGGCACGCATCTCGCAAGGTTGTTTTAGCAAAAGTATATGTTGCATTCACATATTCTACACTTGCTTTTCCATGAACAATCATAATGGGTATTGGAGGAATTAGTTACTAGAATAGATGAATTGTGAGCTTTACCCTTCTCTTTACTTGAGGTATTGATCCTTCCCCCTCTTCTTGGTTATCAATCTCCTTTTTCTCCCATATCCAAGATAGGAATAATTTGAGTTCAAGAAGAATAAACATACTCATATGATGTCTTCAAGTTTGAAAGGATGCATTTTTATTATTTAACTAATGGTAAAAAAGTGATAGGAAGACCTTTTACAATATTTAAAACTTTTTTCCATAGCATGAACATTGTATTAGTCATAATAAAGAAACATAAGACATTTCAAACTACAAGGAATAAACAAAAAGAACATCACTGATATAAATTCACAAAATACTGACAACAAAAAAATAAGCGAATTTGCTAGGTAGTAGCTCAAAAACTTGTAGTGGGAATATTCCCTCGAGCTTGAGTAATATCTACATGCCAAGGAATAAGTTGTGACACTTGTTTCTTACGTTTACTAGTTGTAACTGCAATTGGAGCTCCAATGTTTTCATTAGATAAATAGTATTGGCGTTCATATGCAGTATGGCCCTCCATCATACGCAATGACACAACTATTGGGCTTCACACAGTTATTGTAGATTCAACGTCTTTCATGTTTGAATGACAAGTGTGGTTGGTAATTATTGGTATTAATCCTGAGCCAGGGAACAAATGCTCAAGATTTATCCCCAAAGGAATCTGTTGAGAATTTAAAGATCTAGACCTTCCAGATTCACCCAAACTGTTATACATGGTAGAAACTTTCAAGGTTAAGAATCTTTCACTAGTATGAGGCCCCAACTACACTAATCCAAAATTTAAAATTTGTTGATTGAAATGATTTCCATCACTCACTCCTGAAGACTACTGTAAAGATCCATAATATTATGATTGTATCCTTGATTTTGTAACCAATTCTGCATAATTGAAGTGATGCCTTGATTGGAGGTTTCTTCACGTCCCTCTTTGATTCCTTGAGAAAATGGAAGCATCCTCACAATTGACTGACAAAGATACTCATTGTTTTGTTGTCGTGTGTGTAGTCCCAAATTTGAATTGTCCTATCCAATAATGAGGGTTCATTGTTTGATTGATGGATTTTTACTTCAAATTTGGATCAATACCACAAATTCTAGCATCTCCAATCTTTACCATTTTCATTGCTTATCTATCAAAATCAATCTACATGGTTGTCATTGGTGACATCCTTCTAGAAGAAACATATTGTTGGTGAGGAGAATTAGATGGTTAAGAGGCTTGGCTCTCAATAGGATCATCACTGCAAGAATCACTCTGTTGTTGGGTAGGTGAACATGTAGCACAAATATTTACTTGCAACTGAGAATCTTTCCCAAATGTGGAACTTCTTTTCTCTTACTTATGAGCACAAATACTTGAATGAAAAAGGGAAGAAAGAGATCTAGTTGTCCCTGAATGATTTTTTTACAATAAAAATTGTCTTTGATCTTACCCTTGAGATTGTAATATAGACAACTGAGGAATTGCTAAAAATGTCTAAAGTGGCAATGTGGTTATTGCTACTGGAGACCCATCACTAAGGTTTGAGGACTAGGACTCGCACTCAATTTAATTCTATTAGAACACGTATGCTGAAATGAAATTTTTTGTTTTGATAACACTCCCACAAAGGGTGGATACTGAGAGTTAATTATAGATGGCCTAATGATTTAGCAATGAACTGAAGCTACTAGATTTCTTACCACGTCAAATTTCATCTAACAATCTAAAAATAACATATAGGGTTGTAAATTATTTCCAAGTCTTCCAATTGATGGTCGAAATGAGTCAAAACTATTTGAAAATACCATCTCATCTCCCATCAGCACCTTTTCATATTTGCAAAACTAATTTTGAGAGCATTAAGTAGCTTTGAAACCTAGCTATCTGAAGCCTTCCACAAGGCCGTGGTATATTATGTGCAAAGTTTTATTGAGACTCTTGCAATCCTTGATCAAAACTCCTTGGACCATACAATTTGTATTTATAGGTATAAAGTGACGGCTTCTGCCAAGTCCAACTTGAATAGGTAGAGCATTTTGATAATTGATTCGACTAAAAGGTTGAGTTAAGTGGGTGAGAGAGCCCTACGTCTTAGTTTCCCTTTCTATACCAAAATTTAAGGATGAAATTGTAGACGACATCGTTGAATGGAAATTTAGTATTATTTTCCCTACAATAGCTACATCATGTGGGCGTTGAAGCTGATGAGTGGTGATCATGTTACCCTGCAGGTTGGCCTATCTTTGGGGTACTACACGTGGAACTATTGATTGAGGAATTGATATAAGTTGTCTAGTGGAATTTTGGGTGTTGAGTATATTTTAACTGAGTTAAACGATGAATATCATAGGCTTAGATGTCTGGAGGTTTGTCCAACTTTACAACATTTTCTTTTACACATGTTGACGATGATCTAGAGGGAACACTTAATGGAATTATTCACAAGGACATCTATGTTACATATATGAAAATCATTCTGAACCTCATGTTTTGATTGCTGATAGTGTGATAGGGTTGAAGTTGAAAAACCTATGTTGGGTAGAACAGACCATTTATGAATATTGAATTCAAAAACTTCAATCGCTATCAAGCGAGCCACAAATATTAAAAACAAAGGTAAATAAATTATTGTCTATGACATTCACTTGACCTCAAGTGTTCCATCATTTCATTGGCATGCATTTTTCTATTCTAATGAAAATGCTTCTCAATATCGAGGATGATATTGCCTGGCATGCTGTCAATACTGAAGATGAGGATGTCGGTGAATCAAGTAATTATAGTGTTGGTCAAGAGTTCTTAGATCACTTTGGCTATTTCTCTAGGATTAAATACCATCATTCCCACTACCTCCTAGTTGCTTCCCACATATTTCACTTATCTCGATTGGTGAAAAAATCATGATGCTCTCATTCCTCTCACCAACATCATAGAAGGCTATGCCAAGGTATGCCCACATTAAATCTTCATTTTTCATCGTTTATTATGTAGAAAGTTTATTTTAGAAACACACATCAAGATCAATGGATGTCTCATATAACACACAACTCTTTTAGCTCAGGTTCCAAAACCTTAAAGTTATTTGTTATGGAAAAAAATTGCCCATATTTGCACCTAGCCTCGTCATTTTCTATATGTTAATCATTTTTTTTTCCTTTTCTAAGTGCCAATTCTAAAATCATCCCTTTTCTAAATGCCATTTATGTGGGAAAGACAAAAAACTAAAATGAGAATGGGAAAAAATGATGCCTTAATGATCCATCCATCACATAAGTTACCCAAAGTCCCACTAGCTTTTCATTTACATTTAGTTTTGAATGAATAAACCAATGGATGGATGACTATCTTAAGGGCCCCTTTTAAAATGATTTTCTCAAAGCCCTGCACCAAACCCACCTCAACCCCACACTTCAAGAATACTAGTCTATTAGATTTCCTGAGAATATATTATAAGTTCTTCAAAGCCAATGGATGGATGATTGTCTTAATGTCCCTCTTGGATATATGATTTTCTTAAGTTAAACCCGTGCACCAAACACCACTCCATTTTAAGTGTACTGGTTTATTGGTTTTTTTAGAATATATTATAAGTTCCTTAGTGCCTAGTCTATGCTTGTAATAAAATTCCAAAAAGTATAGTTGTTATGGAATTTATTGCAAATTTCATAAAATACAACATTTTCACAAAGATTATCACATGCCTACAATAATCCTGCAAATGAAATTAATATAATAAAATATATTTTCTAAAACATGGTAATGCTAGTAATGAATCCAATAGAAAGTGAGAAAAATGAATCCTTTGATTGGTAGTTTACATTATTATAGACACTCTAATAGGGTCACATGGTTTCAATAATGCACCCAACAGTTTTGTAATAGAAGAAAGAATTTGTAGGAAATAAGAGATCCTTCCATTGTTTGTCATAACTTTATTTATTTGTTTATGTCTAAATTACATATTGAAATATCCAGCAATCATGTAAATGAAATTAATATAATAAAATATATTTCCCAAAACATGGTAATGTTTCAAATAACTTTTATATAATGTCAAAAAAAAGGATCATTGTATAGTATTCCTTCCTTGATATTGCCTTTTGTATGCAATCCTAAGTTAGGGTTTCAATAAAACACGTGGAAAAAATTAATTTCATAACAACGTTGCAATATTCATTGATATATGAAATAATAATGCCCATTATTTAAATGCACAAATAGGAAAGTAAGATATTGATACAACTATTGATTCTTCAATAACCACTAAAAATTACGACTAGTTTGACCAGTAATTTTCCTAACATGATTTCAATACATGTGGTCAACAATCTTGTTTTTGTTCAATTAAAAGATTTGTATGAAGGACAGAGAGATCCTTTCATTGTTTGTTATAATTATATGGATTTATTTTTGTCTAAATAACATATTCAAATATTTTGGTTTTTGGAACAAGATATTTCATTTTTTAATATTGTCTTTATATAGTTTGTCGTGGCATCTAAAAGTTGAACAATGTGCATAGTATTAAGGTTTATTTGTTTTTTTATTTTTTAGAAAATAGGGGACGCTAAAAAGAATTGAACAAGTTGTTTTGATGGTTCTGAAGTCATTCAAATATCCACATCCTCATGTATGATGGGTAACCATCAATGTCATTGATGAACTATCAATTGTTTTAGCCCCAAATTTGCAATAAAAATATTATCAAGTTTTCCTACACTTGCTAGAGCTATGGATGATTTTCAGAATCCTAGAGTGCAAGTTAGATTTTTTCCCACAACTATACACTGCCACTCTGCACAACTACATAGCGGTCATATTTAATATAGTTATAGTTACTATATGCCAATATATTATAATAACCATAATATAGTATTATAGTCCCAACACTATAACAATCACTGCCTAATGAGAGATCAAAGATTGAGAAATAAATCTACACTAATATTGTGACATTCCTACCTCTTTTTCAAATATTTGGGTTTTGTGGCAAGACATTTTAGTCCCTTATTTCAATGATTTCTCAAGCCCATTGCATCATTCCGCCATTTTGTTGTTATAAAATTTATTTTTCTCTCTTAGAATCTTATAGCTTGGACATAAGACTCAATATGGAGGAATAGACAATGGCAATTTTTCTACTCTAAGCAATGTTTTAAAACTTGGGCCCTTAAATGTAATTGGTGGAGGTTTCACTTTGATGTGGACTCAGACGGATCTGATATCAATTATTTAGGTACTAAAATAATAAATTTTAGTGAAATATTTTCTATTTTGAGGATGTCAAGCTATTATTCTAAGAACATATTGAAATTTTGAAACAAAGCATTATGAATAGTTGAGAAAGAACATTTAAATGACAAGCATAATTGACAAAAATGTTCTACCATTACTTATATTGGGATCCTCATCATTGGTATCACCCTTTACCTTGTTTAGCCTTTGCCTCTACCTCAATCCTCTAGGGATGTCAGTTAACACCACCCTATTTTGATGAAACTGTCTAAATTGACATAGTTGATGTAAAAATATTCCAAGTGACCACCTCAATAATTCCATTAAGTGTTCCCTCTAGATCATCGTCAACATGTGTAAAAGAAAATGTTGTAAAGTTGGACAAACCTCCAGACATCTAAGCCTATGATATTCATCGTTTAACTCAGT
>Ga0115844_100636_pt1 | contig 10345 bp, 3 predicted proteins | sample InSIn1gowninarea_FD_83858 | JGI IMG/M metagenome (GOLD analysis project Ga0115844, IMG submission 83858) | reverse complement strand
CAGATATCGGTAGTTGTTCATTGTGTGGTAATGTATGTCGTGGCCTACTGATCCAACATATCCGGCATCCATTTCACTTCAAGTGGATATAAATGAAACCAGCTTCACATCTCAAAAAACCTACTGCAAACAAGTATCACACAATTTTTTTTACATTACAATATATATGCATAGCAATTGCATGTTATATGTACACTAAACGATGTGTTGGTGGTGGTGTGTGGTGCGGTGGTGGAGGATGAAGATGATGATGTAGTTGAAGCTGACTGAAGCAATAGTTTAGTTCGTTGTAGGAAAGCCGAGTTCTCCTTTTTCTTCGTTTTACTGCTCGTGTCTTCCCTTATTGCTCTTTCTACATGTATTTTAGCAAAGTGATAGATTGAACCCTATAATATCATATCAGCAGCTATTATCGTCATTTCTTTTGTTCTTATGCTTGAGTACATGCATGGCTTGCTTCTTGTTTATGATGGGATGTGATGATGTGATGTGACATTGGCAAATTTAAGATATGCGTTTGTACATAAATATATATAACATTTGCAAGTTAGCGAAAAATTAAGAAATTCGGACAGTTTGTTAAATTGGCATATTCCATTGCAAAAATACAGTTAATGCACACTCCTCACATTCGTCCACTTTACATTGCAATAAATCTCAGTTTAATTGTTACATTTTGTACACGACCCTACATAAAATTGTCTTCCATTTTTGGCATTTAATGGTGCATTAAATTTGCATGAAGTTGTTTAAATGTGATCAGTATGCCACATTGTACAAAATTGCTTAACGATCATCGTGATGATGATGATGATGATGCAAGAATTTGATATCGGATCATTAAAGATACCCGTAAACCCGTGTAGAATGACTTTATATAATACGCCCTGGAAATAAATGCCATAGTGACCGAATCTTTAAGAAACTGTTTGTAGGTTACTTGATAACAGAATCTAAAACGGAACAATGGTTTCAATACAGGCTTTGGAATCAGTGTCAAATGGTCATGTCATCATGAATTCAATATTAAAAAATACAATTAGCATGCTAATACATGATCCACCCATCATCACCTATTATTTCATTAGAAGAATTTTGTAGTGCACCTTTTGTCATTTCGAAATTTATGCATAATACAGACTCATCAGTGGAAACCCTCATTTTTCATAATAGTATTTCAATATACCTACATACATGCATACTTTATAATAATAAAAACCAGTGCAAAAGATGAACTCTTATAAAGTGGCAAATGGCATTATGCCCTAAAACCGAAGCAAAGAAACAAGTCCTTATTTTTCTTTCTTGGTCATCCATTTATGGTTGTTTTCTACACAAGTCACAAACACACAAATGCAGACAGATGTACATAAGTTGTGTTGTAAGTTAATATCAGACCTGTACTTGTTATCACTGCAAATAAATAATACCACTGTCAATGCTAAATTGTTGGCTTTGTTGTGCAATGATGATTAAATGCACTGAAGAGTTGCATTATACGTGTAAAAATTCAGGTATTCTATTTCATAAAAACTTTTTAGACTGACAACTGGCTGAGGTACTTGCTGTGAAATGTGAACTAAAAAAGAGTTAAAAAACATGGACTGTGGTGGTAGGAGCGGATGAGAGCGAGTCTGTCCCGTTATTGCCTAAAATACACTTTTTACCATTGTTTATTTTGTCGCTACTGCTACTCCTTTTATAATGACATACATACATACATTTTTTATACAATCTTGTATTGTAGGTAAAGTTACTTTTTCATGTCAAAAATAGAGACATGAGATACTAAATTATCTTTGGAAGACCATGTACAAAAAAAAAAAAAGAAGTAAAGATTGATTGATATCATTTGAGTCTATCTTTTCTTCTATAGATTGATTTGAATACTTGTTCGCTTTTTGTTGATTGCAATGAAAAGAAACAAAAATCTTGTATTTGTACATCACATAAAAGCTGTTCCAAATTGCATTATCAATGCTTGCAGATATACACTATACATGGCACTACCCGTGTTCAATTTTTTTCTACCTTCGTATAAAGATACATGGGTCATGGATCATCATCATTGTCATCTTTGATGCAGTTTTATACAATGTACATATGTTGACTTTTCTCAAGATTTTTTTTTACTCTTCCAAAACTAACTCAATCTGTTAGGTTGTGTGTGTGTGTCATTATGATTATACTGCACAAAAGACAAATATATATTTTATATTTGTTGTACTTACAAACTGTGTTCTTTGTATGTTTTATTACTTTGGGTACCTCTACACTCGTGCATTGTACAACACGAACACTTGAAGTGGTCGCTTAGCCTTCTTGTTGTCTCTTCATGAAACACGAAGTAAAAGCTGGTAAATGTGTTAAAACCCCAATCCAATATGTTGAAGTTTAGTATTTTTTTTTACAAGAAATAGTGATGATAATGCGAGAATATTTTTTGAGTTGTGAAGCTGGTTTCATTTATATCCACTTGAAGTGAAATGGATGCCGGATATGTTGGATCAGTAGGCCACGACATACATTACCACACAATGAACAACTACCGATATCTGAACTTTTTTTTTATTATTTAATCTTTTTTTTCATCAACATCCCTTTCGTTTTATTTCTTCGCTTCAGAATTCTTGATATATGTAGGGGTACATTACCGTATATATGCATCCCTGAAGTTTACCAGTAGTAAAGTATCATTTATTTTAACGAAAGCAAATGTCAAAAAGAAGTTTTTGAAAGACCAGCTATTCAACCTTTTGATCTTTTACGATTTGTAGGAAGAAACAAGAATTCTTGTTGATTCCGTGGATATACGTATGTAAATGAGTAAAAATTCTTGAAAAACTCATATATTGCGATTGACTTCTGATATTAGTTAAAAATCTTTAGATGACTGACTTAGCATTTCAGTTTTGAGGTCTGCGTCTCGTATTATTCTGGTTTCGAAATTCCAAAAGTTTTATACTGATGTTGTTTTGGAATAATTTTTGTTTTTATGCAATAAAAAAATAGGTAATAAAACTACAACTTTTATTATCACTAATCTCCATCAACTTTATTTTTCAAGTTTCTTTTGTTTCTTGAAAAATTAAAACAACTGAATAAAAACAATTTTGTGAACGAAGGTTTTATTTTCCATGCTAATATTACGTATCGTATGCATAATATACATGTGTAGTGCAAACGTATCCTCGTGTAGGCAATGGTTTTCAAAACTGTGCTTGGAGTTTTTAGCATTGTTTTTGTTACCCAATTGCTGTATCCAATCCATTAAGTATGTAAAATAATTACAAAGACGATATGAAACAGAAGTATGCTCAACTTTTAAATTTATAATTTACAAGAAACATTTATTGCATATTATAAGAAATTAATTAGAAAGTCTCTATATACCCCAAAGTACTTTCATTCCTCACATCAGTTTTATGATATTGATGAAAGGAACAACCGCTTTATAGCATGATAAACTATACATAGTATCCTCAAAAAGATAGATAAAAGAAATTAACAAAAAAATTCATATAATTTATTAGCACAAGAATGTCGTACTGACCTAAGATTTAATTCTCGTTCTTCTGGGATCTCGCCAACCTAGTAAGCTATGCTATTTTTTTCAGCGTGCTATCCTTCTTCAGGATTTTAATTACTAATAGTAAAAAATGGAACTTGTTTTGGATTAAGGCTAAAGGAATATGTTTGGTCCAGTAGATGAGCTTGCATTAGTAGAACAAAACTTTCAACTAGATCTGCGACAATTTAAGACCGGCAAAAGCAATCAAAATCATTGAATCAGTATTTGTTGTACAATGAAACATTGTAGAACCAGATAATCTCTAGTAGACCGATTTTATTACCATCTTGAGACAACCATCACCTCGAAACATTCTCTCTTGACATTTTGCACGTTCGCAATTTAATTGCACACAGCGATCTTCAGCTCTAAAATATTGAGACCATTTTTTTTGCAAAAGTTCATTTTTTGGGCTGAGGCTGGTGAAATGCCACAAGGTAGATCATGCATGCGTTTCTAGGTACAATCTAACAAGCGTGTATCAAGTGATCATGTTCATCATCACTATCATCCATCACGATCATACAACAACAAAGTAAACTGAGGTGATGATGAGCCATGAGCCTCATTTCTTTCTTTTAAAAACTTGCTTATCAAAAGATTTGCACGTCATTGTCATTGCAGAATCATACAGGCTCGCATAGCTAACTCCTCGAGCAATCTAGAAAAAGATAACTGGTCCTGCCGTGCCGGCTGTTTAAGAAGTTTTTACGCAGTCATTACTAAGTCAGGTGTAAATGAAATCATGCCATGCATCCTCGCTTGTTGCATATAGCAATCAAATCAGTCTTTGTTTTTGGAGGTCGGTGTGACTGTGAGTGCAGTACTGCTGCAATAGTGATTTGTTAGTTGATGTAAATCAAAATCACTTTTATGTACTTTTTATGGTTTATTCTCAAAATAAATAGATAACTTTGTATTTTAAAACTGTTGCTTAGACAAATATTTAATAATGATCTTAAAATAAACAAAAGGCGCAGTACACGTAGGATGGAAGCGTTATAACTTATAACCATGTTACAACACAACTAAGACTAAGTTACATGATTATCTGTATTAAATCTGTGAACTTGTTGACCGTTTTCATTTATTACAAGCTCTTTTGTCTTTCATACCGAGAGTAAAAAGTGATTTCTCTGGTCACCTTTTGTATCCAATTCTTTGAAAATTGAAGTTTTTAAATTGCAGCTTACTTCAAATATTGTACTTTGTAAAGTTATGCCTAATTTTATTTTTTAATGCATTATAATGATGATATCATGATGGTAATTGAATGCGTGTCATAAAATTGAGTTGTGCATTTAATTATCAATTTCATTCAATCAGTGCAGTGTACGTAATGATAAGGTCGAGGATACGAATGAATGTGAATGTTAAGCATGCAAACAACTCAACTACCTACATTTTTCACACTGCACTGGCACTGGTCGAAACAAGAGTTAAACTCACTTCACTTCGTCAGTAGTGATCATCACCAGTTGTCGGTCAGACAGAAGCACCAGTTCTGCTTGAAAAAACACTATTTGTTAGTTTCTGATATCTGCTAGCTTGACAGCTTATTAAACTGCGATTCAAGTTTGTGCTGCTGTAGGTACTAGAGAAATGACAAGCTCCATTCCATAGTCCTCTTTCCGCTCATTCATTCTCTAAACATAATTTGTCATTGCGAAACATGAAATCAAGTCAGTTTTGAAAGTTTGTAGCAATATGACTCGAGGTAATAAGGGGAAAGTTCAGCGAGTTTTTTAGGTCAGTTTAAATTATCATGGCATCAATCTTAAAGATGAGTTTCCGTCGAATGTTGAAATTTTACGAGAAATAAATATGAAGATATTGCTGGACAAGCATGTTTAAAGCTGTGCATTACTAAACGTTGACAAACTCTGAAAAAGTATTTATTGTAATAATTTATTCTTTTAAGTTTTGTATATAAAGAAAGAAAAATTAGATTTTGTATTTCTATTTTACAATCTACTATGTATGTATTTGGTTTTTGGAGGATGAATTAGTCCGAAATGTTGAATGTTTTGTAAGGAAGATTTATCAATAGTTGCATCATCAAATATAACTATTATATGGTTTTGCTTTTGCTGAGAATTTATAAGATTTTCTGTTATCTTTATTAGTTTTTAGTAATAATTATTGATTTAAAAGTTGTCATGCATAGAAATCCTGTCCTCTGTCTTTTAAATTGCTAGAAAATAGGTAGTAAAGTAAAAGTGGCTAGTCTTATGTCCTCTTTCTTTGGATTCGTAGGAAAAAGTTTTTGTTCATAACTTGTTTCTAACAGATTAGATAGTTAAAAAGTAAATTAAACACAGTGCATAGCACTTAACACAATGTATCGCACTTTTTTGTTATAAATGCAGTAAACAATCAAGTAAAATTAGCAACATTAACCAACATAACTTAACATATTATTATGCAGACACTTTGATCATGTTGTTCATTCAAATAAATGGTATAAGACTAGAGACATTATCAAATAAAGTTCACTGTTTTTCAACGTAGGTTGTAATTAAATAAGCTATTATACGGTCTAATCGTATCTGTTCAATTGAGCTACAAACATGTAAGTTCTAATCCATAGTTATAATATCTACTATTTGGAAGGGAATGGGGGTTCCACAAATGCACACGTTTAAAATAAGAATGGAAAGTTTGGTTCAGGAATCCTTGTGGACAAAAACAATCAACCATTTCAATTTACGACGATTTTGATTTATGGGAAGTCCCATTGGTAGCGGGAGCGTGGTTGTTGGTTTGATTTGAACTGCCAGAAAGTTTGATGGAGAGGGTTTCGTAGATTGAGGAGAAATTCTGGAAAGAATACGAGAATATTTTATAATTTTTGCTGTAATTAGTGAATTGTAAAATGTGCAAGTATGAGATTTCATATGACACCTTACCTTTATAGCTAAGTATACAGCACCAATATATGCAGCAATGGCAAGAGAGAGAACGAGATCAAAAACGGCAGGTTTCACACTTTTAAGAAATTAAAAACAGACTGTTAGTTAAACTAATATTCTGATAATGAAAATAATGAGATGATACTGACGACTTTAAGCTGAGATCTTACTCATAGGCAACAATAACTCCACTGGTGCCATCGTAAAACACCAAGTTGGCATCACGCTTATCAGGCTTCATTGTAAACAGGGAGGTTTCATGAGTGTACCTTAAATGTTTACAAAAATAAAAGTTAATTTCTTAAAATTCAATCTAATTTCGTGTTTAAAATCGTAGATCTTAAGCTAGTTTTCTATTATCGATGATGAATACCTGGCTAAAACACTCCTCAATGACTGTACGAACTTGTTTTGTCTACCAGCTAGTAGCTGAGCGGATCTGGGCTGATTTGTAATAAATTCCAAGAGACTCCCCATTGACTCATCCGACACTCCCAAAGATCCAGAAAAGGCAGTTCCCACCTCTGTCACATTATACAGGCTAGCTGCTAAAGCTTCAGCAACAATTCTCGTTTTTGCTCCAAGGTTTTCCACGTCCACATTATCTTTAACGTCCAACATACTACTCTTCACAAGAGATGGACTTTCCGCCGAGCTTAGGGTGATTGCATTGATTTTCTTCAAATGGAACTTTTCATGTTCCCACCCAAGTAGACTCTCAGTCCGAATTTTCTTTTGACTGACTTCCACTTTTATTCCAGGTTCCAAGTGGGCAGCAGCCTTCTTTAAGTTTTGAATGAAAAGGTGAAGCATTGTTCCTTCTCGAATCGAACGGCTGACATGAATGTATAAACGATCTGGATTTTGAGTAAGAGAATCCAAACAAACAACAAGGCGTGTGTCCTGCAGGTCGCTCTGTTCAGAAGAGTCAACTTGATCTTCGAGATATTTTTGGGTGCCTTGATAATTGAAATGTCCAGCACCTGATAAGAGAAATAACAGAGAATTTGGAGGTCGACCTTTGGAGCCAGCCTTCAAACTTCCTCCATAAAGATGACTGAAAACTCTAGCAAGTTCTAACAATGCTACAGAACCACTTCCGTTTGAATCACCACCATAACTCAGCTCTGCTGCTGGACTCATGCTGTCATAATGTGTGGAGATGAGAATAGGAAAGCTCCTACTTTGTTTAGTAGCACCACCAAGAAGTGCTCCCTGAACAGAAAGAATCTGGGCATCACCCATAACTTTTGGGGATCCCAAGGAAGACACGAGCTGGACACCATTTCCATGCACGTGGTGAAATAATGTTTGAAGGGCTGTGGATGCAGTTCCCAGACTTTCAGCAGATGCTTTGATGGTATTATAGACCTCAGTGACATCAGGGTTATCCTGGATGAAATAAACTGGTACGGATGTAAACTCTTCGAGCATTACTTGCTCAAGTTCTTGGATCTGATCTCGGAGCTCGCCCGTGATACTAGAGAGATCTGCGGGAACAATAATAACAACACCGGCTACACTGTGACGAAGAAGGTCACGGTACAGTGTTACGGTGAGGTCAACAAGTCGAACAACATAACAACGTCGAGGACTGGATACGATAGGAGAGCCAGGGAGAATTCTAGTTTCAAGGTTTAGCAATGATCCAGATGTTCCTAGAATTTGGAAAGATAAATTAGTACACAATCAAAACCCATTGCAGCGTCTTAAGCAAAACACTAATTTTCATTTAAGTTGACTACCATAAGATGATCCATGAAGCTCAAATTGTTGCAGTCTAAATGCAGGAAATTCTTTGGATGCCAAACAAGTGGGAGCTGAGATCGACACAAAAATTGGTAGGGCAAGAATCAAATAAGCAAAAAACGAAGTACGACACAAGTCTAATAACTCGTTCCCTTGATCAAACCACATCGTGACTAACTAATTAAAATTATTTAAACGTCCACACACAACTGAGTAAACACAGCGACAGCGTCCACAATTAAGTAGCAATGCACTAAATTATTGCTTTTGCTTTATAAACGACTAGACAATTATTTTATTCAATTCACTTCTCACATGATTGCTGGAAATTTACTTTTAAGAACTCAGTGAATTAAGTCCAATGATTGATTAACAGTTAAGTAATCAAAAACTGACATCCAAAAATATCAAGGATGTTTAAAAAAATAATATCATCCGATTTGCGACAATTTATTCCTTCAAATTTAACTAGTATCGTGCATTATAGCTAAAAGGAAAATAGTACATATGCAACCCTAAACCCTTTCTAAAATCGCTAAAAAATTGAGGTCAGCAAAGTAATTAAATTGGAGTCATGTTTACTCTCATCACATGGATATCTTTAAAATGGGCTTGTCTGCTGATTTATAATTTTGTTGTGTAGTACATCTTGATGATGAACCGGGTTTGAATCCTGGCAACTGTCTTTGTTTACCCCATCAGCGCAATGACAAGAAAAGGGTGCATATCTACATGTTGGCTTGGGTCTTTGTTCATTTTATTGCATTGAAAATTGGCACTTACAGTACAGTTGCATAGTAAAATTCGTATATTCATTTACTGATTACGTGAAATGGACTGGACAAGTAGAAAATTTGAAGTACTGACTTACGCCTACGCCAAAGGCCATACCACGATGAATGCACCGGTTATCGTCTCCTGCAGTTTTAATTATTTTGAAGACAAGACGAGCAATTTTTCATGTAAAATGTATTGTGTACACACGAACACACGTACTTACTACACTAGTATGTATGACGTGATTTTCGATGAAACTGGAAATTGCTAAAAATTGTTCTAATTGTTAAGATTACCTAGGTTACTTTATGGCGATAAGATGTATGGACTGTAATTGTGATTGTAGACTTGTAATTTTTATGCAAATGTGCACTGAAATTCGTAAGATCAATCACATGTCTAATGCAAAAAAAATATATATATATATATGTTGGGGTGAGACTGTTGGAATATTAAAACGCCAATCCCTACGATGACGCCAAGCAGGTACTGCTTCTCCAATCTAAAGTCTCCTGTTCGATCTATTTACAACCAACGGTACTTCAACTGTGTCTGCGCAGCCTCACTGTTATTTGCCAGTGTAATTTCTCGGTGAATTTGCCCGTGTGCTAATTCCCTAAATAAATCACTGGTCACCAAACAATTTACTGACACAGAAGGGTTCTCCTTTATTACGCCCACAATAACAATTAAATTAATCAGTGACAGTAATTTTTAACTTTAATACATTCTAAACTAATTACAGAATCAGAGTAATATTTTCTCTCTACTTTTTTGCGACTGCTCTCTTCCAACTCTGAACTCATTATGCTTTGACTTCTAAAATCACACTCTTGCTTCTTTCTTTTGTGAAGCAGCAAACGACACACATACGTACAAGCTCGATCCACACAAAGAAAGAATCCATACCCTAATTTACATATTTTCATCAATCACACATACATATTTCATACACAAAATACACTATACAGCGTTAAAAATATGCTAAACTAAACTACAGACTACCCCAGTAGTCACGACATTCCGACCCCCAAAATCAGGTCGATTCCTGATTTTCTACCCTTAATCCCAGGGGACAAATCTTGTCTACGCCTCTCTTGTAGGTAACTCTCCTCCTCGTAACTGGATCCGCCGTCTCGACTTCAACAACACGCACGTTTCCATCACCTCCGGGGAAAGTACCGGTGACAAGTGCCTTGACCCAGGTATTTCTAGGGACTTGGTCATTCACAATAAGCACAACATCTCCTCGTTGTACTGGCTTTCCATCTTGATACCATTTCTCACGGCGTATCAGCTCCGGTAGGGCCTCCTTGGTCCACCTTTCCCACAAGTG
>Ga0115844_100634_pt1 | contig 10356 bp, 9 predicted proteins | sample InSIn1gowninarea_FD_83858 | JGI IMG/M metagenome (GOLD analysis project Ga0115844, IMG submission 83858) | reverse complement strand
GGTCAGCATTTCATCGGCTTCATCTAAAACAACATATTCAATCTGGTCTAAGTTGATGGCTTTGCGTTCAATCAAATCTATCAAACGACCAGGCGTAGCCACTACAATCTGTACACCACGCTTAGACCTTCTTACTCTTTCCTAAATGTATAAGGATCATACTCCAGAAAATCATTCACCTTAACATCGGTTGAAACAACTTTATTGCCTTCTGTTTTAAATGTTAAGGGGAAGATGCCAAAAGCAGGATTATTATAAGTCATCAGCCATTGTCCATCATCCATGTATTGCAGAGAGGCGGCTAAATGCCGATGGTTTGGAAAATTAATTTTCAAATTGCTGCCATCCGCTTCTATTTGTATGTCGCCAAATAATTGATTGCTGTAAGTGCCTGTATAGCTTTGCAGTGGCAATGCCGGCTTATTGCCTTTTACCCGCTTTTGCCAGGCTGCAATGGTATCTAAAGTAGTGGTATGTTCCTGTTTGAAATTTGGCAACAATGCTTTACTTAAATTAATATAAGGCGCATTTAAATAAGCATTCAGAATTTGGTAGCGCAGCAATTCAAAGAAGCTCTGATTATCATTATTGGTGAGTATGGTGATACCTAATTTTTCTTCCGGAACAAAACAGGTGTTGGTTACAAAGCCATCTGCGCCACCGGTATGGTAAAATACTTGTTTACCATTATAATCTGTTTCAAATACGCCTAACCCATAAGCATTGAAGTGGCTTGGTAAGCGCGGATTTTTTCTCGTACTAATTAGTGTATTGGCATCTCTTGTTTTTTGCAAAACCGGCCAGGGAAGAATTTGTTTGCCATTATAACGACCACTGTCCAACTGCAACATCAGCCAATGCGTAAGATCGCTTACACAACTTACAATGCTGCCGGCAGGAGCGAGGTTGTCAACATTATCGTACGGTAATTGTTGCAATTCCTGCGAAAACGTATTGGTATAAGGTGTTGCAGCATCGGGCATTTGCGACATACCTTGCCCCAGCGTATGCGTATGCGTCATCTGCAAAGGTTCAATAATGCTGTCATATACATATACTTCCCATGGCTTGCCGGTTACTAACGGAATAATTTCTCCGGCTGTTAAAAAACAACTGTTGCAATAACCATAGCTTGCGCGGAAGTTTTGGCTGGGTTTCAGGTAACGCATTTTGCTCATTATTTCCTGGCGGGAAAGCGCGGAGTTCAAGAAAGTAAAATCGCCCTGGAAAGTTTTGGTGCCCAAATGGTGCCCCAACATATCTTTGATGGTTACCAACTGCGTGGTGAGTGTATCATACACTTTATAACCGGGAAAGTATTTGATAATCTTATCATCGAGCGACAGCTTTTTATTGTAATCTAATTGTGCCAGTGCAGTACCGGTAAACAATTTACTGTTGCTGGCAATCATAAACAGCGTGTTTTCATCTACAGGTTCTTTTGTTTGCAGGTTCCGCACGCCATAGCCTTTCATCATTACCACTTGTCCGTCTTTTACAATGGCAATCGCCAAACCGGGAATATTCCAGTCCTGCATTCCTTCTTTTATATAAGCATCCAGGCTGTCCTTAATAAATGAAGGCTGTGCAAAAAGGGAAGTACAGTAAATTGCTGCTATAAATACTAAAAAAAACATCTTTTTCATACAACGCTATCCTGTTTGCTGCGAAAGGTAAGCATTGCGCATGTTTCAGCGTAAAATACAAGGATGAAAAAATTTTTTCAACTGCATTGATTATTTTATATTATTGCACACTTCAAGTTTTTAATGTTTTGCAATGGCGAAAAAACAATTATATACCCTCGAATATCCGGTGCGCTGCTCACCGCAGATATTGTATGAATTTTTATCTACCCCTTCCGGATTAGGTGAATGGTTTGCCGATAAAGTGGATGAACGCGACGGCGTATTCAGTTTTAGCTGGAACGGTTCGGTAGAAAAAGCACAGCAATTAGAGTATGAGCAGGATAAATATGTACGTTACCGCTGGCAGACGGCGCCCAAAGAAGAGTATTTTGAGTTCCGTATCGAAAAAACAGAAATCACCAACCAAACAATACTGGTCATTAAAGATTTTGCTGAAAAAAGTGAAATAAAAGACCAGACCCAGCTTTGGGAATACCAGGTGAAAGAGCTGTTTCATCGTTTAGGTAGTTAGTGTTTAAAGTACAGATCGTCACAATACATTGCCTTTGAAAGTATAGTTTACTTACGAATGCTGCCATGCCCTTATAGTCTTGTGTTAAAATAAGTTACTCCGCTTGCCGGCTAAGTTGTTCCTGTGTTGAGATACGTTATTTTTGTGCTTTTCCACACAAGTATATCCGCGTGATAAAGAAACTCGATCTGCTCATCATTAAAGCGTTTGTTGGTCCTTTTTTGGCCACCTTTCTTATTTCGCTTTTTGTGCTGGTGATGCAGTTTTTCTGGCTGTGGATTGATGATATTGTGGGCAAAGGCTTCGATTTTTTTACGATTATGCGTTTGATAGGTGCCGTAGCGGCAACGATTGTACCGCTGGCGCTGCCACTTTCGCTCCTGCTTTCCTCCATTATGACTTTTGGCAACCTTGGCGAAAGCTTTGAACTGGTAGCCATTAAATCTGCAGGTATTTCGCTGTTGCGTTTTATGCGCCCGCTGTTTATTGTGGCAGTGCTTATCAGCGGCGTAGCTTTTTTATTCGAAAACAATATTATCCCTTATGCCAATCTAAAGCTCGATGCAATGAAGTGGGATATGGTGGCTACCAAACCTGCTTTCGATATTAAAGAAGGGCAATTCTACAATAAGCTGGAAGGTTATGTAATTAAATTGGGCAAGAAAGATAAAGATGACAGCACTATTCACGATGTAACTATTTATGAACGCAATTTTGGTTTGCAGGATAATTTAATGATTGCCGAAAGTGGCATTATGCGCGTAACGCCCGACAAGCGTTTTATGGAGTTTAAACTGCGCAACGGCTGGCGCTACGAAGAAAAAGGCAATCGCTACGACCCGAATACCGATTTTATACGGGTGGGCTTTAAAGAATATAAAAAGCTGTTTGACCTGAGCTCTTTTAAAATGAACAAAACAGAAGACAGCCTGTTTCGCTACAGCCCCAAAATGTTAAGTGTACGGCAACTGAATATTGCTATTGATTCCCTTGGTAATGTTGATTCTGTGTTTTATACAAGGTCGGAGCGGGAACTGCATAACACACTGACTTTTATGAAATTTAAGGATAGTGCATGGCAGCAAAAGCCGCTTAAAGATACCAATGTAGCTTCTTTTGAAGCGATGATTTCTTCTCCCAACAGAATCAGCATCTACGACCGGGCATTGAACGAGGTAAACAATGCAAAGGCAAATATCAGCTTAATGTCGTCTGATTATAGAGATCGTGAAGAGTCTCTGCGCCGGCACTGGATAGAGTGGAACCGAAAATTTACTTTATCCGTAGCTTGCTTAGTTTTATTTATGATAGGTGCGCCACTTGGTTCCATTATTCGTAAAGGTGGCTTAGGCACGCCGCTCCTTTTTGCCATTGTATTTTTTGTGCTTTTTCACATGCTCAACACATTTGGCGAAAAAGCAGCTAAAAGCGGTGCTATCAATGTGTTTTCGGGCATGTGGCTTTCTACGATGGTGCTCATACCTATCGGCGCCTTTCTTACTGTAAAAGCCATGCGCGACTCGCAATTGTTTAATAAAGAAATGTATTATCGTTTATTCAGAAGCATACGGCAGTTATTTAATAGATTAGTTACAGCAAAACAATAACACCATGGCTACCGGAAACACAAATCGGCGCAATTTCATAAAAACCACAGGCAAAGCTACGTTGGCTGCAGGTTTAGCTACTACTGTTTTGCCTTCGTTAGCAAATGCCAGTGCGTTGGATGCTCCATTTGCAACTACGCCTTATACGCAAACACCTTTGCCTTATGCATATAATGCGCTGGAGCCGGTGATAGATGCGCAAACCATGGAGTTGCATTACAGTAAACATGCGGCTGCCTATGCAAAAAATTTAAACGAGGCAGTGCAGGCAGAAGGTGTAAACACGCAACAAACAACGTTAGAGCAACTACTGGCAAACGTGTCTAAGTATTCTGCCAAAATGCGCAACAACGCTGGTGGTCATTACAACCACGAGTTATTTTGGAAGTGTATGAATTCGCCAACTGCTACACCAATGCCTACAGGCAAACTGATGGATGCCATCAACAGGGATTTTACTTCATTTGCTACTTTCCAAAGTGGGTTTAATGATGCTGCTAAAGGTCGTTTTGGAAGTGGTTGGGCATGGCTCGTATTGAGTAATGATAAAAAATTAGTCATTGGTTCAACACCCAACCAGGATAATCCATTAATGGATGTAAGCGAGTTGAAAGGGATGCCCATCTTTGGATTGGATGTTTGGGAGCATGCCTATTACCTTAAATACCAAAATCGTCGCCCCGAATACGTAACCAATTGGTGGCAAACAGTAAACTGGAATTTTATTCAGCAACGTTTTGAGGCGTTGGCGTAATATTTTGCCACAAAGGCACGAAGCCACAAAGGTTTTAAAGAATTATTTTCAATTAAAAACTATTGATTGTTTTTAATATTTATTTAAACCAATTGTTCACTCTAGTCCTTCGATATAAATCCAACATTTATTGAATGATCTTTGTGTCTTAGTGTTTTAGTGGCTAAATAAACGAACGCTTGTTTATTCGTGCCTAAAAAAATTTGTTGCATATCAAAATGTCTCTACATTTGTTGCATTATTCAAGAATGAATATCAATCGTACATACAACGCTTTTTACTTTTTCTTTTTTTACTTTAAAAAGTAGAACCGGGTTGTATTGCAAAAAAGTAAACACAAACTTATCAATATAAAGTCCCGGTTCTTAAAAGCCGGGACTTTTGTTTTTACACCGTATGAGTACTAAAGTTTCGATACAGGGTTACGAAGGCAGTTTTCACCAGGAAGCGGCACGACAGTTTTTTGGAAAGGATGTGCAGGTTTTGTCTTGCGCTACTTTTAGAGAAGTAGTAAAAATTGCACAAAACAAAAAGGAAAGCGATGGCGGTATAATGGCTATTGAAAACTCTATTGCAGGTAGCATTTTGCCCAACTACAATTTATTGCAAAAAAGCAATCTCCGCATTGTGGGCGAAGTGTATTTGCAAATCAAGCAAAACCTGATGGTGAATCCTGGTGTAACGTTGGAAGATATCCGCGAAGTGCATTCGCACTACATGGCATTGCAGCAATGTTTGGAATACTTAGACAAATACAACTGGAAGCTTGTAGAAACTGAAGATACGGCGCTGAGTGCCAAGCACATTCATACCCATAAAAGCAAACATATTGCTGCTATTGCCAGCAAGCTTGCTGCAGAATTGTATGGATTGAACATGATTGCACCCAGCATTCACACCATGAAAAATAATTACACGCGTTTTTTGGTTTTGCAAAGAGAAGAGCAGGTTGCAACTATTGATAAAGCAGATAAAGCATCCGTTAATTTCCATACAGATCATTCCAAAGGCAGCCTTGCAAAAGTGCTGACCACTATCGCGGAGGGCGGCATCAATTTAAGTAAACTGCAAAGCTTTCCTATACCCGGCAGCAATTTCAAGTATAGTTTTCACGCCGATATGGAATTTGAGCAATTAGACCAGTTTTATGGGGTAATAGAACAAATAAAGCCATTAACTGAAGAAGTGAAAATCTATGGTGTGTACAAAAACGGCAATGCAGCTTCCAAGCCCCCAGCCCATAAAGGGGAGGAGGACGCACAGCCCAAACAACTGAAAGGGAGTTTGGAAGAACAAAACTTTGAACAATGAAAATAACCAGCAAATATGGAATTAAATCAAAAAGTTCCCTTCAAGGCGGGGAGCAACATCACTACCGCAAAGCGATTAGAAGGTATTGGTGAATACTATTTCTCGCAAAAATTGAGAGAAATAGAGGAGCTGAATAAGCAAGGGAAAAACATTATTAATCTTGGCATTGGCAGTCCCGATTTGCCGCCGCACCCCGATGTAATAAAAGTGTTGCAGGAAGAAAGTGCCAAGCCCAATGTACATGCTTATCAGAGCTATAAAGGCTCACCTGCTTTGCGACAAGCGTATGCAAATTGGTACCAAAAATATTATGGCGTTATTTTAAATCCGGATACTGAAATATTACCGCTCATCGGCAGCAAAGAAGGCATCATGCACATTTGCATGACTTATTTAAATGATGGCGATGAGGCGCTTGTGCCCAACCCGGGTTATCCTACTTACAGAAGTGCGGTAAAGCTGGCTGGCGGCGTATGTGTTGACTATGAATTGAAAGAAGAAAACAGTTATTTCCCTGACTTTGAGGCGCTGGAAGGAACGGATTTATCTAAAGTAAAACTGATGTGGGTCAACTATCCGCAAATGCCTACAGGTCAGTTGCCAACAAAGGAATTATTTGAGCAGTTGGTAGCATTCGGCAAAAAGCATAGCATCCTTATTTGCCACGATAATCCGTACAGCTTTATACTCAATAATCATCCAATGAGCTTGCTGAGCGTGGAAGGCGCAAAAGACATTGCTTTAGAATTAAATTCATTAAGCAAAAGCCAAAATATGGCTGGCTGGCGCGTAGGCGTTTTATGCGGCGCCAAAGAACGCATTGATGAAGTATTGCGCTTTAAAAGCAATATGGACAGCGGTATGTTTTTGCCTATACAACTCGCTGCAGCAAAGGCTTTGAGCCTGGGCGAAGACTGGTACGAAAGCGTGAACAATATTTACCGCCAACGCAGAAGTAAAGTGTACGAGTTATTAGATACACTGCAATGCACGTACTCCAAAGACCAGGTAGGTATGTTCATGTGGGCGAACATTCCAGATACTTATAAAGATGGTTATGAACTAAGTGACAAAGTGTTGTACGGCTGTAATGTATTCATTACACCAGGCGGAATTTTCGGCAGCGCAGGCACCAATTATATCCGCATCAGTTTGTGCGGTTCTATTGAAAAATTTGCAGAAGCAATCAGAAGAATAAAAAGTGGCATAGAAGAATCCGTAAGTATCTAAAAGGAAATAAGATGTCAGCAGGCGAAGTAAATAATCTAAAATCAGTCAGCGGAAAGCCTTTAACTATCACCATCATTGGCGTTGGTTTGATAGGTGGTTCCATGGCATTGATTTTAAAAGAAAAAGGTTTTGCCAACCATATCATCGGCGTGGATGCTAACAAGGAGAATGCGCAAAAAGCATTGGAGTTACAAATTGTAGATGAAATATGTCCACTGTTCCAGGGTGTTATGAAAGCAGACGTGATTGTGTTAGCCGTTCCGGTAAGTGCCTGCGAACAATTGCTTCCGATATTGTTGGACAACATAGACAACCAGATAGTAATAGATACCGGCTCTACCAAGAAGGGCATTGTAGATGTTGTAAAAAATCATCCAAAGCGCGGGCGTTTTGTAGCTACGCACCCGATGTGGGGTACCGAGTACAGCGGTCCGCAAGCAGCTACCCGCGATGCATTCGCCAATAAAGCGACGGTGATTTGCAATACGGATGAAAGCGACAGAGATGCGGTGCAGTTAGCCGAAGATTTATATAAAACCTTAGGCATGTATATCGTGCAAATGGATGCAGAAGACCACGATGTACATGTGGCGTATGTGAGTCATATTTCGCACATCACTTCCTTTGCATTAGCCAATACGGTGTTGGAAAAAGAAAGAGAAGAGAATGCCATTTTTGAACTGGCAAGTGCCGGCTTTGAAAGTACGGTGCGTTTGGCAAAAAGTAATCCGGCCATGTGGGTGCCTATCTTTATGCAAAACAGGGAGAACGTGTTGGACGTACTAAATGAACACATCACGCAATTGCGCAAGTTTAAAGCTTGCCTGGAAAAAGAAAATACCGATTATTTGAAAGAATTAATAGAGAATGCGAATAAGATTAGGAGGATTATCAAATAGGATGATAGCGCATAGGCTAAAGCACAGATTAGTAACGAATAAGAACGAAATCAATAAAGTGCAGATGAGACTGATATTTTTTAATAAATAATCTTTTCTCATCTACATTTTAAAATGATTAATCAAGGTTTTCTTGCAATTAGATTTGAATGATTCGTGTACAACAATTATAAAATCCGTGTAAATCCGTGCTTTAGTCCGTGTCATCCGTGTGCTATCAATTACCTTTGCAGAAATTTTAAAACAGATTAATGGCAACTTTTGAAGAATTAGGATTAGCAGAACCGCTGGTAAAGATTACCACAGAATTAGGTTTTGAAAATCCAACCCAAATACAGGAAAAGGCTATTCCGGTCTTGCTGAGTGGTACCAAAGATTTAATTGGTCTTGCCCAAACCGGCACCGGTAAAACGGCTGCTTTCAGCCTGCCTTTATTGCAATTGATTGATGAAGAAAAGAAACATCCGCAAGCATTAGTAGTGTGCCCCACACGCGAACTGTGCATGCAGATTGTAAACGAAATAGAGCTATTTAAGAAACATATACGCGGCATTCATGTAGTGGCAGTATATGGTGGCGCTTCCATTGGTTTACAAATTAGAGATTTAAAGCGTGGTGTACAGATTGTAGTGGCTACGCCTGGTCGTTTGATAGATTTGATTGAACGCAAAGCCATCAACTTAGACCAGATTGAATATGTTGTTTTAGATGAAGCCGATGAAATGCTGAACATGGGTTTTCAGGATGATATTGAATTCATTTTGCAAAACACTCCCAAGCGCGAAAGCACGTGGCTGTTTAGCGCCACCATGCCACCCGAAATACGCAAGGTGAGCAAGAAGTACATGACCGAGCCTTTCGAAATCACCATTGGCAAGGCAAATACCGGCAACAAAAATATAGATCACCAGTATTTTGTTACGGCAGCGCATCAGCGTTATGAAACGTTGAAGCGTTTGATTGACTTTAATCCGGGCATTTACGGATTGATATTTACAAGAACAAAATTAGACGCGCAGGAAGTTGCTGAAAAACTGACCCGCGAAGGCTACGATATAGATGCTTTGCATGGCGATTTAACACAAGCCCAGCGTGATAAAGTAATGGGGCAATTCAGAGATAAAAGTTTACAACTCCTAATTGCTACTGATGTTGCGGCTCGCGGTATTGATGTAAAAGATATTACGCATGTGATTAATTATGAGTTGCCCGATGATGTTGAAATCTATACGCACCGTAGTGGTCGTACCGGTCGTGCGGGTGCAGTTGGTATCAGCATGAGCATTGTGCATACGCGCGAATTGTATAAGCTTCGCGAAATTGAACGCATGGTGCAATCGCCTTTTCATCGCTTAGAAATACCAAGTGGTAAAGACGTTTGCCGCAAGCAGTTCTTTTACTTCATGGATAAATTGCTGCAAACCGATATCAGTCATGGCGATTACGAAACCTACGTACCGATGCTGGAAGAAAAGTTTGCAGATGTAAGCAAAGAAGAAGTATTAAAGCGTGTAGCCGCATTGGAGTTTGACCGTTTTTTGAAATATTATGAAAACGCCGGCGACCTTAACGTGCGCGATGACCGTCGCAATCGTGAAACGGGCGCGCGCGATCAAAGTCGCGGCAGAAACGACAGAAGCGCTCGTGATAGTAAAGGCAGAAGCGCTAATGGTGATGGCGACTATGCACGGCTTTTTGTAAACCTCGGTACTAAGGATGGCTTTTATAAAGCCAGCTTTTTACAGTTCATTTTAGACATGAGCGATTTACGCAAAGAGGTATTAGGTAGAGTGGATATGAAAGAAATGAATAGCTGGATTGAAGTGGACCGCAAATCCGCACCACAAATGATTCGCGCTTTGGATGGCAAGAATTTCAAAGGCAGAAGAATAAGAATGAACGATGCGAATAGCAGGTAGCCCGTGAGTTAGGATGGTTTTGAATAAAATAAAACATGGAGCAAACGAACATCATACATCAACATTTACCGCAAATACAACAAGTAATGCGGCAACACGGTGTGCAAAAAGCATATGCATTTGGCAGTGCTGTTAAAGGCAATATGCGCGCAAATAGTGATGTTGATTTTGTGATCCTTTTTCCTCAAAATATAGATGTTGAGACGTATGCTGATAACTATTTTTCACTTATAGACGCATTAGAAAACCTGCTCCATCGGCAGGTAGAATTAGTGGCTGAAGAAACATTATCAAATCCATATTTGATTCAAAACATCAACAGCCATAAAGTGGAAGTGTTATGAGTTTGGAAGAAAAGAAATGGTTATTAGATATAAAGATTGCAATCATAGCTATAGATGAGCATTTAGAAGGTAAGAGAGATTTTGAAGAGTATAAAAGGAATAAAACTAAACGTAGAGCGGTAGAAAGAGAAC
>Ga0115844_100633_pt1 | contig 10359 bp, 6 predicted proteins | sample InSIn1gowninarea_FD_83858 | JGI IMG/M metagenome (GOLD analysis project Ga0115844, IMG submission 83858) | reverse complement strand
ATTTTATAGACATTTCCTAATATTTCGTTCTGTAAACTTTTTTTGCTCCCTATAAAAATAAAAGGTTTCTTTTGGTATACTAATGACTTCACGTATAGAATGTAAAGATCGAATTGGGTCGGCTTTAACAATATTAGCTCTTGAAGCTCTTTTTCTACCATATCGTACAGCCCAATAGTATAATTGTCGATGATTTTTATCTCTTTTTCACTTTTTTCTTTATCGAAAGCCGGAAATATTGTTTCACCCGATAAAAGCTTTAACTTATACAAAGTCGGGTCCTCAACTTTTCTTATCAAATAGTTGATCCGGTTTTGTAAATGCTTTTTAATTACATCTCTTTCGTTTTCCTCTTGCAGAAAGCTTGAGACGGCAAGAAGGTTGGTAAGAACTCTAGTTAGGTTGAGATAGCGGTCGACAATACTTAAAGGAAAATCCAGTGAAATGATTTCCCCATAATTAGTAAAATCTATACGGTTTAAAAAAGTGAGTTTAAAGCGATAATAATTTTGAAAAGCCTCTTTCAAGTCTGATTCATTTAGGTTAGCTAATGATGTCTCCAAATCATTAAGGTACCTATTTACAGTAAGTGAGTGTTCAGATCTTAAGCTTAAATAATGAGCGAGACGTTTAGTAATCCCTTTTGATTTATTTACCTCGTTAAAGTGGCTCAAGAACTCTTTATTTTCTGATGCTTTGCCGGAAATTTCGGAAATTAGAAATCTATTTTCTAGACTCCAAAGAGAATAGCATATGTCGTTTTCTATCCTTGATAGCTGATTTTCCGCATTTGCATAGTCTGCTGTCAATAAGTAGTTTTCGAACTCTTCCTTATATTTCAAGAACAGATTGATTTCGTATTTATACTTTCTAACCCCAAGAAGACAAGAGTTGAGTTCGGCATTTATATTTCTACCCATATATGGGAACTCATTCAAATCACCCAATTCAGAGTAGTTTTTAGGTAAAGGGGTCCCCCAAATTAGTTCCTGTCTTTCTGCTGGAATATTCTTAGAAAGAAAATCAATCGCGTTACATAATTCGGGGTAAACCAAGGATTCCTTGACTTTGTGATAGGCTGTCTTTCTCTCCTTCATATTTCCCTGTATCATATGATATCTGGCTCTGGAAAACCCGACGCCGACAGAAAAGTGGGAACTCCTTTTTTTCATTCTTACATTTCTATTATGAGATTAATCAATTGTATTTGCTAGTTGAGTAAAAAGATGAATTTAGCTTAAAACAGGTGGAAAGTAAATTTTTTTTCTTTGCCCTGCTGGTGCCTCCTCCTTTTGTCCTGCGAGGGTCTCATGAGCTCTTCGTAGTGTTCTGCAGAACAATTACGGAGGCAAATGGAAACCCCTACTATGTTTGGTATTTGTTGTGCCGCTGCTACGGTTGGTGAAGTCTATGCCATGAATAACATCAACTATCCCTACAGTTGTTGGCCAAAAGACACAACAACACCTATGCACCCTACCTTGCAGCTACAACCTAACCGTACAAGTGAGTGACACAACGATGTTTAATTGAAACTCTATGGCGGGCTACATAAAAAACAAAAGCGCAATGGACAATGGTGAAAGGTGAAGGGCATTATTGTTTCACTTATCATTCATACTCCATCTGCTCCATCAAGGCTGGACGAATAATCAAAGCCGCTTATACCACCTTCGCCGCCTCATTCACCTCTAACCCCGCCTGGAACTCTAACAACAATTGCTTGGGCACAAATAGGGTATTGCTGATAACAGCATGATAATTTCCAGCGATTGAAACATTTGCGCAAACATCCTTGAAAAATATTCGCCAGAAGAGTTACGAGTTTCTTGCCTTTCGGGTAACTGCTGCGGATGTCGAGCAATACATTCAGAAGGATAGCATCCCGGTGGATGAATTTATCAGTCGAACACCTGCCCATACTTTTTGGAAGGATTCTTTGAATACCCATGTATTGCCTGTTGGTCATTACGTGCTCATTAGTGTTGTTGGAAACGAAGTGGTGGCAAATATGATAGGGGTTTCAAACCTTGTTGTCTACCGGTGAATAATCAACACAATGTACAGGTTGACATAAGAACACAAGATGGAGCGTTTGTGAATGATGCAAAGGTTTGGATAGATGGCAAAGAAGCGACCTACAAATAATTGATGCCTTTCGTTTCTTCGTGTAACTCGTTGTTGCTGTTTTTAAAACCAACGGTTGCGTTTAGCCGCAGTTGCTTATAACAGTCAATTCAAAAAAGACATTGATGTAAGAGAGCCCGCGTACCTGGTGAGGTATAAAAATCGAAAGACCATTATCAAGGGTAGGTACGAAACAGACAATGAATTCCTATATTATAAAAAAATATAAGGTGGGTAATCACATTGGTTGGATGAAGCGAATGGCACTTGACTCAATGCAATTCTCGTCAATGGCGTTTAAACTTATGAATTTTTAATCTTTAGTATATTTAGTCTCAGCGTCTCTAAAACTTTTCTACATTTTGGTACAAAGACAAATAAGAGATTAAATTAATCGGCCCAAGAAGTCAATTAGACGACGTGTAATAATGAACAAATGCCCAGTTGCTGATAAAGTTTCAGCAATGGTTTTAAAAGTGGAACATTATATTAGTCAGCCAAATAATACCATCGATTTGTTGACCTATTAGTGATAGTGGCTAATAGAAGGTATCGGTCTAAACATGCTTGAAAAGGCTTTTTTTGCCTTTATTTTAAATCGTTTTTGCTATGCTTGTGGATTTGCTGGTCACAAACTTTAAAAGCCTTTTGGATTGTAAGCCATTTGTGCCATAATCATTCATTTATTTACTTGCTGCAGCCCTCTTATATTTACCTTTTCCATTTCCAGGTAATTGACGCACAATCCTATCACTGGTTTTACTGTTGACCTTCGCGCCTTTCATCTATTTTCATCCTTTCCTTTATAAAAAGTTAATAGCAAGATATTGACATGAATTGATATCCCCATTTCTAAAGTGTGAGCACTTAGCGAGAAAGCGACCGTGTTAATCAATCTTTTTTCTTAGGTAGTTTTCTAAACTTTTTTTTACTGATGTTTATCGTAACCATATCGCTGGCCGCTGTGCCTGCATATATTTCTCTATGGTCATAGTACAGTTCAAGCTCGTTTCCTGTCGAATTGAAAACAGCCTTAACTCTCTTAAAAAAATCATCGTCCTTATATTCAGCAGTCACTACATCGTCTTCAATTCTGGTGTGATAAGCCCAATCTGCGCTGTCCTGCTGTTGGTATGACATCCTTGAAATCTTTTCATATTCTTCACGGTCAATGGTAATTTCTCCCTTCTTTTCCATGTCCGCAACCGTCTTTAATAATGAAAGAAAAACTTTCTTTGCGGCCAGAGAATCTGCTCCTTGGTAAAACCGTACTGAAGCAAGGCTTGTTGTGTCATTTTTATTGAAGAATTTTGTAATATTACTTGAGATTGCCCCTGGAACAGTAAAGTTCAACTGATATGTGGCCATAAGATCAGCAGTGCGGAACTGTGTTGCGAAAGACGTTCTAACAGCGTCGAAATCTTTAATTGCCTTTACGTCAAGTTGCTGCAGCGCCAACCGGACACTTGTCGGATCTATGAGTGCTTTACCGGCATTTGCTACCTGATAATTCATTGCCGGACAAAAATCGTCATCTACGTTTGCTCCTTCGTCGACAAATTCTGCATTATAAAGAGCAATGTTCTCGGGTGGAAAAATCACCATAGGCATGTTCTCTTTTGTTGAAGTTGTCAACCAGTTCAGCTGATCTTTGACCAACATTGTATCGCCTGGTTTTAAAGTGAAATTATAGTCCTTGAAGTCGCCTATGGTGTGAAAGGCTCTGGGATCAGGATCAGTCCTCGTAATGCCGTTAACCATGTAACGAATGAAAACTCTAACCTCCTTATCGCTGATATTCTTGTATGTATAGTCATAATTAACTAACGGATGGGTGGTAGTAGTATCCCATTTATAGGGTTCGTAGCCAGAGCGAACCACAACCGCAGACAATGCATTATTTGGATAATGCGAAATGCGCTTCGCCATTTTCATACTCCACGTCATCAGATCTTCTTTCGGATCATAGGATGTAAACTGCTGGATGTACCGTTTTGCATCTTCAGTAATGTCTCCGTCGGGAAATGTGTAGTACATCCCAATTATAAAAGCATTTCTTCGTTGCGTATGCGCCGGATGAGTACCAAGAGCAAACTCAGCATTGCCCAGGTCATAGATATACGTCAGGATGCTTTTCATCACTTCTACAAAGTTGGGATCAGGCCTTTTTTGCTTTTTATTGAAATTGCAAAGACCAGAAACGTAGTAGCCTGAAAGAATGTCTGCCTGCGTTTCATACAACATTCTTTTTGCGCAGGATCGCGCTATGGTTAGGTCCTGCCGGTAACGGTCATATTGAAGTTGATGGGCAAATTCATGACTAAGTAGAAAAGCAATGCACAGCTCCATAAATTCTTTCGGCTTGGCTAACAAAGCATTCAATGTTTTCACACTGATAAGAATCTCGCCCGATGGAAGTGCCTGGTTTTGGTCCGAGTAGGTAATATAGATGTGTGTTTGCAGCTTACCGATAGCGGAAAGCTGACGGCCAAAATTATAAATAAGCTGTTCGGCTTCCGAACTACTGCGGTCCGTCACTTCCCTTTTCCCTGCCATTGCCCTATTTTGCTGTGCCAGGCCCATCTGTGAAAAAACAGGGAACAAAGTCATACAAAAAAACAAGCGGATAATGAGTTTATAGATCGTTTGCAAACGCATAATCAAGAAATTGACAGATAAAAAATTTGAGTATCACCCTGGGCGCTAAATGGTTTGTTCGGCAGCATGATCAGCACGCATCATTGATCATAAGGACGCCTTGCATCATAACCGGCCGTTTATTTCTCCCACTGGCTACTACCAACACATAGGATCCTTTGTGAAGTCAAAATGCGAACTAAAGTTTACGTCGCACTCTGTAGCGTCTGCTTCTGAATCCAAACTTTCAAGAAAAAAAATATGGCAACCCGTCTCTTGTTCATTCAGGTTTGCTCAATGTTATGTACACAGTCCATCCTTTGAAAAGCCGGTTGCAATGCAGGGTTAACCTATTCCGCGTTACGGGAAAAACAGCCGTCGCATAACGGGAAATATCTCTAGGTTCATACCTGGTCACAATCACGGAATCCGTTATACGGTAATAGCTACCCCATTCATCCGGCACTGTATAATCATCGGGCAGTTCCTCATCATACTGCTTTTTCGTTTTGATCGACAGCGTGCCATTTTTCTCCAGTAACTGCAGTGACCGGAGAAGCTCTCTGAAGACGCTATGCGCCGTCAAACTATCTTTATCATCGACATAGTCCACGTCCAGCGAATACGTCTTTTCGCCCTCGTCTCTTAGCACCTGCGCTTCGATGGCACCGGGAAAGACAAGATTGACATTGTAATAGGTACGGTCCCCTTCCTCATTGGGCAGCGCAAAACCCGTTCTGATAAAGCGGAAATCATTCAATGCGGCAATGTTGGCCTGTGCCAGAGCAAGACTCAGATCGAGCTTTTCCTGCTGATTCGATCCATAATCAACTGATGATGGACATTGCCCGTCGAGCTGGGGTTCGGTGCCATCTGCATACTCCGCATTATATAGTGAATTGTTGTCAGGCGGATCAATGAAAACAGGCATGTACCGCCTAAGCGCGAGACCTGCCCAGTTCAATGATCCAACGCAGGGGAATGTGTCGCCCGGATTAACAAGAAAATTATAATTGTGAATGTCACCATAAAGCATATTCCTCTCTGGATCAGGATTGTCTCTTTCCCTTCCAGTAAGATTGTACTGAATATAAACCTTGATTGGTTTATCACCGATATTTTTAAACACCTGCCTGTAAGACATAAAGGGATGATTTCTGGATGTATCCCATTTGATATCTTCTGTGGCTTGCAAGGCAATTTCCTGGAGAACAGAGGCCGGAAAATGAGCAACCCGTTTTGCCATTTTCAGACTCCAATCCATATACGAATCTTCCGGCCGATAATCGATGGTCTTCTTTGCTCTTTCTTTTCTTGTTTTTTCTACGTTCCCTTCCACAAGGCTATAGGCAACGCCTAACCGGAAGGCGTTTCTTCGTTCTTTGTGACTGGGGTGTGTACCCAGTGCAAATTCTGTTATGCCAAGCTTATAAATATAAGTCAGGACATCCATGAAATCGTTTGCCATTGTGTCCCTTAACCGGTCTTCATTATTCAACCCTTTGTAAAGTCCGAAAAAATAGCCCGAAAGAATGTCCGCCTGTACTTCATAAAGTGCTCGTTTTTCACAGGAAGTAAGTGTGGCCATGTCAGTTTTGTAATTCTGAAACTGCATCTGATGCGCGTACTCGTGCATTAACAAAAAACAAAGAGCAGATGAAAAGAATGTGTCAGTCGAATGGCTACGTAAATCGCGTAAACCCTTTCGACTCATAAAAATCCCTTTTCCGGGTAGCGAAATGTTCATTGGATAATCGGAGAGGTAGACACTGACAGCATGGCCGGTTTTGGCTTTGAGAGCGTTAACAATCCGTGCGGCGTCGGCAGCATACGATTCACCGGTAACATGATCAATTGTCACATTGTTGAACTGGTCTCTTTCAGCAGAATGCAAAGTGGCTTCCGGCAGATGCTGTGCCCACATCACTTGCGCGAACAAACAGAAATATAGTAAGAAAACGTATTTGTAAAGAAGCATAGACTTCATCGGTTGTCATTGTTTGGCCAGGAAAGTTGAGCTTACCGTGGACGCACACTCCTGTCACATTAGCTAAAGAAGATGACCGTGTTTTATTCACAATAGTCCGTCGATCACATCGTCATAATTACATATTTAAAGATATTTAATTGAATTCTAATATTCAAACTAGTTTTTACCTTCTTTATTCAAGCTTAAATTGATCCTGTTAAGGCCAGTTTTTAAGCTGTGGCTATAGTGCAGACTTAAGGCGTTACCCGTATCGTCAAATTGACTGCGGATAATTCTACGCCTTTCTCGTTCACTTGTTTGAACCTCCACAATTCCCTCTTCTGCTTTTGCAATGTATTGTTTGCCAAAGTGCTGGTTATGATACTCGAATTGCTCATTTTCGACAGAGTCAACAACAATGCTCTTTTCCCTTTCAATCTGCTGCAGGATGTTTTTGAGTTGTAGGAAAATACTGTCAGCTTTCACGCGGTCTCTGCCACTGTAAAACAACATATCGAAAGACAAGCTACCGTCCTCTTGATACTTTGTCACTGATACTTCCATTGCACCCGGTATTCTGAGGTTGGACTCGTAATCGGGGTTCTCATCATATTCACGTAGCATTCCCGTAATGGCCCACGTAAAATTCTTTATGGCAGCCAGGTTGACAAGCTTCAATGCAAGCGGCAATTCGTTCCAATTGCTCCCTAGTCCACCTGGACACATGTTGTCTATTGGATCAGTCGAATCACCGTCTATATATTCAGCATTATACAAATTGTAATTGTCAGGAGGAGCCTTAAGAATTGGACGGTAGTCTTTGTAAGCGATACTTGCGCCACTTAGTTTACCGCGGCAGACAAAACTGTCTGTTGGATTGAGTAGCACAATATGGTTGTTCACATCTCCCTGCAGAGGAGGCGACTTTGACTCCTCTTCCTCTCCCTTAAGTCCGATCAGCTTGTACTGCAGGAACAGCTTTATCTTCCTATTGCTTTTATTCCTGTAAACATCTTTATAGACAGCGTATTGAAATCCGTTTCGATCAACATACCAGTCAATGGAATCACTTCTTATTGCAATTTCCTTGAGTGCAGAATTTGGATAATGCGCAATCCTTCTAGCGGTCTTAAGTGACCATGTCAGCAGCGGCTCACCTTCTGCTATGTCTATTGAACCCATGATCCTGTCCTTTCTTTCTTTTGTAGCATTTCCGTAAATTAACCGGGAAAGAAAACCTATCCGAATAGCATTTTGCCGCTGCTTGTGACTCGGGTGACTTCCGTAAGAATACTCAGCATTTCCAAGTTCATAAGCATATTCCATCAAAAAACTGATATTTAGATTTTTTCCAGACAACTGCAGCGTATCATTCCAACCGAATGCTTCAAATACAAAGTTGCCAGCCATAATATCCGCCTGTACTTCATACAAAATCCGCTTTTCGCATGATTCAGTCTGAACGGCCTTAACCCCATATTCCTTGCATTGCAGCTGATGGGCATATTCGTGTGCAAGCAAAAACTGAATAAGAACCTTACTTCTCTGACTTCCCTCTGTCTTCTGAAGCGAAGACAAAAAGGGACGGCTCATGAAAATACCCCTCTCCGGCACCGAAGTACTAACCACCTCATTTGTCAGGTAAATTCGACAGTAGTAACCCTCTCTGTTCTGCAATTCGTTTCCCACCTTGAAAAGCAGCTCTTCCAGCGAATCGCCTGCGTTCTGCTGCACTTCCAAAAAGTCGCCTGACCGCTCCCCTCTTGAGACGAGCGTCTGAGAAAAGCTGGTTTGGCTCAGGCACAGCAGCAGAATAGAAAAGGCAACTGTTTGGAGGGAAGGAGGTCTTGGTTGTTCCCCCTCGTTTTTTATGCAGTAAATTGCCTGAATAGAAAAGAGAATGAATAGTGAAGAAACAATTAGAGTCCACAAATAGAAGAAAACCAGTTGCCTTGAGTTTGCCTCCAATTCCGTTGTTACCCAAATATCTTTCGGCTGGCCCAGGCTTTCAATCATTTCACGTTTGGACATAACATATCCGCGTACATGTTTGATGGAGTCAACCGCTTTCCCGGCATACATGGTTAATGTATTGCCGGTTACCACGCGCTCTCCACTAAACGCGTCATAAACCGTATCGTTGTTCCTTATTTTATTGTAAGAGAAAAACATGATAATACTTCCAATAAACGCAGCAAGTGCGAAGCACCACCACATCTTCGCGTATTTTGGACGTTTAAAAAACGAGCATGGAACCAGCAACAGCAGGATAATACCGGCGACAATGTACTTAGAAAGGCCTCCGTAATTGACTTCTCCTTCGGCAAAGTCGTAAGAAATATTTGGCTTAATTATAAATTCGGTCAGCAAAACAACAATAGATAGTGCGCCTCCCAACACGATGTTCCACTGCTCTTTGAAAAATTTCATGAAATTATTGTTTAACTACAAAGTCAATTGGATCGGGTGGCACCGATGACTTGCGAATGCCTTCGGTTCGCTGATCAATTTTGACACCTTTGTTTTCAATCCAGATCAGTTTCCGGCCGGGTAGGATCATCTTTTCGGCTCGTATGGTAGGATTGAGCTGCTCAACAAGATCGGGATCCACTGATTTTTCCGGTTTGATGAATACTTTGTAACCTGCCAGCTCTCGGCTTCCTGTACTATCAAAGACGCGTACATGTACTTTTACCAAGGTGGGACTCTGATCACTGGATGAAGCAAGTGCGCCGTCGTACTTTAAATTCAGGTCTTCGTCCACAAACACCAACGTCTGTCGAAAGTTCTCCGGTTTTTCGCTAAGGACAGCTTGATTAAGAAGGTAAGCATAGTTCCTGAATTCTTTCAGATATCCTTTTACTACATTGTTATTCTTGGGAGACTCCATCATTTTTCTCAGGTTATTGAGGCATGTAAAGGAAAGCGATGTAATCCGGTCGAGGGCTGACGAAAGATTTGCGTAAAGCGTCGCATTTGTTTTATCTGTTTGTGCTTTTCGCTGCAGGTAAGTGGTCGACTCTACAATTGATTTGTTGAGCATTGAAGTGGTGACAACAAACAATTTCTCCAGAGAGTCCTCTTTTGATTGTGCAATAGATGAAAGATGTGCGAACAATCCGAAAGAGAACAGAATTAGAAGTTTATACATGATCCTTTACAATAACATTAAGGTGATAACTCAGTAAGCAAAAAGGAAGATTCAGAAGTTCTGCAAGTGCGGAATATAAATTAAAAATAATGATTAAAAAAGAAACACCCAATCGCTACACTTGATTTTTTGTTTCGCTCTAATCTTTATAGTGAAGCACTTTGTTGTTTTGAAATTAGCGGTGGAATTTCAATCGTTAATAGGTTGAAAACCGAACCCACCTGATAATAACTGTTTTCTTTCATATGGTAATTGGTATACATCCACTATTCGAATCGCGTCAATAGAAAAAAATATTTCCTTGGTTTAGCTTTATTTCAATTTTCTACATGCCATTTCTGCAGAATTTAAAGTTTGAAGAAGATGTACCTATGGAATTATCAATATTCTCAACCAGGTTACCATCATTGTTTATACCATTGAATTTATAAAATCTCCTTTTAAATTAATTCGTACATCTGAATCAAAATGCCAG